>OGMO01000015.1_pt1 | contig 156461 bp, 139 predicted proteins | sample 1573241 | NCBI WGS metagenome assembly OGMO01 (sample SAMEA2581896, study PRJEB24529) | metagenome | biome: Human gut stool | place: China | collected 2011 | reverse complement strand
ACCGTTTTTCTTTTCATAAACCTATAAAATCACGACTTGTGAGAGGACGCTTATATCTGCCCTTCACAACTTATAAAAGCACCACAAAATCTGCTGCTCCACGGTAAGTTAAACTCCGGTTATGACAATAATGCCTTGTCGTTAGCAAATTCCTGCCCGCTGACTTTTTCAAATTGGTGCAGCAGATCTTCAACCGTTAGTTTCTTCTTTTCCTCGCCGGAAATATTTAAGATAACTTTTCCTTCGTGCATCATGATCAGGCGATTTCCGTGCGCAATAGCATCCTTCATATTGTGCGTTACCATCATAGCGGTCAGATGATTGTCGGAGATGATCTTGTCGGAAATCTCAAGTACTTTTGCAGCCGTTTTCGGATCAAGGGCAGCGGTGTGTTCATCTAACAGTAAAAGTTTTGGTTTCTGGATGGAAGCCATCAACAGTGTGATTGCCTGACGCTGTCCGCCGGAAAGCAGTCCGACTTTGCTGGTGAGACGATCTTCAAGACCTAAATCCAATGTTTTTAACATTTCCCGGTAGGTGTCGCGTTCTGCCTTCGTGATTCCCCAGCTTAACCCACGTTTTCTGCCACGGCGGGCTGCAATTGCCATATTTTCCTCGATGGACATGGTGGTTGCAGTTCCGGTCATAGGATCCTGGAAGACACGGCCTAAATATTTGGCACGCTTGTATTCGGATAATTTTGTGACATCATCACCGCCAATAAAAATTTTACCGGAATCCACTGGCCAGACACCTGCGACAGCGTTTAAAGTTGTGGATTTTCCTGCACCGTTACCACCGATAACAGTGACAAAATCGCCATCTTCTAATGTCAGATCAACTCCGGTTAAAGCAATTTTTTCATTGATTGTACCAGCGTTAAATGTTTTGCAGATATGATCGATTTTTAACATTTCAGCCATTATTTTGCCACTCCTTTCCTGCTATGTTTCGCTTTCAGATACGGAATTGAAAGGAAGATAGCTACTACAATTGCAGAGAATAATTTCAGGTCGTCGGATGGGAATTTCAACCATAAAACAACACTTAAAACAAGGTAGTACAGGATGGCTCCGGCAATGACGGAGAGCAGTGTGTAAGCAAATGCAATTTTTTTGCCGGCACACATTTTTCCAAAGAGGACATCGCCAATGATAACAGCAGCAAGTCCGATAACGATCGCACCACGTCCCATATTGACATCCGCTGCTCCCTGATACTGGGCGTAAAGTCCACCGGAAAGTCCTACAAGACCGTTAGAGATCATCAGTGCAAGTACGGTATGAAAATCAGTGTTGATTCCCTGCGCTCTTGCCATCTGCCGGTTACAGCCGGTTGCACGGATCGCATGTCCCTGCTCTGTTCCGAAATACCAGTAGAGAATGGCAACGAGTACAACGCAGAAGAGGATACAGGTCGTAAACATACGGACTTTGCTTGCGGTTGAGTCTGAAATATAACGGAGTGAAACAACAAGGCTGTATTTGTCAACGCTGACAGCCTGATTGGAACTTCCGAGAATATTTAAGTTGATAGAGTAAAGTGAAATCTGCGTCAGGATACTTGCAAGGATTCCCGGGATTCCAAGTGCGGTATGTAACATTCCGGTGATAAATCCGGCGGCCATTCCTGCAAGAAAAGCAAAGATAAGAGCAAGCCATGGGTTCATGCCTGCGCGGATCAGCATAACGGCGACTGCACCTCCGGTCGCCATGGAACCGTCAACGGTCAGATCGGCAAAATCCAATAATTTGTAAGTAATGTAGACTCCGAGTGCAAGGAGTCCCCAGATGAGTCCCTGTGCGCATGCGCCCGGCAGGGAACGGAGCAATGCCAGCGGGCTCAGGGAAGCTAAATAAGTTGTTAACATCATCGTCATAAGAAATCTCTCCTTATTTTTTTATAAAATGCCTGTGCGGAACTATTTGGTGCAAAAATCATCTACAAATATAAAACAATATTCATGAAATCAATTGCTTGCAGAACAAAATACCCACAGCATAAAATACCTGCGGTATTTGTTGGGACGAAATACCGCAGGCATATTATAACATAATACTAAAACGATTTAAAGCTTTAACTTGTTGCACTGATGAAAGATTATTCTGTTAATGTTTGCTCGGCAGTAACATTATTCTGTTTCAATTGCAACATAATCATCAGGAGGTGTGATTCCAAGCTGGGAACAAATATCTGCATTGTATTCTTTTGTTACCTGTGGTGCAGTCTTAATCTCCATCGTTGTGATATCAGCGCCGTTTACAAGGATATCATAAGCCATCTGACCTGCTGTGTATCCAATATCATAGTAGCTGATAGAAAGCGTTGCAACACCACATCCGGAACAGATACCTTCCTCACCGGCAATGATTGGAATACCTGCCGGAAGAGCGATGTTATTGATGGTTTCCGTGTTGTTTGCCATTGTGTTGTCTGTTGGAATATAAATAACATCTACTTCGGAAACTGCTGTCTGTACCACAGAGGTGATATCATTGGAATCAGAAGCAGTATATTCTTTGTACGCAATGCCGTCAGCATCTAAAGCAGCCTCGATCTGGGTAGCCTGATACTTGGAGTTTGGCTCTGCGGAACAGTAAAGGATACCGACTGTTTTTACATCCGGGAATAATTCTTTGATCATGGCTTCCTGCTCATCTAAAGGAGCAAGATCGGAAGTTCCGGAGATATTTCTTCCGGTAGAACCTGTCCAGTCGTCGATCTCAAGGGCAGTTGCATAATCTGTGACAGAAGTTCCAAGGATCGGGATCGTGCTTGTAGCAGCGGCAGAACACTGTAAAGCAGTGGTTGCGTTTGCAAGGATCAGATCATAGTTGCCGGCAACAAAATTGTTTGCAATGGTAGCACAGTTTGCCTGCTCGCCCTGTGCGTTCTGAAGGTCAAATGTTACATTATCTGCACCGAGCAGCTCTGTCAGTGCATCCTCAAAGCCCTGGGAAGCAGCGTCAAGAGCAGGGTGCTCTAACTGCTGTAAAATACCGATCGTATATTTCTGACCATCGGTACTGCCTGCTGCAGCGGATTCTGTTGTTGCTGCTGAATTGTCAGCAGATGCAGAGGTATTGTCGGAGGCTGTATCGCCGCCGCATGCTGTCATGGAAACTGTCATTGCAGCTGCCATCATGACAGAGAGTATTTTGTTCATCTTTTTCATATTCATTCTCCTTATCATTGATCATAGCCTTTAATGCTTTAAAGCATTAATACTTTTAATGATTGAATTATAATCACTCATACAGGATTCGTCAACCGGAATTTGAGAAAAAATGTGTAAAGGACACTCATTTTTTCGGTGAGGATCATAAGAAAAAGATTTAAAATCTTAAGAAAACCTTTATAGTATGCAGGGCAGAAAAGTGTTAGGATGGAAACCGGAGAGATTTTTAGAAAGGATTTTATGAAAATAAAAGAGGGGTTATCCAACATTGTATTTCCTCCAAGATGCCCTGTCTGTGATGAGGTGATATATGTTGGGAAAGATACCTGTGAAGACTGCCGGAAGAAAGTGATCTGTATCGGGGAACCGTCCTGCAAAAAATGTGGCAAGCCATTAGAAGACCAGAGGAGGGAATACTGCACAGACTGCATGAGGAAAAAACACTATTTTTCCCAGGGAAAAGCGGTTTTTGTTTATCAGGGAGAAATCCGCCAGTCCATGTACCGTTTTAAATATAGTAATAAACGCGAATATGCAGATTTTTATGCGAAAGAAGCAGTGCGCATCTATGGAGACTGGATCCGGAGAAAACAGATCGAAGCAATTGTACCCGTTCCCATGTACCGTTTGAAGGAAAAGGGGAGAGGGTATAATCAGGCAGCCGTATTTGCGCGGACTCTGGGAGAAAAAATGAATCTTCCGGTGGAAAAGCGCATGGTAAAACGAATCCGGAATACCACGCCGCAAAAAGAATTAAATGATGTCGAACGGAAGATAAATCTAAAAAAAGCTTTCCAGTTAGTACCAAATATAGTAAAATATAGGAAAATATTAATTGTAGATGATATCTATACGACGGGAAGCACGATCGATGCAGTGGCAGAGGTACTTTTGCAGGCAGGGGTGGATGAGATTTATTTCCTATGTATCAGTATCGGCGAGGGATTTTAGGAGGAATATGCTATGGATGTAAGAAATTGTAAGGGCTGTGGAAAACTCTTTAATTATATGAGTGGCGCACAGCTTTGCCCTGAATGCAGGGCAAAGCTTGAGAAGAAATTTAGCAGCGTGAAAGATTATATCGGTGAACATCCACAGGCATCCATCAGTCAGGTGGCAGAGGATATGGATGTTTCTGTGAAACAGATCAAACAGTGGGTGAAAGAGGAGAGACTGATCCTCTCGGAAGCTTCTTTAGATGGTGTGTTGTGTGAACACTGTGGCAGACCGATCACAAGCGGACGCTTCTGTGACAAGTGTAAAGCTGCTATGGCAAATAATCTGCGGAGTGCTTTGAACAGACCACGTCCAATGCAGCAGAGATCGGGCGGAGAGCGTGATGAAGGGGATAAGATGAGATTCCTGAGATAGAACCGGGAACAGAATGTCACATATCTGAAAATAAGGACAGAATTTATAAAAAAGCAGGGCGCATAGCTACGTTATTTATATAGATAGAAACGTAGAAAGGTCGCATCTGCTTTTTTTTGTTTGAAAATACCGCCTACTGTGTTATAATGATGAATAAGAATGCATAATTGCGTGAAGAATGTACTTTTTCAGAAAATGAGATGGGTTTATTTTATAGTAGATACATTGTGTGACAGACAGGAAGGAAATCTGCATGGTTAACGAAGAACGTTTACATCATATGATAAAAATGGCGATATTTGACACCAATCAGGGAAAAGAATGTAAGCCGATGACACAGTATGCAAGAAAAGATTATGTTTCGCTGCGTATGCTTGGAAGCTTTGTGTCAGGAACGATTGGCTTTGCGCTGATCCTTGTGACATGGGGCATTTATTCCATGAACCAGTTAATGGAGAATCTGAATGCAATGGATATTCAGGAACTGCTGACATCCGTGCTGGTAAAGTATATTGTGTTTATGATTGCTTACATGGCGATCACGTATTTTGTTTATAATAGAAGATATACAAAGGGACGCCGTGAGGTAAAGAAGTATTATGGCAATCTGAAGAAGCTGAATCAGTTATACGAGAGGGAAGACAAGCTGAAAATGTCTGAGAATAAAGACTGGGAATAATCACTGAACGCTGCCGGGGGGCAGGAAAATCAGGAGTAAAACAAACGGCGGGAGGCTAAAATGACAACCTTATTAGAATTGAAAGAGAAACTGATCCGTTTTTACGGAAAAAATGAAATATATGTGAAACCGGCGATCCGGTTTGTACTTGCATTGTTTACATTCCTTGTGATCAACAACAGTATTGGATATATGAAACTGGTCAGCAAGACTCCGGTTGCAGTCATTCTTGCACTTGTGTGTTCCATGCTTCCGGTCAATGGACTGATCGCAATTGCTGCGTTGGTCGTTTTGGCGGATCTGTACGCATTATCCATTGAGGTATGTCTGGTAGGACTTCTCATGTTTGCGATCATCTATTTTATTTATTTCCGTTTTTCCCCAAAGAGTGGTATCAATGCGGTTCTGACACCGGTCTGCTTTAAGCTGCATATTCCTTATGCGGTACCGGTTGGCTCCGGTCTGCTGAGTGAGGCGTATTCTGTAGTGTCTGTTGCCTGCGGTACGGTGATCTATTTCTTTATCCATGGAGTGAGCGAGAATGCAAGCGCATTGAGTGATGCAGCGGAAGAGACGGATTCTTCGGTATCAAAAGTAGTAGTGGCATTGAACCAGCTGATTGGAAATAAGGAGATGTACCTTGTTCTTGGCATTTTTATCATTACGACACTCATTGTCTATGTGGTGAGAAAGCTTGACATTGAGCATTCATGGACGGTTGCATGGGCATCCGGTATTTTATTTGAAGCAATCGGACTGACAGCAGGATACATTTTACTTGGGATTTCAGACAAAATTGTCGGTGTGATCATTGGAAGCGTGATCTCCGGTGTGATTGCCATGATCATCCAGTTTCTGTTTTTTAATCTGGATTACTCCAGAACGGAACGCCTCCAGTTCGAGGATGATGATTACTATTATTATGTAAAAGCAGTTCCAAAATCTCTGGTGACGGAGAAAGATAAACAGATCAAACGTTTTAACGGAAAAAGCGAGAAGGAACGTTTGAACAAGAAGAAATTTGCAGAAGAGATGGACATAGACGAAAATTTATTAGATTAAAAGGAAGTGGAGCCGGTGCAGAATTTAGGCGTAATATTGCGGACGTTTTGGGAAAAAGCGGTGTCTTACCTGACCCTTCAGATGTCCCTCACAGATATTATAGAGATCATTATCATTTCAGTTCTGATCTATTATATGCTGGTTTGGATCAAAGATACGAGAGCGTGGATGCTTCTCCGTGGAATCCTTGTGATCCTTGCCTTTGTTTTGCTTGCAGTTTTATTTGAAATGAATACGATCGTCTGGATCGCTGATAAACTGTTTAACGTGGCAATGATCGCTGTGGTCGTGATCTTCCAGCCGGAGATGCGCAAGGCACTGGAAAATCTCGGACGGAAGAATATTTTGGTGAATCTTTTTAATTTTGATTTCAACAAAGTGGAGAATGGAAAGTTTTCCGACAAGACTATCACAGAGCTGGTGAAAGCCTGCTATGAGATGGGAAAAGTAAAAACAGGAGCACTCATCGTAGTGGAAGATGAAATCGTTCTGACGGAGTATGAGAGGACAGGGATTGCCGTAGATGGTATCCTGACCAGCCAGCTTCTGATCAATATTTTTGAAAAAAACACACCGCTGCATGATGGAGCAGTCATTGTGAGGGGAGACAGAGTTGTTTCTGCCACCTGCTATCTTCCGCTGACAGACTCCTTAAGCCTGAGCAAGGATCTTGGAACAAGACACCGTGCGGCAGTCGGTATCAGTGAGGTGAGCGATTCCCTTACGATTGTAGTATCTGAGGAGACCGGAAAAGTATCCATTGCATTAGACGGTGAACTTTACCGGAATGTAGATGCAGAATTCTTAAAAAATAAACTGGCTTACATTCAGAAACGTGAGCAGGACACTTCGAAAGTGAAATCATGGAGAAGGAGGCTGAAAGATGTTACAAAAATTCGGAAAGAAAGTAATGAATAACTTTGGCCTTAAGATCCTTGCTGTTTTGTTTGCTGTTGTTTTGTGGATCGTAGTCGTGAATATTGATGATCCGAGCAACTCAAAACCTTATACAACCAGTGTCTCACTGGAAAATAAATCTTATATTACCTCCATGGGAAAATGGGCTGATTATCTGGATGGAAAGAATACGATCACGTTCAGCGTGTATGCAAAACGCTCTGTGCATAATACACTTACCAATGCGAACTTTACGGCAACGGCGGATGCACAGAAAATTGAATATGATGAGAAAACAGGGACTTACCGTGTGCCGGTTGTCGTGACTTGTAACCGTAACAGCAGCAGTATTAATATTACCAGCAAAGATCTGTATCTGGAGCTTGAACTGGAGGATTCTGCTTCTAAGCAGTTCCCAATCAAGACAAACACAACCGGTACAGTTGCGTCGGGATGTGCGCTTGGTGATGTTGAGATCACAGATGCGAACGTTATGAAAGTATCTGGTCCGGCTTCTGTGGTAAATCAGATCGATACTGTTGTGGCGACTATTAATGTAGATGGCATGTCAACGGATATCACAGACCGTGTAACACCTGTATTTTATGATGCACAGGGAGAGGTTGTGGATACGACAAAGCTTACGCTGAGTGTGAGCACAGTCAATATCAGTGCACAGATCCTGAATACGAAAGATGTGGAATTGGAATTCCTGACAACCGGAACTCCGGCAGATGGATACCAGGCAGGGAATATCACCTATACGCCACAGAAAGTACGTATTAAAGGCGAGGCGGCTATTTTAAATACCATTAATAAGATCACAATTCCGGAAGAAGTGTTAGACCTTACAGACGCATCTTCGGATATTGAAAAGACCGTGGATATTTCCACATATCTTCCTTCGGGTACTGCTTTGGTGATCAGTTCGGACTCAAAGATCGATGTTACGGTTGTTGTGGAGGCAGTGAAGACAAAGACTCTGCAGATCCCGGTGACAAATCTTCAGGTGATCGGACTTGACTCAGATGAAAAAGTACAGTATGAGGAAGACAACATTGCTCTCACAGTGTCTGGAAGGAGCAGTGTGATCGATGCACTGGATGAAAAGACGATTTCCGGCAGTATCGATCTGACTGATCTGAAGCTGGGTGCACATAATGTACTGATCACATTTGCACTGGATGAGGATATGGTCAGCTATGCGGATACTTATGCAGCGGTTACCATTGAAAGTGCATCTGATACATCTGCTTCTGCTGATAATACAGACGAGGAACTGGAAAATACGTCAACTTCTAAAAAGGTAATTGACCGGTAGTAGATTTTGAAACAAGCGGAACAGAAATAATGAATTATAAACCGTAAAAATTTGAAAAAATATTGGATGATTGAAAGAAGCTGATAACCAGTTTCACAGATATCTATAAAATCAGGAACAAAGAGAGGAATAGTAACATGGCAAGAATGTTTGGAACAGACGGTGTCCGTGGTGTGGCGGGCTCAGAATTAACAATCGAACTGGCAACAAAGTTAGGTCAGGCAGGAGCTTACGTGCTCACAAAAGAGCAGGAACATCAGGCAACCATTATTGTAGGATGTGATACCAGAATTTCCGGAGGAATGTTAGCAAGTGCATTAATGGCAGGTATCTGTTCAGTTGGTGCAAATGCAATTTTTGTTGGAGTAATGCCGACACCTGCAATCGCGTATCTCACCAGAAAACACAAAGTAGATGCCGGAGTAGTCATCTCTGCATCACACAATCCAATGGAATTCAACGGAATTAAGTTTTTTAATGGAGAAGGTTATAAACTTCCGGATGAGATGGAAGATGAGATTGAGGCTCTGATCAAAAACAACATGAAAGACGTGGTACTTCCGATCGGTTCCGGTGTCGGAAAGATTGATTATCGCTTCGATCTGAGAGACGAATATGTAAAATTCATGGAAAAATGTGTTCCAGTGGATCTAAAAGGCATGAAAATTGTTGTAGACTGTGCAGAAGGTGCATCTCATTATACATCTGTCAAAACGCTGACAGATCTTGGGGCAGAACTTATCGCAATCCATACCGATCCAGATGGAACCAACATCAATTCCAACTGTGGCTCCACTCATATGGATGAGCTGAAAGCGCGTGTTGTATATGAAAAGGCAGCAGTTGGTCTCGCGTTTGACGGTGATGCAGACCGTATGCTTGCAGTGGATGAGCATGGAAATGTTGTGGACGGCGATCAGATCATGGCAATCTGTGGCAACTACATGAAGTCCAAAGGAACTTTGAAGAAAGATACGATCGTAGTCACAGTCATGACGAACCTCGGATTTACCCTTATGGGGCAGAAAGAGGGCATCCATGTGGAAAAGACCAAAGTCGGCGACCGTTATGTTCTTGAGAATATGAGAAAAAATGGCTATAACATCGGAGGAGAGCAGTCCGGCCACGTTATCTTCTTAGACGATAATACAACCGGTGACGGATTATTAAGCGCCCTGCATTTATTAGAGGTTATGGTCAATACCGGAAAACCGTTGTCAGAACTTGCTGAGATTATGGAAGTGCTCCCACAGGCTCTTGTCAATGCAAAAGTTCCAAACCATAAAAAAGAAAAATTCATGGAATATCAGGAAATTGCAGATGCTGTGGCAGATGTTGAGAAAAAATTCAAGGGCGAGGGAAGGGTTCTCATCCGCCCATCCGGAACAGAGCCGCTGGTGCGCGTCATGATCGAGGGGAAAGATCAGAAAGTGATCGATGAAGAAGCAAGGAAACTGGCGGAATTGATCACAAAAATTATGTTATAGAATACCAAAATGCTGGTCTGATTATAACATGGTGATTCAGACCGGCATACGGATAAAAAAATCAGGGGACTGGAATTTGGAGGGTAATACAGCATGGTTAGTCAGAAAGTAGTAATAAAAAATCCAACAGGACTGCATTTGAGACCTGCGGGAATTTTATGTAAGGATGCAATGCAGTTTAAATCACATATCACGTTCCGCTACCGCGATAATATCGCAAACGCAAAAAGTGTCTTAAGCGTGTTAGGCGCATGTATCAAGTCCGGAGATGAGATTGAACTCATATGCGAGGGCGAAGACGAGGAAGAGGCTTTAAAAGCGATCGTGGAAGCGATTGAGGATGGATTGGGAGAGTAAGGGATATTTTTTCAAAAATTAAAAGAAAAAGATATTAAGTAAGATATGAAAATAAGTATTATTATACCGGTATACAACTCAACTTTATATTTGAAACAATGTGTGGAAAGTATATTGGCGCAGACGTATCACAATTTCGAAATTTTGTTAGTAGATGATGGATCTACGGATGATAGTCCGATGATATGTGATGAATATGCCCAAAAAGATGACAGAATTGTTACGATTCACAAACAGAACGGTGGAACATCAGATGCAAGAAACGTCGGATTGGAGAAAGCCAGTGGTGATTACATCACATTTATGGACAATGATGATTATTGGAGTAATCCAGATGCGTTGTGTGATATCATAAAAGTGATAAGTGAGACAGAACCGGATGTTGTGATGCATGCAAACATGGTGTATTGGCAGGATAAAAATAAAACTGTAAACCCATCTTCTTTTGATCGCACACTTGTATCGGGAAAGAAAAGAAAAGAGGCAGTGGAAAATCTGATAAAAGCTGGAATGCTTAGCGTTACAGTTTGGACAAAACTTGTAAAAACCTCTTTGATACGGGAACACGATCTGTATTTTAAAAAGGGAATCCGCAATGAAGATACAGACTGGATTGCCAGAATGCTGATTTGCGCAGAACGGTTTGAATGGTATGATAAACCATTTTATGTGTATCGCAAAGGCCATGAAACAGCTCAGACAAGTCAGAAGATGAAATATTATATGGTGAATGATCTGAAAAATATTATAATAGAATATACCCAATATGCAGAAAAATATTTGGATCAAGAATATCGGAAAGTTTTTTATGCGTATTTAGCGTATCCGTTTGCAGTCTGGATGGGACAGGCATATTTGATAGAACAGAATGAGCAAATTAAAAATGATCGTGAGATAATGAAAAAATATGCATATCTGTTAACTTATGATATAAACCCGGCAGTTCGTCTGGTTCATAGGGTATATCGTATATTAGGATTTGGATTGACATCAAGAATTTTAATGTTATATATTAAAAAAGTTTATTATTCATAATGAAAAAATACATTAGAGCAATTGAACAGGTGAAAAAAATGTCAAAACATTATTGCATTTTTTCTGCACAGTATTATCCGCATGTTGGTGGTGTAGAACGTTATACTTTGTATTTGAGCAGAAAATTGATCGCTGCAGGAAACGAAGTTACTATAGTAACATCAAATACGGGTGATTTATCAGGAGATGAAATACAAGAAGGAATCCAGATTTATCGTCTGCCATGTTACGATTTATTAGGCGGAAGATATCCGGTGTTCAAAAGAAACAAAGAATTTAAAAAAGTAAAAAAACTGATCGAGAGGAATCAATATGATCTTGTGATTATTAATACGAGATTCTATCTGCATTCATTATATGGTGCGAAATTTGCTAAAAGTAAGGGGATTCCATCCATTGTAATAGAACATGGAACATCCCACCTGAGTGTGAATAATAAGTTGTTTGACACAGTGGGGGGATGGTATGAGCACTTCCTTACATTTTTGTTGAAAAAGTATTGTGATGATTACTATGGAGTTTCGGAAGCCTGTTGTGAGTGGAGCGGACATTTCCATATCAAATCAAAGGGAACACTATATAATGCGGTTGAAATCGAAGAATTTCAGCGGATTTTAAAAGAGTCTGACATTGATTATCGGAAGGAATATGAGATTCCGAATGAAGCAAAAGTAATTTCTTTTACTGGCAGATTAATTCCGGAAAAAGGAATTAAACAGCTTGTATCAGCGGTAAAAAAGATAAATATAAGCAGGACAAAAAAAGGACAGGCACCAGTTTATTTAATGATTGCAGGGGATGGTATATTATATCAGGAATTGATAGAAATGTCAGATCCGTATATCATATTGACCGGACAAGTTGATTTTGAACATATTGTTAAAATTTTGGATGCGTCAGATATATTTTGCCTGCCATCGGATTCAGAAGGTTTTCCAACTTCTGTCCTGGAGGCTGTGGCATGTAAGTGTTTTGTGATAACAACCTATCAGGGGGGAGCGAAAGAGTTACTTGTAGATGAACAGTATGGAATTATCATGAGAGATAATACAGTTGAATCAATTCAGAAAAATTTGGAAAAAGTAATAGAAGATGATGCATACCGAACACAGGCAGAATGTAAAAGTTATGACAGATTAGTAAAATATTTCACGTGGGATGCCACTGCTGAAAAGGTTATGCAGATTGCAAAAGACATGAATGGAGAGAAAGAATGAAAGTATTGATCATCATTCCGGCATACAACGAACAGGACAATATAGAACGTGTGGTGAAGCATTTGACGGAAAATTATCCAGAGTATGATTATGTGGTGATTAATGATGGATCAATGGATAAAACATCTGAGATATGCCATTCAAATCATTACAATATTATAGATCTTCCGGTAAATTTAGGACTTGCAGGTGGATTTCAGACTGGTATGAAATATGCATATCAAAAGGGATATGATTGCGCAGTACAGTTTGATGCAGATGGACAGCACAGACCAGAATATATTGCAGCAATGATCCGGAAAATAGAAGAAGGAAATGATATTGTGATCGCATCCAGATTTGTTGAAGAAAAGAAACCGGCTACAGCAAGGATGATTGGAAGCAGATTGATCACCACTGCGATCAGACTTACTTCAGGTGCAAAAATCATGGATCCGACATCTGGAATGCGTATGTATAATAAAAAATTAATAGAAGTATTGGCAAACAACATAAATTTTGGACCGGAACCGGATACCGTATCGTATTTGATTAAAATGGGAGCAAAAGTGGCAGAAATACAGGCAAAGATGGATGAAAGAATTGCCGGACAAAGTTATCTTAATGCCGTCAATGCTGCAAAATATATGGCCAGAATGTTGATTTCTATATTATTAATACAGAACTTTCGCAATAAAAAGAAAGTGGATTTTACAAAATAGGCAGGATAAAGGAGAAAAGAATGTCGATAGCATTTCGAATTACATTGATTATCGTATCTGTTTTTACATTGCTTTATATGTGCAAAAAAGTAAAACAGGAAAAATTACAGATAGAGTATTCTATTTTTTGGACATTGTTTGCGATAATGCTCGTTTTGTTTAGTATTTTTCCACAGATTGCAGATTGGATGTCAGAGTTGGTAGGCGTATATTCCACAACTAATTTCATATTTCTTTTGATTATATTTATATTACTTGTCAAATGTTTTCAACTCACTATGGACATTTCTAAACTGGACAATAAAGTAAAAGAATTAGTACAGAAGATTGCAATTGATGAGAAAGAAAAAAGGGAACAGAAATAAATGAAGGAAACAACAGCAAAGAAGAAATTTATGTGGAATATGGCTGGAAGTCTTTGCAATTCACTTTCCTCTATGCTTCTGTTGATTATCGTTAACCGGATTAGCGGAGAGAGCAGAGGTGGATTTTTTGCATTGGCGTATTCTACAGCGCAGCTTTTGTTTTCTGTCGGTGGATTTGAAATCAGACCAGTTCAGTCGACGGATATAAAAAATAAATTTACATTTAATCAATATTTTACCAGCAGAATGTTAAATTGTATTATTATGCTGATCTGCATGATAGGCTATATTGTTGTGAATGGTTATACTGGAGTAGAAGCACTTACCGTGTTTTGGATTCTGGGGTATCGAATGGTAGAGGCTGTGGCAGATGTATATAGTGGACTATTCCAACAGAGAGAACGCATTGATATTTCCGGAAAAGAGATGTTAATGCGGAGCGGAATTTCAACGATTACATTCACAATTATATTATGGTTAACAGACAACCTGTTATATGCGGCTATGACACTTACATTAACGTCACTGGTTATTATGCTGTTTTATGATTTACATATGAAAAAATACTTTGAACCAACGCCGGTGCATCTTGAATGGAGAGGGATTTTAGGTATTTATAATGCATGCTGGCCATTGTTTGTGTCATCTTTTATTATGAATTATCTGAACAATGCACCCAAATATGCGATTAACACATATTACGATGAGACGGTTCAGAACAGCTATAATATTTTATTTATGCCTGCATTTGTGATCAATTTATTAAGCCTTTTTGTATTCCGGCCACTTCTTACAGATCTTGCCAAAGATTGGGAAGGGGAAAATATAAAAGAGTTTACGGACATTGTGAAAAAAATGATGATTTTAATTGGTGCACTTACGATTGCAGCATGTGTGGGTGCTTATCTTTTGGGAATACCAATATTATCTCTTGTGTATGGAGTTGATCTGAGGGCATATCGAATGGAATTGGTGATCATTATGATATGCGGAGGACTGAATGCCTATGTATATTGTCTCTATTATGTGGTAACAGTTACGGGAAAACAGATTTTTTTGTTGCTGGGATATGGAGCCGGACTTATATTTGCAGTATTTCTGGGATCGAGTTTCGTAAAGAGTCTTGGAATGTTGGGAGCGGCACTGAGTTGTACCCTTTCGTTTGGAGTAGTATTTATAGTATTTTTAATAATAACATCCTGTGTCGTAAAGGACAGGAAGAAGAAAACTGAAGTGTGATAAAAGATGGACAATTTTATAAAAAGAAAGAGGGAATGAAGAGAATGAGTAAAAAGATTTTGGTAACAGGATGTAATGGACAGCTTGGTCGAGCGATCAATAAGGAATATGCAGGAAGTGATGTGACATTTATTAATACAGATGTAGCGGAAGGGGAAGGTGTGACAGCACTTGACATTACAAAAATTGAGCAGGTATTATCACTTGTACGTGCAGAACAGCCGGAAGTGATCATTAACTGTGCGGCCCATACAAATGTTGATGCATGTGAGAAGCAGTGGGATGCAGCCTATCGTATCAATGCTTTGGGTCCAAGAAACTTAAGTATTGCAGCAGAGGCAGTAGGTGCAAAAATGATTCATGTTTCAACTGATTATGTTTTTGAGGGAAATGGTACAAAACCATATACTGAATTTGATGCACCGAATCCGGTGAGTGCTTATGGTAAAACAAAGCTCGAGGGGGAGAAGTTTGTTCAACAGTTTTCAAACCATTTCTTTATTTTTCGCACAGCCTGGTTATATGGAGATGGAAAGAATTTTGTAAAAACAATGTTGCGACTTTCGGAGACTCATGATGAAGTGAGTGTTGTCTGCGATCAGCTTGGATCGCCAACAAGTGCAGTAGAGCTTGCAAAGGCAATCCATCATTTTGAGGGAACGGAAAATTATGGTCTGTATCATGCTACTTGCGAGGGAGATACAAACTGGGCAGACTTTACAGAGGAAATTTTCAAAAGAGCAGGAAAAAGCACAAAGGTAAATCATGTAACAAGTAAACAGTATAAACAGATGAATCCGGCAGCGGCTGACCGTCCGGCATATTCCATTCTGGATAATTATATGATGAGATTAGCGGATGGTTATCAGATGGCTGACTGGAAAGACGCATTGGATGTTTATATGGCAGAGCTGAAATAGTTAATAAAATCCTAAGATGTGTAAAACTTGTCTTAGTATATAAAATATGGTAAAATGACAAATAATTGTGATGATAGGAGGATCTCGGAATGAGAACTTATTTGGTAACTGGAGGAGCTGGATTTATTGGATCGAACTACATTCATTATATGTTTCGCAAATATGATAATGAAATCAGAATTATCAATGTAGATGCATTGACATATGCAGGTAATCTGGAGAATTTAAAAGATATTGAAAATAGAGATAATTACACTTTCATTAAAGCGGACATCACGGACAAGGATGCTATCATGAAGATTTTTGAAGAAAATGATATTGACCGTGTTGTGCATTTCGCGGCAGAAAGTCATGTTGACAGAAGTATTAAAAATCCGGAAGTTTTTGTCAAGACAAATGTTCTTGGAACAGCAGTTATGCTTAATTGTGCAAAAAAAGCATGGGAGCTGCCGGATGGCAGTTTTAAAACTGGTAAAAAGTTCCTTCATGTATCGACAGATGAAGTATATGGTTCACTTCCTGATGATGGAAAAAGCTATTTTTATGAGACAACTCCATATCAGCCACACAGTCCATATTCCGCTAGTAAAGCGTCTTCTGATATGTTAGTGAAGGCTTATATTGATACGTATCATTTTCCGGCTAATGTGACGAATACATCTAATAATTATGGACCATATCAGTTCCCGGAGAAGTTGATTCCATTAATTATCAACAATGCTTTGCACGGAAAGAAATTACCGGTGTACGGAGATGGATTGAATATCCGTGACTGGTTATATGTAGATGATCATGCAAAGGGAATTGACATGGTTCAGGAACATGGAAAGCTTGGTGAGTCTTACAATATTGGCGGACATAATGAAAAGCGTAATATTGAGATTATCAATATTATCATTGAGACTCTACAGGAAATTCTTCCTGATACTGATCCAAGAAAAGCAAATGTAAGCAAAGATTTGATCACATATGTAGAGGATCGCAAGGGACACGATCGCAGATATGCAATCGCACCTGACAAGATAAAAGCTGAGATAGGCTGGGAACCGGAGACGATGTTCAAGGATGGAATTAAGAAGACCATCGCCTGGTATTTAGAACATGAAGACTGGATGAACAATGTTACCAGTGGTGATTATCAGAAATATTATGAAGATATGTATCAGGGAAAATAATAATAGCACAAATAGCAGTACCGTCCGTAGGTCGGATGATACTGCTTGTTTGCGTTTTACCAAAAAGTGATAAAATGAATTTTTTAGGAGGATGAAAAATGAAAGGAATTATTTTAGCCGGAGGATCCGGAACTCGTTTATACCCATTGACAAAAGCAATTTCAAAGCAGATCATGCCGGTTTATGATAAACCAATGATTTACTATCCTTTATCAACTTTAATGCTTGCTGGAATCAGAGAAGTACTGATTATTTCTACACCAAGGGATCTGCCGGTGTTTGAGGAGTTATTAGGGGATGGATCACAGCTTGGAATGAGATTTGAGTATGCGGTACAGGAACAGCCAAGAGGGCTTGCTGATGCATTTATTATCGGCGAAAAATTTATTGGAAAAGATGCAGTGGCATTGGTATTAGGAGACAATATTTTTTACGGACAGAGTTTCTCAAAAGTTCTTCGGAGCGCAGCTGAGCGTACAGAAAATGAAGCCGGCGCAACCATTTTTGGCTATTATGTAAGAGACCCGAGAGAATATGGGGTTGTAGAATTTGATGAGAATGGAAAAGCATTGTCCATCGAGGAAAAACCGGAAAATCCGAAGTCAAACTATGCAGTACCGGGACTCTATTTCTATGACAATGATGTAGTTGAGATTGCAAAGAATGTAAAACCATCCGCAAGGGGTGAGATAGAGATCACAAGCGTAAATAATGAATATCTGAACCGTGGAACTTTAAATGTTGAAACATTGGGAAGAGGATTTGCCTGGTTAGACACCGGAAATCATGACATGCTTCTTGCAGCGGCAGATTTCGTGTCAGCATTCCAGAAACGTCAGGGATTATATATCTCCTGTATCGAGGAAATTGCTTACAAGCGGGGATTCATTGACAAAGAGCAGCTTGTGAAACTTGCACAGCCATTATTGAAGACAGATTATGGAAAATATCTGATGGAAATCGCAGAGGGATTATAAAGTCTTTATTTTCATCTATGGATAAAAAAGATTCGAAAAGGAAGTATAAAAAATGGGAAAAATAAAAGTAACAGACAATTGCAATGGAATTGCAGGATTAAAAGTGATCGAGCCGGCCGTATTTGGGGATGCCCGTGGATATTTCATGGAGACTTATAATTACAATGATTTCAAAGAGGCAGGAATTGACTGTGAATTTGTACAGGATAATCAGTCTGCATCCAAAAAAGGCGTATTAAGAGGATTACATTTTCAGATTAATTATCCACAGGACAAGCTGGTGCGTGTGGTAAACGGAGAGGTGTATGACGTTGCAGTCGATCTGCGCGAGGGTTCAGAGACATTTGGCAAATGGTTTGGTGTAATTTTATCTGCAGAGAATAAGAAACAGTTCTTTATTCCAAAGGGATTTGCCCATGGATTTATCGTATTGTCCGATTATGCAGAATTCTGTTATAAGGTAACAGATTTTTATCATCCAAATGATGAGGGCGGACTGTTGTGGAAAGACCCGGAGATCGGTGTGGAATGGCCGATGCCGGAAGGAATGACTGAGGCGGATCTTACATTATCTGATAAGGATAAAGTATGGAGTGGAATCTCAGAATATGTCAAAAACCGTAAATAAGTTATAGCTTAAGAGAATGAAAGTTAGAGGAAAAGCATGCCAACGGAAATAAAACAAGCCAATATGCTGAAAGAAATAATAAGTAATCGAAAATTAATATGGGACTTGTCAAAGAATGATTTTAAAACCAGATTTGCAGGATCCTATCTGGGAATTATCTGGGCTTTTGTCCAGCCGATTGTAACAGTATTGGTATATTGGTTTGTATTTGAAAAGGGAATGCATGCAAGTGGCATTAATCTCAGATCGGGAATTACAGCACCTTTTGTTTTGTGGCTGATAGCAGGACTTGTACCATGGTTTTTCTTTCAGGAGGTACTGAGCGGCGGAACAAATGCGCTGATGGAGTATAGCTATCTGGTAAAAAAGGTAGTATTTCAGATTGATATCTTACCAATTATTAAATTGATATCGGCTTTGTTTGTGCATTTGTTTTTTATTGTATTTACAATTGTTTTATATGCGTGTTATGGGTATTATCCGGATTTGTATACATTGCAAATGTTATATTATACCTTTGCGATGATGATTCTTTTATTAGGACTGATATATGCAACATCTGCAATAGTAGTATTTTTCAAAGATCTTGGACAGATTATTAACATTATTTTGCAGATAGGCGTCTGGATGACACCAATTATGTGGAATATTGATGGGATGGAATTGAATCCGATTCTGATTACAATTTTAAAGTTAAATCCAATGTATTATATTGTGGCAGGATATAGGGATTCTTTGATCAATAAGGCTGGATTTTGGGAACAACCAGGCATGACAATTTATTATTGGATTCTTACAATTGTATTATTCATAATCGGGACAAAAATATTCAAAAAATTAAAGCCACATTTTGCAGATGTGTTATAGAAAGGTAACTGCATGGATAACATCGCAATTTCAGTAGAACATGTAAAAAAAATATATAAATTATATGACAGAAACCGGGATCGCTTGAAAGATGCATTAGGATTTTCAAAAAAACCACTTGGAAAAGAGCATTACGCATTGAATGATGTATCTTTTCAGGTCGGTCAGGGAGAGACAGTTGGCATTATTGGAACAAATGGTTCGGGAAAATCTACAATTTTAAAGATCATTACTGGAGTTTTGAATCCAACCGATGGGGAAGTCAAAGTAAATGGGCGTATTTCTGCGTTGCTAGAACTTGGCGCCGGATTTAATATGGAATATACCGGAATTGAAAATATTTATCTGAATGGAACCATGATTGGTTTTACCAAAGAAGAGATAGATGAAAAGCTGCAGGATATTTTAGATTTTGCGGATATTGGCGATTTTGTAAATCAGCCGGTCAAAACATATTCCAGCGGTATGTTTGTACGTCTTGCATTTGCAGTTGCAATCAATATTGAGCCGGAAATCCTTATTGTCGATGAAGCACTTTCGGTTGGGGATGTATTTTTTCAGACGAAATGTTATCACAAATTTGAAGAATTTAAGAAAATGGGAAAGACCATTCTTTTTGTTAGCCATGATCTTGGGAGCATTGGAAAATACTGTGACAGAGTTGTCCTTTTGAATAAAGGGGTAAAGCTTGCAGAGGGCAAACCAAAGGATATGATCGATCTTTACAAAAGGGTAATGGCAGAATCAAAGATGGAAGACAGCCCGAAAAAAGAAGACGGTCATGCAGCAATAGAAGGAGTTGCATGGAAAGAATCCATGATTTTAAATCCGGATAAGCAGGAGTATGGCGATAAAAAGGCAGAGATTATTGACTTTGGAATTTTCGATGCGCAAAATAAAATAACAAATACAGTTTCAAAATTTGAAGAATGTACATTAAAACTTAAGGTGCATTTTTATGAGGATATATTAAACCCTATTTTTGCATTTACAATCAGGGATTTGAAAGGAACAGATTTAACAGGAACCAATTCACTGATCGAGGGGGTAGATTTGGGATTGGTCAAGGCAGGAACAACGTTGACAGTCACATTTAGACAGAAGTTACCTTTTCAGAAGGGACAGTACTTATTACAGTTAGGCTGTACTGGATATAATGGAGACGAATTGGAAGTGCATCATAGATTATATGATGTGTGTTGCGTACAGGTATTATCAAAGAAAGTAACTGTTGGGTATTTTGATTTAGACTCAGTGGTAGAGTATCATATGTGCGAGTAGGGAAAAATATCAGGTAGATGACATAGAAATTATTGATCGATAATATGGAATAGGTAATAAAGAGGAGCACCATGAATAGAATTCGTAAGCTTGCAGCAGTAGTGAAAGAAGGAGTTAGTAATCCTGAAAAAATAAAAAAGGGCTTGAAAGTTTTAAAAAATCAGGGGCCTGTTATTTTTAAAGAAAGACTTTCTAATAGCATTAATTATGAGCCTGGATATGGCAGGACAAGAAAGGTTAAGCTGAAGAGTTACAGTGGAGATATTTTATTCTCCATTGTTATGCCAGTGTATAATGTAGATTTGAAGTGGCTGGATAAGGCAATCGAATCTATCGAAAAACAAAATTACAAAAACTGGGAAATTTGTATAGCGGATGATTGCTCACCTAATCAGGAAGTGAGAGAACATTTACTTTCTATTTCAAATAATAAAATAAAAGTTAAACTATTAGACAAAAATCAGGGAATTTCGGGTGCTACTAATGAAGCAGCATCTCTTGCTTCCGGAGATTACATTCTGCTGATGGATAACGATGATGAACTTGCTCATTCTGCATTACATGAGTTTTATCAGAAAATAAAGAAAGATGGTTCGGAAATTCTTTATAGTGATATGGATATCATTGATGCAAAAGGAAGAACAAGAGATCCACTGTGCAAGCCGGACTGGTCTCCGGATTTATTCTTAAGCCAGATGTATCTTGGACATCTGGTAGGGTTCAAAAAATCTCTATTCGATGAAGTTGGTGGCTTTCGCAGTGAATTTAACGGAAGTCAGGATTATGATCTATTGCTTCGTATGACAGAGAAGACAGATAAAATCGGACATGTTGCAGAAATTCTTTATCATTGGAGAGACTTACCGAGTTCAACAGCAGCAAATCCGGAATCAAAACCATATGCACAGATAGCAGGGTTAAATGCAATTCAGGAACATTTGAACCGGGTTTATGGATCAGGAAAAGCAATAGCACATGAAACAGATAATTTATTTGTATATGATGTACGTTATCCGATGGAAGAAGAACCGATGGTTTCTATCATTATTCCAATTAAAGATCATGTGGAATTGTTAAAGGCTGCAATTGACAGTATATTCGAGAAAACAACTTATAAACATTATGAAATAATTGTGTTAAACAACAATTCTGAAAAAGAAGAGACATTTGCGTATTTGAGGGAACTTGTAGAATGCCATGAAAATGTTCGTGTTGAGGATGCATTATTTGAATTTAATTGGTCTAAGTTAAATAATTATGGCATGCAATTTGCAAAGGGTGATGTTTTTGTATGCTTAAATAATGATGTAAAAGTAATAGAACCAGAATGGCTTACCAGATTAGTAGAAAAGGCTATTCGCAGCGACGTTGGAGTTGTGGGCGGTTTATTGCTTTATGAGGATAATACGATACAGCATGCAGGGGTTGTTATAGGTATGGGTGGCTGGGCTGACCATGTATTTAAAGGAATGACCCCTCAGCATTATGGATCACCGTTTATTTCACCTATGGTAACAAGAAATGTAAGTGCAGTAACAGGAGCCTGTCTTGCTGTTTCGAGGAAAACAATAGAAAAAATTGGTGGATTTAATGAACAATTTATTGTGTGCGGAAGTGATATTGAATTGGCATTACGTGCAAACAAGCATGGACTTGTGAATATCTATGATCCAAATGTAAAATTGTATCATTTTGAGTCAAAAAGCCGTGACGCAAGCAAGATTCCACAAATTGACTTTGATCTGTCCGATAAAATGTATAAGGATTATCGTAAAAATGGAGATCCTTATTTTAACAGAAATCTGGATTATTATTGCTGTCAGCCTAAAATTCGAACATCTGCGGTTCTGGCGGAATCAGATAAGGAGGAAAAAATGCTGCTGAGAAGGAAAAGGGAAACAGGACTTCCGCAATTAGATACAAATGTGTATGAAATTACACCGTTTACATTTCGTAAAGCTGATTATGAAAATCGAAGGATTAATCTGTTAGTTCCATCTATTAATGCAGAACATGTATTTGGAGGAATTTCAACGGCATTAAAGTTTTTTGATACATTGGTGAATGCACTTGGATATGATGCTCGTATCATTTTGACAGATGCAGAACCGGATAAAGAGGCAATTAAAAAATATTCTGGAAATTATACCTTTGTAAAAGCGGAGGATGATCTGAAGGACAAAAAACAGATTGTGCCATATAGCAATCGCTTTAATCGCAGTATCCCGGTGTCTGAAAAGGATTACTTTTTATTTACCGGCTGGTGGACAGCGTATTGTTGTCAGGACGCGTATGTAGGTTTTGAGAGCACGTTTGGAATAAAACCCAATACCTTCCTTTACTTTATTCAGGATTATGAGCCGGGATTTTATTCCTGGTCCACAAAGTATCTGCTTGCAGATTCTACTTATAAAAATGATTATCCTACGATCGCAATTTTTAATAGTATGCTGCTAAAAGAATATTTTGAGAATAATCATTATCATTTTGCACACAGTTTTGCTTTTGACCCTGTATTAAATGATGGATTACGTAATGCATTGGAAAAAATCCCAGAACAGGTTAGAAAAAAGAAACAGATTCTTGTTTATGGAAGACCGGGTACAGAAAGAAACGCATTCAACCTTGTAGTTGCAGCATTAAAAAAATGGGTATTTATGCAGCCTGATATAGAAGAGTGGGAGATTCTTTCCGCAGGAGAGATGCATCGCACAGTGGCATTAGGAAATGGAAAAGAATTAACATCTGTAGGGAAACTGTCAATTGAAGAATATGCAAACATGTTGGAAGAATCATATGCAGGAATTTCATTGATGTGTTCCCCTCATCCGAGTTATCCTCCATTGGAAATGTCTGTGTTTGATGTAAAAACTATTACGAACACATATGCGAATAAGGATTTGAAGGATTTTAATGAAAATATAATATCATTGGACAATATAAGTCCTATGAATATTGCAAAACATCTTGTAGAAATATGCAAATCATATCAGACGGAAGTAAGACATATTGCTGCAAATCCACTGTATGTAAAAAATGACCATGTCTTTGATTTTGTGGAGGATATTAAGAAAATTCTTGATGAAGAATAAACGTGGTCTGCCGGTTTGATAAAGCGGCTTTGTTTATAATGGAAAAGAGGTTCTATGAAAGATCAGATTGGAAATGTAATATTAGATTATACTTATTATGGTGGACAGGATCAATATAGTGACGGTGATATTGAAGATGATTTACTACATTTAATTCAGGAAGAACCAGATGTAGAAAAGATACTTGCCAAAGATGACAGATGGCCGGTTTTGTACCATTTTTCTCCTGTCAGACAAAATATATTAGAGTGGTATCCATTTAAAAAGGGAGCGGAAATTCTTGAAATTGGTTCCGGATGCGGAGCCATTACAGGGGTTCTGTGTAAAAATGCAGATCATGTGACAAGTGTAGATTTATCAAAGAGACGATCATTGATCAATGCAAATCGTAATAAAGAGTATGATAATCTTACAATTATGGTCGGCAATTTTAATGATATAGTACTTGAGGAAAAATATGATTATATCACACTTATTGGAGTGTTAGAATATGCAGCATATTATACAGATGCAAAACAGCCATTTGAGGCGTTCCTGAAGAGAATAAGTTCTTATTTAAAAGAAGACGGAAAGCTTCTGATCGCCATTGAAAATAAGTTTGGCTTGAAATATTGGGCAGGTACCAGAGAAGACCACACGGGAAAATTTTTTGATGGACTGGAAGGGTACATTGATACAGAAAGCAGTGTAAGAACTTTCAGTAAAGAAGGATTAAAAACAATTATAGCAAATGCTGGTTATAGAAATGCAGAATTTTATTATCCGTTTCCTGATTATAAATTTCCAGTGCAGATTTTCTCAGACGAATATTTACCAAAGGAAGATGATCTGAATATTGGTTTGGATACTTTTGATAATACAAGAATGATGCTTTTTAATGAGAATAGAGTTTATGCAAGTCTATTAAAAGAAAACAAATTTGATTTCTTTGCAAACTCCTTTTTTGTGGAAGTGGCAAAATAATGTGAGGTGGCATCTTGAAAAAAATATACTCAAAAATAACAAAAGAGAGACAAAAACAATTTCAGATAGAAACCTATATAACTCAGGATGGAGATGAAAAACAGGTAGTAAAAAAAGCATTGACACCGGAGTGTATAGAGCATATTCAAGGAATGCAGAGGTATTACGAGAAACACCGGTCTGCCAATTTTCTTTGCCCATCCAGAATGATATCAGAAAAGGAAGTGGCTTTTGAATTTTTGCAGGGAAAAAGTCTGTGTAATGAAATGCTAGAGGCATTAGCCCAGCGGGCAGAAGCCAAATTTATTTCCTATTTAAGAATATATGACGAGATTATACGTCAAAATGTGCAAGTGGTGAAAGGTCCGTTTATGGCAGAAAACGGATTTGAAGAGATATTTGGCAATGTTGCATTTGAAGATGAGATAGAGTATGCAACGGGTTTAAATATTGATATGGCATTTGACAATATTATTCGTGATGAATCAGACGGTTCTTATAAAATCATTGATTATGAATGGGTATTCCCTTTGAATATTCCTATAAAATTTGTTATATATCGTGCAGTTCTGGCATTTTATACAAGAAATGCGAGTGCAATGAAGGATATTATCGGTCTCGAGGAAATTTATGGGTGTTTTGATATCACCGATTCAGAAACGATCATATTTGATCATATGAATGAGGCGTTTAATGCATATGTTTATGGTGGTCAGGATGGATATAATTCAAGCGTTATTGCATATAAAAAAGAAGTCTATGATGTGAAAAAATTGCTTCCGGAAGAAAATTTGTTTTTGCAGGTATTCTTAAATGATGGGACAAAATATCTTGAAGGTAGGGCAATTACAAACCATGTGATCGGGAAAAGGGTGAAAATGGATATTCCACTTGAATTTACACAGAAAGTGTCAGAAATCCGAGTGGATCCATTAAACGTTTCATGTGTTTTAAAAAACCTTCAGGTAAAAGTTGTAACCAAAGAAAATGACGAGTATGAGGTAAAAGAGTATCAGCATAATGCAATCATAACAAAAGATAATGATTTTATTTTTGTTTCAGAAGATCCACAGCTCATATTTCAAAATTGCTGGGAAAATCAACTGAAAATGATAAAAATCAGATTTACAATAAAAGAAGCTGGACTGCAGGATAATCCAATGCTTGTTGCACTTAGTGAAATAAAGAATCAAATGAATCAGATTGAAACACAAATGAGAAAAGTAGAAGGCGAACTGGAGTATATTAAGGGAACGAAAGTATATAAAACTTTATTAGAACGCAAAGTCGGTAAAGTATTAGGAGAAAATGAATGAAAAATACAGCAGGAATATTGCTGGTAATTTATTTGTTCTTTTTAGTACCATGGTTAGCAGGTGCATTTATTGATGCAGCAGCAGGTGTAAAAAAGAGAAATATATCAAGCACATATGCAAATGGATTTGTTGCTATGCTTGGAATATTTTGGGGTGTTGCCGTACTTTTTTTATATCGTGGCTGTACATTAGAAAAACTTAGTATGGTTTGGATGTTTGCGACGATTACGATATGCGTGGCATCCATATTAGCAAATAAAAAAGCAATACATGGATGTTTTAAACATAAAAGAAAATCAGAAAATGGACACAAGGCTGTAAAAATTGCAATGGTAGTATCCATAATAGCAATATTGTTTTCTGTATCTTGCATAAAACCACAGATGGAGCAGACAGTACAAACAGTAATGACATCAATTGATACCAATTCTGCATATATATATCAACCATATACTGGCGAGCAGTATCCAGCCACACAGATGGAAAAGATATTTTCACCTTATGAGATGCTATACGCAGTCACTGCATGTGTTTCCGGATTACATCCGGCATTGCTGATAAAAGTAATACTTCCATTATTTATTTTACCATTTTTTATGTGCTGTTATTGGGAAATTGGAAAGTTCTTTTTTAAGCAGGAAAAAATGCAGGCAGTATTTTTAATGATTGTAGAAATTATCTATTATGTACCAGTATATACAGCAGTAGAAACTCCGGTGACAGGCATATTCCGAAGCTGTTGGAATGGCAGTGTAATGTTGGAATGCTGCATTCTTCCATATGCATTTTTACAAGTGATGCGCATGTTGCATTTCATGTATGGAGGAGAAAAAAATAAAGTATCCGATTGTGTAAAACATCCGGTTATAATGCAGGCAGGATTAATTATTGTGTTATATCCGGCGGCACAATTGTTACATCACAAAGGATGGTTTTATGTGTCCATGATGATGTTACTGATGACTCTTGTCTGGTTTGTAAGGAAGGGGTATGAATATGTCCGGATTGTGGGAAGACATTAAAAATGCATATTTTTCTTACAATGGGATGGGGACAAATGTTTTTTTCCTTTTTGTGGCAATATTTTATTTATTGATCACAAATAAAAAAAGACAAAGAAATTTGTTAATATATGAGATTTTTGGTATACTTTTTCTGATGACGCCGGGGATTGCAAATGGCATACTAAAAATGAGCGGTCAGAACACAGATCATTGGATGATCTATGGAATACTAAATATAGTAGCTGTTGTCGGAGTTGTAATGACAGATTATCTGATAAACATACCCACTAAGAAAGAAAAAATAATTGTCATAGTGATATATATTTTACTGCTCCAGGCAGGGATGGGATTAAATTATACGTCGCAGCATTTGGAATTTATCACGAATAGTTACAAAATATCAAATGAAGTTATGGAGATCGCTGAGCAGTTGGAATTTGTGGAAAAACCAAGAGTTCTTGCACCGGAACAGGTGGCAGGCGAGCTTCGTGAATATGATACCAGATTTGCAGTTATTTATGGTGAAGGTTTATCTTTTACACAGGAAAATCTGGAACAGCTGCAGATAGAAGCAGAATCCTATGGCTGCAATTGTCTGGTTATTAATTCTGAGTATGACAATATTGAATTTTTTAATAGCATTGGATTTAGTAAAATTTATAATACAGAACATTATGAAGTATATGCAAAATAATTTATAGAGAAAAGTGGCGGACTTATGAAAAACTTAGATAAAACATTATGGATCAAGAGAATATTTATGGTGCTGATGGATATTTGCATTGTAATATTGACAAGCATCACGGCATTGATTGTAAGATTTGAATTTAGTCTTTCGGCTGTGCCAAAGTATTATATTGGTGTTGTATGGAGTTCATTGCCGGCAACGTTAGTGATCGCGATTATTGTATTTTATGTATTTCGTTTGTATAGCAGCCTTTGGGTATATGCAGGGGTAACCGAATTATTGTATCTTGCAGCAGCATGTATTGTAGATACGCTGCTCAATACAGTGACGATTCTTCTGAATTACAGAGATCAGGAGTATCCGCTGCCTAGAAGCTGGTATTTTATTTATGGAACATTATTATTGGCGTTTATGTTTATCAGCCGCTATTCTTATCGGGCAGTCAGAACTTTTTTTGGAAAAAAAGTGGATGAGAAGAATCTTAAGAGAGTGCTTGTAGTAGGTGCCGGAGAAGCAGGAAATTCAATTATCAAGGAAATTTCCGGCAGTCGTTTTGTAAATATGCATATTGTAGGTTTTGTGGATGATGATAAAAGCAAAATCGGAAAATATATGCATGGCGTCAAAGTGCTTGGAGATAGAAATGATATCATAGAAATTGCAAAAGAATATCTTGTAGACGAGATCATTATTGCAATTCCGACAGCGAGTGCAAAAGAGACAAAAGCAATTTTAGATATTTGTAAACAGACAGGCTGTGAATTAAAACGTTTACCGGGTATGTATCAGTTGGTAAATGGCGATGTCAGTATCAGCAAATTAAAAGATGTTGATGTAAATGATCTTTTGGGACGTGATCCAATCACGGTTGATCTTGATTCCATTATGGGATATGTTGCTGATAAGGTAGTTATGGTTACTGGTGGAGGTGGTTCAATCGGCAGCGAGTTATGCCGCCAGATCGCATCACACAATCCAAAACAGTTAGTGATCGTTGATATTTATGAAAATACTACATACGATATTCAGCAGGAGCTAAGAAGAAATTACCCGGAACTCGATCTGGTCGTATTGATCGCTTCCGTAAGAAATACGAAGCGCATGGATTTGATTTTTGAGAAATATCGTCCGGAGATCGTATATCATGCGGCAGCGCATAAACATGTACCGTTGATGGAAGACAGCCCGAATGAAGCAGTAAAAAATAATGTTTTAGGAACATGGAAAGTGGTTCAGGCCGCAGATAAATACAATGTAAAACGTTTTGTCATGATCTCTACAGATAAGGCGGTAAACCCAACGAATATTATGGGCGCTACCAAGAGAATCTGTGAGATGATTATTCAGACATACAATAATCGTTCTAAGACAGAATATGTAGCGGTTCGATTTGGTAATGTACTTGGAAGCAACGGAAGTGTGATTCCTTTATTTAAGAAGCAGATTGAAGCAGGTGGACCGGTTACCGTTACGCACCCGGACATTATCCGTTATTTTATGACAATACCGGAAGCAGTATCTCTTGTGTTACAGGCAGGAGCCTATGCAAAAGGGGGAGAAATCTTTGTCCTGGATATGGGAGAACCGGTTAAAATCGTAGATCTTGCAAGAAACCTGATACTTCTTTCCGGACATAAACCAGACGAAGACATACAGATCGTATTTACAGGATTAAGACCAGGCGAAAAACTGTATGAAGAAATGCTTATGAAAGAAGAAGGTATGCAGGAAACTGCCAATAAATTAATTCATATTGGCAAACCAATTCAGATGGATGAAGAGAAGTTTTTAAAACAGTTAGAAGAAATCAAAGAGCATGTGGTAGAAGAACCAGATGATATACGGGAATGGGTGCAGAAGATGGTGCCAACATACTCTATTCAGAATCGGTAGAACCAGAAAACAGGGAAGCTAATATGGAAAAAATATGGGAAGTCATCTTAATTCTTGTGCTTGCAGGAATGGGATTTATTTTGCAGCTTGATAGGAAAAAGGAAAATGGAACAGATAAAACAAATTCTAAAAAATAAAAAAATATATCTTAGAGATTTTATTGCAATTATTGTAATATTTTTCCTATCTTTATTTGTAGAACAGGTATTATTACAGTGGAATTCGTTTAAAAACGAAAAATATGAGCAGACTTTTCAGGTGAGCGAAGTACAAAAGGCAGAGAATAAAGATGGAGAGACAACGTATGATTTTTTGTTTGATGGAAGATATGTGAGCTCTATCTATTTGATTTATCAAAGCAAAACGGATATCAGCTCCAGAATGGAAGTGACATTCTATGATGGGTATGGACAAAAAGAAGTGATGGAACTGGAAGATACCGCATCGTTTTTGCTTGGAAGATCTGCAGTTTGGATAGATCAGAAAGTTGACAGCCTGAAATTGACAGTGGAAAACAAAGATGTGGATAAGTTAAATTCAATAATATTTGTAAATCACACGGTATTTTCCTGGGCAAAGTTTCTGCTTGTATTTTCAGTATTGTTGCTAAGTTACTTATTTGTTTTTCATTGGACTTTTTTTGGAAAAAGACCCGAATGGATGTATGTAATGGTATCGGTTGCATTAGGAATGGTGATTATCTTATCAGCACATCATTCATTTGATTCATGGGATGAACAGATTCATTATAATATAGCATATACAGACTCCTGGGTATGGAATTATATGGAGTACAGTGATGCTGTGATGTCAAATGTAGAAATGCGTGTACCAACAGGGGACACGTTAGAGGAAGAACAATGGATAGGAGAATGGCTTAATCAGGCAAATGATACCGTTGTATTGTCATCACAAAAAGGTAGATTTCTCAGATATGGACAAAGGGCTTATCTTCCACAGATATTAGGGCTTGGATTAGGAAGAACGCTGGGACTGTCTTATGTAGTAACAGTATTTTGGGGAAAGTTTTTTAATTTACTGTTTTGTACAGCTGTTGTTGCATGTGCAATTCGTTTCAGCAAATATGGAAAACGTACATTGATGTGTGTGGGATTGCTGCCAACAACGGTATTTCTTTTTTCGTCATTTACATATGATGCATTTGTGATAGCACTTTTAATGTTGGGCATAGCATTGTTTGTAACAGAGTACCTGAGTGAAGAAAAAATTCAAACAAAACGGACGATGGTATCTATTCTTGCTATGGTTGTGGGTTGCTTTTCAAAGGCGGTCTATATTCCATTTTTGGCATTATATTGGCTTATGCCGAAGGACAAGTTTTATAGCAGGAGACAAAAGAATCTGTTTAAAGCAGGAATCTTTGTCTTATTAATATTAATGTTTGCGTCCTTTATACTGCCGTTAATAGGTAATGTTACAAGCGGAGCAGAGGTAGGAGATTACCGTGGAGGAGATACGAGCCAGACAAGTCAGTTATCTATGATTTTGGGATATCCGTTAACGTATACAGGAGTTTTGCTGAAATCACTGGGAACAACGTTTGCATCTTATTTTATTGGTTCCAAAGTGCTTGCAAATTTTGCATATCGTGGAATCTATGATGGAATAGGATATTTTGTAGTACTGCTTACAATGTTGTTTACATTTGTGACGGATTTTGGAATGACAGAAAAAATATATGATGCACAGATAAAAAGAAAAATATTCATAATGAAAATATGGAATGCAGTATTAATATTTGGAACAGCATGTCTGGTCTGGACGGCATTATATCTGGATTTTACACCGGTAGGATCAATGGTAATTAACGGAGTATCGCCAAGATATTATTTGCCGCTGATCTTTCCACTGAGTCTCATTTTTATAAACCAAAAAGTGAGATGCAGCATGAAATTAGAGAATTATCAGAGTCTTATAGCGTTTTTAATGCTGATAGGTACAGGTATATCTATTTATTGTCTGATGCTTGCATAATTGCAGATACATGAAAGGAATCAAAAAGATGAGACAATTTACAATGTCACAGAAACTTTATATGGGAGTGAAAAGAATAATTGACATTCTTTTATCGGCGATGGCGTTAATTCTGTTATCCTGGTTATTTTTGATATTGTGCATTGCGATTAAGATTGACAGTAAAGGACCAATTCTATTTAAACAAAAGAGGGTTGGAATCCATAAGACACACTTTATGATCTACAAATTCAGAACTATGAGAATTGATACGCCAAAGGATATGCCAACCCATATGCTGGCTGATCCGGAACAGTATATTACAAGAGTAGGGAAATTTTTAAGAAAAAGCAGTCTGGATGAATTGCCGCAGATCATCAATATTCTTATGGGAAAGATGAGTATTGTCGGACCAAGACCAGCTTTGTGGAATCAGTATGATTTGATTGAGGAACGTGATAAGTATGGTGCGAATGATGTAATGCCGGGACTGACCGGATGGGCGCAGATCAACGGACGTGATGAGTTGGAGATAGATGTAAAGGCAAAACTGGATGGTGAGTATGTGAAAAAATTTGGATTCATAATGGATCTGAAGTGCTTTTTTGGAACGATCACAGCAGTCTTGTCACATAAAGGTGTTGTGGAAGGTGGAACCGGAGAAATGCATAAATAGCTAATAGCAGCGGATAAAAAGACATGCTGGGTTAATCGAGGAAAAATAATGGGAAAACAGATTTTGATAACCGGAACCAACAGTTATGTTGGAACTTCATTCAAACAGTATATAGAGAAAAAAAATGGAAACATGCCGTTGGAAGACCGATGGCATGTTACATTTGTTTCTGTGAGAAATTCAGAATGGAAGAAAATGGATTTTTCAAAATATGATACGATCCTCCATGTGGCTGCAATTGTACATCAGAAAGAACAGCCGGAAATGGAGGCACTCTATTATGCAGTTAATACAAAATTGACAGAAGAACTTGCGGATAAGGCAAAGGCTGAGAGGGTTCGTCAGTTCGTTTTTTTAAGTACGATGAGTGTTTATGGAATGACAATGGGACAGATTACAGAAGAAACAGAATGTACACCGATTACTTTTTATGGAAAAAGCAAGCTTGCCGCAGAACGGTACTTATGTGAGCAAAGAAGTGATACATTCAAAGTAGCAGTTATCAGACCTCCAATGATTTATGGGAAAGCTTGTACCGGAAATTATGCTTCATTGGAGAAACTGGCGGGCAAGATACCTGTTTTTCCGAGAGTGAGCAATGAGAGAAGCATGATATACATCGAGAATTTGTGCGAGTTCTTATATCGGATTATAAGAGGAGATGCAGATGGTATCTATTGCCCACAAAACAGCCAATATGTGAATACATCAGATATGGTAGCACGGATCGCCGAAAGCTATGGAAGAAGTATATGGCTCGTTCCGGGATTCGAGTGGATCATCGGTAAGCTTACCGGAAGAGTTAACATATTCTCAAAGGTTTTTGGCAGCCTGACCTATGACCGGAAACTATCATTTCAGGAAGAAGTGGGAGAGTATGAAGTGGTGGATTTTCTGGAGAGTATAAAAAAATCTAAGGAGTCATTATGAAAAGAATAGGTAATGTGATTGTAACACTAATATTTTTTATTGTGCTGGCGTATAATGCGTACTATGCTCCATTGCCGGATATTAAGGTAAGTAATACAGAGACGGTTATCATTCCGGGAGTGGAAAAAGAATATACTTTTTTGTTTTTAACAGATATGCATATGGCTATTAAAACGAAACAAGATCTGGGTGCTTCTCTGGGTGATGCAGATGAAAGAATGAAGGCGTTTGTCAATGAGGAAGGAATACTTTCGTCTACACAGTTTACAGAATGGATTGCATATGCCAACCGCTTGAAGCCGGAAGGTGTATTAATGTGTGGCGATATGATAGATTATTATTCGCAGGAAAATGTTGAATTTTTAGCTGACAATCTTCAGAAATTAAAAGTTCCTTATTTGTACGTGTTGGGAAATCATGAGATGTATTCACCGTGGAATGAAACGATTGCAGAAGATGCGGAGATATATCATTTGTTCAGAGAGAATAACACAGCATTTCAAGCATGGGAGTTTCCGGAGTTTACAATATGTGCAGTAGATAATCAATCATATCAGGTAGCACCTGAGGCACTGGATGCAATGCAAAAGGAGATAGAAAAGGGTAAGCCAATTATTTTGCTGGCACATGTTCCATTTTACACATCACAGATAAAAACTTTAAAGGAAGCTTCTATTAATACATGGGGAGTGCCACTGATTATCGGTGAGGGAGCAAGAGATACTACAGAGGTTACAAGAAAATTCATGAAGATGGCATTTTCAGATGAAAGCCCTGTAGTGGCAGTTTTTACAGGAGATAATCATTTTTATTATAAGGGAATGCTTACTGATAAAATAGAAGAATGCGTGATAGATCCAAGCTTTGCAGGAAACGGCACTATTATTAAAATTAAAGCGAAGGAGTAATAGTTTTGAAATATGAGTAAAATATCCGTATTGATGTCTGTTTATAAAAAAGAAAATCCAGAATATTTAAGAGCGTCCTTAGAGAGTGTATTAGTTCAGACGAGGACCGCAGATGAAATTCTTCTGATCGAAGATGGACCTCTGACACAGGAATTATATCAGGTAGTGGCGGAGTATCAGAAAAAATGTGATTATCTCCATGTGCATGCTATGGAACAGAATGTTCAGCTTGGTCGTGCACTGGCAAAAGGAGTGGAATTATGCCAATATGATCTGATCGCAAGAATGGATACAGATGATATTGCGATGCCGGATCGATTAGAGAAAGAGGGGGCATATATGGAAGCACATCCTGAAGTGGATGTGGTAGGTGGTGCTATCCGGGAATTTAATGATGAAGGAACCATAGACCGCGTCAAGAATATGCCAAAGACTCAGGAAGAAATTTTAGAGTATGTGAAAGTGCGTAATCCTTTAAATCACATGACAGTTATGTATAGGAAAGATTCTATTTTAAAAGCGGGAAATTATAAACATTTTCCATTTCTGGAGGACTATTCTCTATGGAGCAGGATGTTGTCACAGGGATATCAGTTCCGGAACATGGAAGATATACTTGTCCGGGCGAGAACAAGCATGGGATTAGTAAAGCGAAGAAGTGGATGGGCTTATTACAAGGATTTTCAAAAACTTAGAAAACAGCAGCACGAGCTGGGAATTACAAATACGTTTGAATATATAAAGGCGCAGGTTGGAACTTTTGTCGTACTCATGATGCCGGGGTGGATGAAGGAGTACTCTTATAAGAGATTTTTGCGCAAATCTGAATAACTAAGAAAAAATTCATAGAAAAATTCTTTTGTGTAAAGAAAATTATGCTATAAATGCTTAAAGGGTAAGGCATAAATGGAGGAAAAAATCATGCGTGAAGCCCGTGTGCTGGAGATCATTGGAAAACGCCCGGTGGGCGGTGTCGGGACAGTGATGCTCAATTATCAGAGACATATGAATATGGAACGTGTCCAGATGGATTATCTGATTTTCGGAGAGCAGGAAGAGACATTTGATAAAGAAGTGAAAAAACTTGGCTCAAGAGTCTATACTTATCCGGCATTGTCCGGCAGACAGATGAGACAGACAAAGAAATATTTTGAACAGTTTTTTTCAGAACATCACAGAGAATATGATATTGTTCATCTGCATGCACCCTACATTGCATTTTTATGTCTGCCGGTTGCAGCAAAGTATGGAATCAGTCATCGAATTGTACATAGCCATGCAACTGTATATGCGGAGAGTAAAGGAAAAGCGGTGCGGAATAGAATACTTTGGAGTATATCTCAAAAGTACATTACCGATCGGATCGGATGCTCGCAGGCAGCAGGAGCGTTCCTTTTTGGCAAAAAAGATTATACTGTGTTAAAAAATGCGATCTGCTGTGATGAATATGCTTATAACGAGGCGGCGAGAAATGAAATCAGAACACAGTATCAGGCAAAAGATAAGCTTGTTATTGGAAATGCAGGCCGGTTCAGTCAACAGAAAAACCAGATGTATCTGGTAGATATTTTTTCGGAGATACGAAAAATTCACAAAGACTGTGTATTATGGCTGGTGGGAGATGGAGAACTTCGTCCACAGATTGAGGAAAAAATAAAGCAGCTAGGGTTGACAAGTTCTGTGAAAATGTTTGGAATGGTGGATAATACAAAAGAATTGTACCAGGCAATGGATGTCATGGTCATGCCATCTTTATTTGAAGGACTTCCTATGACTGGTGTAGAAGCTCAGGCGTGTGGGCTTCCATGTGTGTTTTCGGATACGATTACCAGAGAGGTAGATGTGATGGGGAATTCATTCCTGTCTCTGGAGGAGAGTAAGACAGAATGGGCGAAGACAGCGGTAAGAGCTGCAGGACGCTATAAAGAAAGTGGGAAGGCAAGACGAAGTTTTGGAAAAGAGCTTGCAGAACATGGATTTGATATTCGTGTGGAAACAGGGCGGTTAGAAAAGATGTATGTAGAAATGGTGAGAGGAATATAGAATATAAAAGGTGTAAACATGAGGAAATAATATATGACAAAGAAAATGTTTCAGATTTCGAGAATATTAATGGTAATGCTGACAATAGGTGTGTGTCTGACACTATTATTAGATGGACGAGTCATGATATTGGATAAACATGTCTATCTTAGATGTATACTGGAAATTGTTAGTTTGGCATTATTTTTAATAATCTCAAGGTTGTATGAAGCAAAAAGAAAGATATTTAGCATAGGATATTTATTTCTGATGATAAATGCTTTTATTAATGGAACTATATGTCCCTGCTATTATGCGGACAGCCGTTTGCTGAGAGATGAGCGGGAAAATTATTATATGCCGAATGATCATTTTATAATTTATATGAAAGTATATTTTATTTTAATGGCAATAATTTTGGTTTATTTGTTATGCTTAAAACATACGACTGATGAGATAAAAAGATATGATTTTATAAAATATAAAAGTACAGATGATTTTGCTGTATTTGCAGGGAGTGTCCTGTTGGCGCTTCCCATCATGGAAATGACAGGAACAAGCGGTGTTATGCTAATGACACCGACGTTATGTTACTTTTTTGGCAGATTAATATATTCGAAATTCAGTTTATCCCAAAGTATATTTTGCTTTATTGGATTACTATTAGGGATATATGGAATATATCGAATTTTAGATCAGAGATATTTGGTAGTGCAGTATGCAATGCCTATAATATTAGTGTTCTTTGTATTTGTGGCAGTGAATGATAATAGAAAAAAAGGAAAGAAAGTCGTTCCTTTAATGTTGCTTGGAATAATTGCAGTACTGCTTTACGGTATGCTGTCTGAGATTGTAAAATTAAATCGTTATTGGAATGGAAATTATAATCTATTATATGAATTGACAAATTTCCAGAGTTACATTGATTTTGGTGCTAATCAGTTTTATCGAATTTTTGGTATCTGGACAGAACTAGGCGGTAATATTATAGATTTTGTCCATAAAAATGGATTCTTCTATGGTATTACCTATGTGAAATTTCTGGCACCGTATTTTGGATTTGAATATGTTAGTCTGCCTGCCATATCAGCAAGGTACATTCAGGCATCTTATGCACAGCCCGGCTTGATTGCAGAAGGATATGCAAATTTTGGAATTATTGGATCGGTTGTAAATATGTTGATTCCATTTCTGCTGGCAGAGTACTTTTTAAATTTATTTTTAAAAAAACGGGATGGATTGTCAATTTGTCTGATGACAATTCCGTTTGTGAAGATACTTTTGGATGGAGGAACTATTAATTCCATTATTGTGGGGATTGGAATTTGTATTTTACCATTTAGTATTTATTTACTGTTGAAAATTTTTAAAATAAATGTAAAGACTGTGGAAAACATCAGAATCAGAGTATTTAGGAAGAAAAAGAGACAACTGCAAGGATGGAAGAGCAATGGAGAAAATAACAGTAATCATTCCAGTATATAATGTAGCATCTTTTCTGGAGAGGGCATTAAAAAGTATAACATGTCAGACATACACGAATCTGCAGATTCTGTTAATTGATGACGGCTCAACGGATGAAAGTGGAAAAATCTGTGACGACTGGGTGAAAAAAGATAGCAGAATACAGTGTGTCCATCAGAAGAATGCAGGTGTATCTGTTGCGAGAAATCATGGACTGGATCTTGCAGATGGGGAGTACATCATGTTTATTGATGCAGATGACTGGATAGAACCTGAAATGGTAGAAAGATTACATGAACTGATTCTAAAGCATCAGGCAGGTGTAAGTGCCTGCAGGTATGTGGAATCTCATCAGACAGAATTCCTGAGTGGGGATGAGAAAAAAGATGGACAGGTTACCGTTGCGGAAGGTCAGGTGGATGCAGGAATTCAGCTATTGTTACCATGGTCTGTATATTGTAAATTATATAGAGCAGATTTATTGCATAATATTCGATTAAAGAAATACAAAATAGCAGAAGACCTGTTATTCAATACAGACATTATCTGTGAGGGTAAGCTCGATAAAGTAGTGTTTATCGATATTCCGTATTACCATTATTTTATTAGGGATGACAGTGCAATCCGTCAGGAATACCAGAAAAAATATATAGATGGTGTGAAGGTAGAAGAAAACTGCTATGAGAGACTGATTCAGATCTCGCCACGTTTTGGTGATATTAATATTGTCGGTTGTTCTGTCAGTATGCTGTTCGAGCGTATAGCAGAGTTGCCATATGCGGAACGAAAAAAGATATGGGAAGATTTCAGATGGTGCAAGAAAAATGCGAGAGAATATAAAAAGGCATTATTGAATGTATCAGATAGACACAGAAAAATATCTGGAGTGCTGAAAGTATATGTACCAGATTTATATCTATGGACATTGATTATACGGAAAAGGAAGAATAAATGAGCAGAGAAGACGAATTAATATCAGTTGTTGTACCGGTATATCATGTGGAAACATATATAGAACGCTGCGTGGAATCCTTATTGCAGCAGACATATTCCAATCTGGAAATTATTCTCGTAGATGATGGCGGAGATGACAGATGTCCCCAGATATGTGATGAGTATGCGAAAAAAGATGCAAGAATAAAAGTGATTCACAAGAAAAACGGAGGTCTTTCTGATGCCAGAAATGCAGGTATGAGAGCAGCTTCGGGAAAATATCTTGCGTATATTGACAGTGATGATTATATTCAGCCGGATACTTACGAGAAAATGATATATGCTCTGAAAAAAGAGAATGCTGATATTGCAGTATGCAATTATGAAGTTGTGACAGACCAGGGGCAGAGTATTACCGAGAAGAACCAGAAAATGGATATTAAGGACAGAACCTATTCCTCACAAGAGGCAATCAGTAATCTCTGCGGACCGAATTATCATTATTGGGTGACTGCCTGGAATCGATTATATAAGATAAAGATTGCAAGAGAGATCAGCTTTCCGGTCGGAAAAATACATGAAGACGAATTTACTGCACATTTATTTTATGATAAAGCAGAAAAAATTGTGGGAATCTCGGAGCCGTTGTATAAATATGTGATTCGCGAGAACAGTATTATGACAAAGAAATACAGCGTGAAGAATCTGGTATATGTGGAAGCAGTGAATAACAGAATAGAATATTGCATGGAACATGGACTGGAAGAAGTTGGGCAGGCGTTCTTACGGTGGATGTCGCGTTATCTTATGAATGTATATGATAAACTTGATATAAAAGATAAAGAGGTCAGACAGACCTATGATAAATATGTGGAGATGTATCTGAAATTATATCATTCCATCAAGGAGAAACATAAATTGGATACGAAAACAAAAGCAGCAACATTTATGCTGGTTCATACTCCAAAACTGGCAAGTTATATATCAAGGAAAATTTTGAAGTAAAAGGAAAACGGAGAAGCATATGAAAAAAATATGTCTTGTTGTAGGAAATACATTGCCTGTACCGGCAGTGATGGGGGGAGCTGTTGAAGAACTTATCACAATGCTGCTTGATCAGAATGAAATAGAGCAGAAAGCAGAATTTATTATTTTCTCAAGAGAGAATAAAAAGGCAGAAAGGGAAGCAAAAAAGTATAAGTATTCCAGAATTATTTATATTCCAGACGATACTGTTCTGGATAAGGTAAATAACAGAATCAGAAGATATGCTTCCAGTGTGCTGAAACCAGGAACCTTGTTGGATTCCGGATATTATCGCAAAATTTACCATATTCTGAGGAATATCAAATGTGATGCAATCGTCTGTGAGGGTGGTCTTTATCATGAATTTCGTCAGTTCGCAAAGAAATTTGGAAAAGAGAAAACTTATCTGCACATTCATCATCATGTAATGGCAGATCCTGAATATGATGAAATCTTTGGAAATATTATTGCGGTCAGTGAATTTGCAAAAAAAGAATGGCTGCGTACTACAAAACAGAAAAAAACAGGTGCGCATGTTGTTTATAACTGTGTGAATGAGGCAAAATTTAATAAAAAAATAACAGTTGAGCAGCGAAATAAGCTTAGGGCACAGTTAGGTCTGAAGGAAGATGACTTTGTAGTTTTATATTGTGGAAGAATACAGGAAGTAAAGGGAGTCCGGGAATTATTACGGGCATTTGCAGGGATAAAAGAGCATAATTGCAGGCTATTGATCATTGGAAATGCTGATTTCGCAGTAAATACGAAGACACCTTTTTTAAAGGAAGTAGAAGAATTGGTGCAACAAGATACTGACAGAATCAGATTTACCGGATATATTGAGAACGCAGAATTATATCAGTATTATCAATGTGCAGATATGCAGGTCGTTCCATCTATGTGGGAAGAGGCTGCCGGACTGGTAGCGATTGAGGGAATGCTATCAGGTCTTCCATTAGTCGTAACAAAATCTGGCGGATTAGTGGAGTACGCGCCAAAAGAAGTTGCCATGCAGATAGAAAGAAACGGAATTGTAGAGAATCTCAAAATGGCAATTGAAACGGTTATGGACAATCCGGTTGAACGAAGAAAAATGAGTGAAGCATCTGAGAAGCGAGCAAAAGATTTTACCAGAAGCAGATTTTATAACAGCTATCTGAAAGTATTCGAATAGAATACAGGAGAGGAATGGATAACTATGAAAGTTGGTATATTAACATTTCATAATGCGCACAATTATGGAGCGTCTTTACAGGCATATGCATTAAAAATGTGCATACAGCAGATGGGGCATGATGTGACAATTGTCAATTATCGGAATCCGAAAATAGAAGGACAGTATCCAAAAAAATTAAGGCCAAAATTTACAAAAAAAAATTTGAATCCCAAAAACTGGAAGCAGTTTGTCTATGATACAATTCGTGGAATTTATGGACAGAAGGTATGGAACCGTCAATGGAAAGCATTTGATCAATTTATCACGGAAGAATTACTAGACAATGATAGGCGGTTAATAGGAGTAGATGGGGTTGAGTGTTTGCATAAAGATGCTTATATTCTGGGAAGCGATCAGATTTGGTCAAGTTTTTTGACGGGAAAATTGGATCCTGTCTATTTTGGTGAGTTTAAGAAAAAGGAAAGAATTATTTCCTATGCGGCAAGCCTTGCAAATGGTAAAATAGCAGAGAGTGAGGAAGCTGCGTTTGTGAAACTGTTGAAGAATGTAGACGCAATTTCTGTTCGGGAAGAAAAACTGGCAGAGCAGTTACGACAATTGACAGGAAGAGAAGTGTCAACGGTTGTAGATCCGACATTATTACTTAAGGCAGCTGATTATGAGAAAATTATGACAACGGAGAGGAAACTTCCAGATGGTAAACTTCCAACAGAGGAAAAATATGTATTCGCATATTTTGTAGTTGAGGAAAAGGCTGTGGAAGAATGTGCGAAGAAAGTTGCCAGAAAGCTGGGATTGCAGTTGATAGAACTGCATTATTATCATATGCCAGAGAATAGTGAAGCGAATCAGTTTGCAGATTTTGGACCAGCAGATTTTCTGGCCTATATAAAGAATGCGGAAATGGTCATCACTAATTCATTTCACGGAACTGTATTTTCAGTTATATATAGAAGACCATTCTACAGTGTATATAAGAAAAATGGCAGGGTAGATAATTTACTGAAATTTCTTCAGATATCAGAAAAACACGTATCCAGCGCGGAAGAAATCGACGAGATAACAGAGATTGATTACGAGGATGTGCATAAGAGACTGGCAGAGTACAGAGAATCATCCTTACAGTTCTTACGAGAAAATTTGAAATGAGGACAAGACAATGGTTTTCAATTTTGAGCAAAAACCAGGACAGACGTTAGAAAAAAAATGTATACAGGAACAGATTACGCCAAGAGTATCTATTGTTACGCCGTATTATAATTCGGGTCGGAATTTTGAAGAAACTTATCGATGCGTTATAAATCAGACAATGCGGGAATTTGAGTGGATTATTATGGATGATGGAAGCTCCAGAAAAGAGGATATTGAATTGTTAGAGCGTCTGGGAGAATCAGATACCAGAATCCATGTGTTTCACCAGAAAAACGGAGGTCAGTCTAAGGCAAAAAATGAGGCTGTGAAGAAGACGATGACAGACATTATTGTGTTTTTAGACGCAGATGATCTCGTGGAACCATTTTATATAGAATATCTTTACAAGGCTTTGCAGGAAGAACCCAATGCCGGATGGAGCTATATGGATCTGGTAGGCTTTGGAAGTGAGCAATATGTATGGTGCAAGAAGTTTTCGGCAGGTAGAATGACATTTAATAATATTCTTGTCAATGCAGCAGCATTTCGTAAGGAACAGTTTCTTGCAGTTGGTGGCTTTTCTGAGATTACAAAGCACTATGATGAGGACTGGGCGTTATATCTGAAATTGATGAGTAAAGGTGTATATCCGGTACATATTCCAATGATTGGTTTCTGGTACCGCAGAAGTGCAACTGGTATGCAGAAAACCGTAAGAAATAATATTTCTATGAGAGAAAAATCGGACCGGTATATTGCAGAACTTGCAAAGCATGTAGATATCAGTCTTAGCGAGAAAATCTATAAAGGAACTCTTCCAGATTGTGCCATCAAGAGCGAATATAGCAGAAGTGACAGTGTGATCGCAAAAATGTGTACAAACAGAGGAGGACTCAAGCTGGTAAAATGGGTATATGGAAAAAGAGGTTAAATTGACTTCTATATAGATATAAACTATACTGAAAAGACAGCAATGCAGAGAAAGGTAATTGTTTATGAGTGACAATAGGAAAGAAAATAAAAAAGAAATAGATCTGGAATTAAAAGATATTCTGCTTGAATTTTTGCGTAGATGGAAAATAATCGTTTTATTTTCGATTATTTTTGGACTCGTATTCGGTGCAATGAGATATCGGAAAGACTATGCAGCAGCACATATACCAGCACCGGAAGTAAAGAATACAACTTTGGAAGATGCATATGCAGATCTGGACAAAGATCAATATGAGCGTGTAATCCTTGCTGTTTCATTGAAGGCTGCAATAGATTCCAAAAGTCTTTATATGAATGAATCAGTGTTGATGAACATTAATGCACATGCAGAGGATGCCGTGATTTTACAGTACTCAGTAGAAGGAACTGAAGCGGAAAACATTGTAAATAGTTATGTTAATTATATTAACAGTGGAAGTATTGTTTCTGATATTAATAAAGAGGGAGTTCATGTAGCAGAGGGTTATCTGTCAGAATTGATAGAAGTTCTTCCAAATCAGACAGAGGATGCAATGAAAAACTTTACAGTGAAAGTAATGAATTCTGATGCTGAAAGCGTTGGGTTATTGGCGGATGCCGTGAATGATCAATTAACGACATATGCTGCAAACTTAAATGAGAATAATCAAACGCATATTCTCAATCTGGATAGTAGAAAACAGGTTCAGATTATAGATGAGGCACTGGCAGAAAAACAGGATGCATATGCACAGGAGACAGAAGATCAGCAGAATAAACTTGCATCAATTAAGGCCGATATGAATGCAAATCAGCTTCGTGTATATCTGGATATGGAGAAAGACATCTTTATCTGGGGAGATGACGAAGAGGAACAGACAGAAACAGCAGAAGATAGCGTTTCAGGTACAGAGGTTGTAAAAGTATCAATTAATAAGAAACAAATTATGATCGGTGCAGTGGCAGGCGCAGCAATTGCAGTTGTGTATATTTTCCTGGCATACCTTCTTAGTACACGTATACGTACGAAGGATGAAGTCGAGAGCATTTATCAGACAAGGCTATTAGGAACAGTCAGAAAAGAGGAAAAAGATCACCCAATCGAGAAGTTTGTATGGAAATTAGAGAACTTTGGACATAAGAAGCTTTTATATGAACAGCAGGTTCAGATGCTGATTTCCAATATCTATATAGCATGCAGGGATAGAAAGACAGATAGTATATATCTGTCAGGCAGTATTTTAGAAACTGTAGACAAAGATTTATTAACGATGTTGGAAGCGGGGTTGAAACAGAAAAATATTCACGTTGTCTTTGGAGATGCGATAAACTACAATGCAGAAGAACTCCTTCGTGCAGCAGAGGTGGGATTCGTTATCTTCATTGAGAGAAGAAGAAAATCTTACTATTCTGAAATTTTAAGTGAGATGCAGCTTTGTGATGCAAATAATATTCAGATTCTTGGAATGATCATGTTAGAAAATTAGGGAGTTGCAGGAGAATGGATACATCCTATTTATACTCGTATAATGCAGAGCGTTATCAAAAACTGGCAGAGCGAAAGTTGCCATGCAGGGAGAAATTGAATACAACAGAGGTGGAACAGGGGTATCTTTTGCCAAATCGATTTGCAAAAAACCGTCTGTTTGGTTGTGGAGGAGTGCTTGATGCGGAAAAAAATTATGTGAAAGCATCTGAAATGAATGCGTATGCAAAATATGCAGTTCCGGTCACAGCGCAAGATGAAAAAGAAATTTATCTGGGAGAAGGATACACCATTGATGATAATAAAGTTGAATATCTGGACGAAGAAATAATATATCTGGGTTATATTAATAATCATTGGGGACATTTTCTGATCGATTGTTCTACCAGATTGTATTATTATCTTGAACATATGGATGAAAATCATAAGTATGCATTTCTTGTGAATGAGAATGAAGATTATCAGGCAATAGCTCCGATCAGGCGCTTTTTTGAATTATTGGGAATAGCGGAGTGTCTGATTTTCATTCATAAAGTTACCAGATGTAAGAAAGTGATTATCCCAGAACAGGGGTATATGATTAATGCATATTATTCAAAACAGTTTCTGCATGTATTCGAAAAGGTGGCAGAGCGCGTTGATTGCAGCAAGTATCCATCTTATGAGAAAGTTTATTATTCCAGAAAGCAGTTTAAAAAGGCAAAAGGGACGGAAATAGGGGAGAATATTTTATTAGACCTCTTTTCTAAGAATGGATTTACGATTATCTCTCCGGAACAGTTGACACTGGATGAGCAGATCGCAGTCGTGCGCAATACAAAACTTTTGTGTGGAATTATTGGAACACTTGGTCATAATATGCTTTTCGCAAAGCCGGAACAACATATGATTCTGGTGAATAAGACACACAATATAAATGTTGCACAGATGGATATTAATAAGATGAAGAATCTTGATATGACATATATTGATTCATATCTGGCAGAATTTCCATCTCTGATAGGAAATGGACCTTTTCTGATTACATACAGTGAAATGCTAAATCAGTATGTAGAGAAGCATAATTGGAAAAAACCGGCAGAAGATGTGATCAGTGAAACAGTATTAAAAAGAAATTTACAAGAATATGAGGAAATGTACCGAAGCAGAAACCTTAAGAATCTGCGGTTGGTATATGAAAAGAACCCGGACAGATTTGATTATTTTGCACCGGATCATCTTTTGGAACTTGAGATGCGGTTTTATCATCTGGAACATCCTGCGACGATGAGAGAAAAAATCTTTTATCAGTATAATCGGGTAAAGAGAGCGTTTCGTAGAATCGTGAAACGATAATGGAGCATATACGGAATGATTATGATCATAAAGGCGATAGGAGTCCTGTTTTTAGATATAGCCATATATTATGTAATAGGTACTGCTATCACAGAGAGATTTAAAAACAGAATAAAAAGGAATGTAGCATTTCACATAATTATAGGGTTTATTGTATACCAGATTATTTTTCAGGTTTGTGCGATTCCCTTCATTTGGTTGAAGCGGAGTCTGACAGAATTAACATTTGTATGGACTGCATTGATAACAGTCATCGTAATTGTGGCGGTGGTGAAAGCAAGGAAACGGATTCCAGAAGATTTTTGTTTTGTGAAACAAATATTAAAAGAACACAGACTGCTTATGGGTATAACTATAATAGCAGTCCTTATTGTATGCTTGTATACAACACTGAATGGGGAATTGAATGATGATTCTCTGTATTATATTGGTGTTGTAAATACAACTGTAACAACAGATACGATGTTTCAGTATAACGCTTATACAGGTGTTGCAATGCCATCTCATTATTTCAGGCGTGTACTGGTAACATTTGAAATTAATGCAGCAGTTGTGTGCAGGATATTTGGAGTACATCCAATCATTATCATGAGGATATTCAGAGGAAATCTGAATGTCATATTGACAGCACTCACGATTGCATTGATAGGAACAACTGTTTTCTGTGATGAAAAAACGGTAGAAAAGTCGGCAATACTTGTCTGTGTTTCAATGGCTCTTTACTTTATAGCAGATAGTACAATGTATAGTAATGCAACATTTTTTTTGACCAGAACATATGAAGGAAAAGCTTATGCAGGAAATGCGCTCATTTATTTCATGGTTTATCTGTGCATCTGCCTGATGCAGACGAAGAGAAAGTCATATTTACTGTTGATAGGATTATTAATATGGGGATGTTCTGCAATATCATCCACAGCAGCTATGGTCAGTATAGCAGGTGCAGGTACGATGCTTTTAGCTTATCTGATATCCAGAACTTTTAATACAAAAGCCAGAAAGATGTGAATAGGAAAATGATAGGAAAATTAATAAAAAAATACAAAGAAATTATCATGTATCTGATATTTGGTGTGCTTACAACTTTGGTGAACTGGTTTTGTTATGCCTTTTTGACGAAGAGTGGAATGGAAATGAATATAAGTAATTGTATTGCTTGGCTTGTCGCAGTATTATTTGCTTTTATTACAAATAAAGTGTTTGTATTTGAAAGTAAAAATATGGAAATGAGATTTGTATGCCGGGAACTTATAAAGTTTGTAGGTGCAAGACTTGCAACGGGAGCCATAGAGATTCTCGGACTGCCATTGCTCTATTATATCGGTATGAAACAGAGTTTGTTTGGGGTGGAGGGATTTATAGCAAAAATAGTTGTCAGTGTTGTAGTTGTTTTATTGAATTATGTATTCAGTAAACTCTTTATTTTCAGAATAAAAAAGGAAAATTAAGTTTATATGGATGGTGTAAATAGAGTATGGAAAGTTGTACAACAGTATAATGGTCAGTCAATCATCCCTATTATTATTTTGATAGGTATTCTTTTTTTGGTAGTTAGAGAGAAAAAAAACACAAACTATCTGATCGTATATCTTGGCGTACTTCTTCTTACTTTTAATGAAGTAACCTATTATCTTATCCGGAAATTGGGAGAAGGTATGACCTATTACCGCTTTCTATGGATGATTCCTATGGTAATTATAAGTGCGTATGTCATAATGAAGCTGTTCGAAATGATAAACGGCCGGAAAAGAAAGGTTTTTGCGGCAGGCATATGTGTTTTATGTTTTGCAATGACATCGGGAATCAGCATGCAACAATTTTTTCAATTTCCGGAGAATATCTATCAAATGCCACAGAATACGGTAGACGTATGCGATATTATTGAGAAGGACAGGCAGGAGAAAAGCCCGGTTACGGTGCTTGCAGATAATTCGATTATGTATGGTATACGTGAATATAATGCGAATATCCAGAAAGTTATGGAAGAAGATGACGGATACTTATGGAATATGCTTGAAAGCAATAATTGTGATGTGAGCGGCTTTCTTGGAAAAGTAATTATCAGTCAGGCTGATATCGACTATATTGTCATTCCGAATAAAAATAATGCTTCAGCTGCAATGCTAATGAGTGCGGGAAGTTCTTATATTGGAAGCAGTCAGGATTATGTTGTTTATCGGACGAACTATGATGTAATAGCACAGACTGTGTATGACAAATATTATACTGGGGCTTTTCAGTCGGATATCAGTACTTACTATGACGAGGACGTGGATATACCAGAAGTCACGGAAGATGGCAGAGAGTATGTGTATTATCCGGATAATCATGTAGCGCTTGTGGACAGAGAAACACAGGAATACACACATTATTTCCAACAGGATAAAGAATTTCAGATGGTAGAAGAAAAAGAGTATATTTTGTGTGCGGTTGATGACAGCAATGGTTCTGTGTCACAGGATACTTTGGAAAAAATGCAGAAGATTACAGCATCAGGGAAAGCAATTATTCTTTTTTTGAAAAAACCAATTTATCAGGAGGAGATTCAGGCTGACAATCGAGAAGAGATGCTTGGAGAAAATAGTGAACATACGGATGCGATTACGCAAGCATTTATTAAACTGGTAAAAGACGAAGATAGTCATATTGCAGCAGTTTTTTCAATGGAAATTGGTACGTATAATAAGCATATGCTGAATGATGAAATCTGGCAGTGTATTTGTGGAACAGAAGATAATAACCAGGGAACTGTAATAAGAATTCGATAAAGGATAAGTAAATTTATGAGCAATAGAAAGAAAATGGCAGTGATGAATGTATTCTCTGCAATTATGTATTATGTGGCAAATTCGATTATTGGATTCATTAACCGTAAGGTATTTACCGTATACCTTGGTAGTGAATTACTGGGATTAAACGGACTGGTAGTCAGTGTGATTTCCATGTTAAGTCTATTGGAACTAGGGGTGGCAAGTTCTATAGGATACAGCCTGTATAAGCCATTAGAAGAGAAAAATTATGGCGAAGTGAAAGCGATTATGCAGCTTTTCAGCAGACTGTACCGTTATATTGGAATAGCAGTGGCGGCAATTGGCCTGGTGCTGATTCCGTTTTTACCTTTTTTTGTTAAGACGACCATTAATCAGAATTATGTAATTGCAGTATATCTGATTTTTTTATTAGATGCTGTATTGTCTTATTTTATGGCATATCGCCGGACGATTATCGTGTCTGCACAGAAGGATTATATTAATAAAAATGCAGATACATTTCTTTATATTGTGACAGGAATTCTGCAGATCATCATTATTTGTGTTTGGAAAAATTACATTGCGTCTCTGATTGTAAAACTTGTTTTTACAGTGCTGAACAATCTGTATCTTTATATAAAAGCAGGAAAAATGTTTCCTTACCTGAATGATAAAAATCTGCATGGTAAGATTGAAAAAGAAGTCAAGGACAAGATTGTATACAATGTGAAGGCACTATTTGTAATTAAAATAGCAAGTTATTGTGTTGTTGGTACAGATAATATTCTGTTGTCTGCATTTGCGGATCTTACTGCGGTTGCAATTTATTCTGGATATACATTGATCATTGGAATTATTAACAATCTTTTTAACAGGTCGTTTGGCTATATTACTGCAAATATTGGAAATTATCTCATCGGTCATAATAAGGAAGAAATATATCAGTTTTATAATAAACTGAATTTCCTGAATTATCTGATAACATCTTATACTTCTATTGCATTGTTGGTTCTGCTCAACGAATTCATTGGAAAAGTATGGTTGGGAGAGGATTATGTTTTCCCCATGGCAGCAGTAGCTGTGTTAGTATTTAATAATTATCTTCGCTTTTGTACGCAGGCGGCTGAAGCATTTAGAAGTGCAGCGGGGTTATATAGTCCAAAACCATTCGTAAAATATATTGCACTTTTGGAAGGTGGAGTGAATCTTGTGGTATCCGTAGCATTGGCATACTTTGCAAAGATGGGAATTTATGGAATTTTCCTTGGAACATCGGTGAGTACAATTGTTTCCATAGTGACGGTTGCATGGATTAATTATCGATTTTTATTTGAAAAACCATTGTATCAATATTTTTTTGATTTTTTCAGATATATTATACTGGCAATACTTATGGGGGGAGTTAGTCTGGCTATTTTCAAGATAGTATATACAACGCATACGGTAATTAATATATGCAGTGGATTAATTATTAGTTTTGCTGTTCCGCTTGGTATTAACTTTGCAATATTTGGAAGAAGTGAAGAATGGAAATATTTTATTAATATGATGAAAACAGCAGGTTGCAAAATTGGAGGAAAAAATAGAAAATGAATACAATTGGAGAAAGATGATGAAAAAATATGTAACAGGTAAGAGCTGTAATATTGGAAAAAATGTGAGCATTGATGAGAATGTTGTGATTGGACATAATGTGATTATAGAAGATAATGTCAGCATTGGTGCAAATTGTTCTATAGATAACAATGTTATTATCAGAAGCAATGTAGAAATTGGAGAAAATTCAGATATTGGTGCAAACTGTATTTTGGGAGAAAATTCAAGGGAGGATTGCGGACAATTTTTGAAAATAGGAAAAAAAGCATTGATTCGAAGCGGCTCAATTTTATATACAGGTTCCAATATTGGGGAAGAGTTTCAGACAGGGCATCATGTGACAATTAGAGAAAAAACAATGATAGGACATCATGTTAGCGTCGGAACACTTTCAGATATTCAGGGAAATTGTAAGATTGGAAATTATGTACGATTACATAGTAATGTACATATCGGTCAATTATCTATAATAGATAGCTTTGTATGGATTTTTCCATATGTTGTATTGACGAACGATCCGACACCGCCCTCAGAGGATTTTAGAGGGGTACATATACATTCGTTTGCAATTGTGGCTACAGGGGCAATATTAATGCCAGGAGTAAATGTTTTACAGGATGCGTTAGTTGCAGCAGGGGCAATTGTTGCAAAGGATGTACAGCCATACAGTGTAGTTGCAGGTAATCCGGCTAAAGAAATCTCTGATGTGAGAAAAATAAAAAATAAAATAACAGGGGAAAATGTGTATCCGTGGCGAAATTACTTTAAAAAATATATGCCATGGCAGGAAAGTAATTTTCAAGTGTGGTATAGTACATTAGATATAGAAGAAAAAAAGGATTATGAATTAGACCGGATGGATAAATTTGAAACAGGTAAAATTGACTTGTGAAAATGCCTATAGTATACTACCATATATAGATAGAATAGAGGAGACAGGTGAATGAATATACCATTTGTATCATTTGAAAAAATGCATAATGAAATAAAAGATGAAGTACTTGCTAAAATGCAGGAGATATATGAGAAAAACTGGTTCATTCAAGGACCGGAAGTAACTGCATTTGAACAAGAATTTGCGGCATATTGCGGAACAAAGTACTGTGTCGGATGCGGAAACGGTCTGGATGCATTATTTCTTGCGCTGAAAGCATATGGAATCAAAGAAGGTGATGAAGTCATTGTGCCTTCCAACACATATATTGCAACAGCACTGGCGGTATCATATACGGGGGCAATGCCAGTTTTTGTGGAACCGGAAGAAAAGTATTTTAATATTAATCCGGCAGATATTGAAAATAAAATTACAGATAGAACAAAAGCGATAATGGCAGTACATTTATATGGACAGCCGGCGAAGATGGATGAAATCAATGCGATCGCAAAAAAATATGGACTTATTGTTATAGAGGATGCTGCACAGGCACATGGTGCAGAATATAAGAATAGAAAAACCGGAAGTCTGGGATATGGTGCAGGATTCAGCTTCTATCCAGGTAAGAATCTGGGCGCATTGGGTGATGCAGGTGCATTTGTTACCAATGATAAAGAACTTGCAGATAAAGTTCGGGCATTAGGAAATTATGGGTCAGATTATAAATATCATCATATATATCAGGGCAATAATTCAAGGCTGGACGAGCTTCAGGCAGGAGTTTTACGGATCAAATTAAGACATTTAGATGAGTGGAACGCGAACAGGATTGCTACTGCAGAAAAGTATTATGCAGGTATTCATAATCCTGAAATCATTCTGCCGGAGAAGATGGAGAGTGTAAAACATGTATACCATATCTTCGGTATCCGATGTGAAAGAAGAGCGGATTTAGAGAAATATCTCTACGAAAAGGGAATTGGAACGAATAAGCATTACCCAATTCCAATCCATCTTCAGGAAGCATATAGAGATTTGAATTTGGCGAAGGGAGTATTGCCGATAGCAGAGGATATTTCGGCAACAGAATTAAGTATTCCGATGTACTATGGAATGACAGATGAGGAAGTAAATTATATCATAGATGCTCTGAACGCATTTAAGTAAATAATTGGAGAGTATATAGATGCAGATAGTTAAGTATGTATTTCAACAGCATGGTGATGAACGGGGACAGTTAGTAGCATTAGAAGAACATAAGGATATCCCATTTGAGATTAAGAGAGTGTACTATATGTATGATACGGGAGAAGGTGTGAGCAGAGGGCATCATGCACATAAGTCATTAGAGCAGATACTGATCTGCATTCATGGATCATGCAAAATATTATTAGATAATGGAGAAGAAAAGAAGATTGTTTCTTTGGAAAAACCCTATGAAGGGCTTTACATTAAGAATAATATCTGGAGGGAAATGTATGACTTTTCTCCAGATGCAGTGCTGATGGTACTCGCATCCGATTACTATAAAGAAGAAGATTATATTAGAAATTATGAAGAGTTTCTTAAGTCTAATGAAATGAAATGAAAAAAGGGTATGATACATAATGGCAGCGATAAGAATATCCCTGCCATTATGTATCATATTTTTGGGAGATAGACAATGATGGAAAATAAACTGGTAAGTGTAGTGATTGCATCCTTTAATGCGGAAAAATACATCCTGGATGTATTGAACAGTGTTAAGGAACAGACTTATGAAAATTTGGAGCTGATTATTGCGGACGACTGTTCTGTGGATCATACACAGCAGATAATATCTGATTGGTTGTCAGAATATCAGGAGCGCTTTATACGCGTGGAACTCTTATTTGCAAGTGAGAATCAGGGAACATGCAGAAATTATAATCGGGCGATGAAAAAAAGTAATGGAGAATATATCAAGCTGGTTGACGGGGATGATATTTTACTTCCTGAATGTATTGCAATGCTTGTAGATGAATGTGAAAGTAAGAAGCTGGACTTATTAATAGGTGATGTTCTGTGGGTTCAGGATGATGGAAACACTTACGCAGAACACTATGAAGATACCATAAAGAAACACGAGTTTTATGAGATGGATGCTGAACATCAGCACAGAGAACTTCTTCTGAATAATGATATTATTATTACGGTAGGTGAAATATTCAGAAAAAGTTTTATGGAGAGATTCCATTGGTTTGATGAACAGTATGATTTATTGGAGGACTACCCATTTTGGCTGAGAATAACAGAAGAGGGTGTTAAGATTCCATTTTTGGACAAGAAAGTGGCAAAGTACCGTATTAGCGAGACATCTGTGCGTAATCCGGAAAAAAATACATCCATATATAATGTGCGAATCTCAAAAGCTTCAAAAAGAAATTTTTACAATTTGCGGTTAAAGGGGCTGTTAAAGGAACGACAGATTTCTATAATTTGTAGAAATATACGAAGATATTTGATAAGAGATATTGTTATTTTCTTGGGAAATTCAAATAGCAATAAGATATGCCGTGGATTGACAATATTAGAATAATAGGAGACATGCATGGGGGAAGCAAATGCAATATTAGTATCTGTATTAGTGATGTCTTACAATGCAGAAGCTTATATTATAGATCTATTAGAAAGTATACTGCACCAGCAGTACGCAGAATTAGAACTGATCATAGCAGATGATAATTCAAGAGATCGTACTATAGAGAAAATTAAGCATTGGCTGTTAATGAATGGTGGGCGGTTTGAACGAACACGGTTATTAACCTCTAATCGTAATAACGGTACAGTACGTAATATTAATAATGGACTGAACTATTGTAAAGGGAAGTTTATAAAAATTATTGCGGCGGATGATATATTAGTGCCAAATTGTATTTCAGACAGCGTGCAGGTGTGTCTGGATCATAACTGGGAGATGGCAATCGGAAAGGCAGAATGGGTTCAGGATGATGGGAAAAGTCCTGCACTGCATCATGAGAATAAACGTGCAGAAGATGCATTTTATAAAATGAGTGCAAGACAGCAATACGCCGAATTATTGAAACGCAATGATCTGATATGCACACCAGCCGCATTTTATAAAATGAGTTTTCTAAAAAAATATCAAGGATTTGATGAAGCATATACATTGATTGAGGATTATCCCTTTTGGTTGAAGATAACGGCAAATGGAGATCATATTAATCATTTTGATCATGTAGTGGTGAAATATCGGCAAAGTACAACTTCAGCAACAAATCCGGAGAAAGCAGTTCAGATTTATAATGCCCGCATAACAAAAGATTCTAAGAAGATTTTTTACAGACAAAGAATGTGGGGACTTCTGAAAAATGGGCAGATTAAAATTGTAGTAAGAAATATTCGAAAATATTTCATGCGAGATCTTGTGATTATGTTAGGAAATTCCAGTAAAAATAAATTATGTTATGCATTAACGCGTTTCGAGTAACCAGAAAAGAATTAGAGGAAGAAGAATGGAAGAAATAACACTTGTAACAGACTTTTTTGACATAGGAAGAGGGCAGGATAAGAATAAGGATTTACGAAGAACAGCACAGCGGTATTTTGATGAATTTAAAAGATGGGCAAGAATCCAAAATACGCTGGTAGTGTATACCGATTCTGACAGTGCAGAGATTATTAAGGGAATACGAGCAGAATACGGATTGGAAGACAAAACAATCATTGTACAGACTGATAATCTGTTTGAACTTGTACCAGGTCTTTTGCCAAAGCTGGAAAAAATATCTCACAATAAAGATTTCCTGAACTTCAGATATCTTCCGGAAGCATCTTCCAATAATCCTAAATATGATTATCTGTGGATGATGAAGTACTATTTCATGAATGATGCCTATGAAAGAGGATTATTGTCTGAAAATGTTGTGTGGATGGATTTTGGATTCGATCATGGAGGAATCACTTACAGTGATGCAGAGGATTATAATTTCTTGTGGAAATATGATTTTAACAATAAGATACACATTTCCTGTCTGCATGATCCTGATTCAGTAATTGGTATGCAGAGTCTGCAGTTTCAGGATGACTGTGTGATGGGATGCATGTACGGACTATCAAGAGAACTGGTACCGACATTCTGGCATCTGATCAAAGATGCGATGAATGCGCTTCTAATGTTAGATTGCATGGATGATGACCAGCAGCTTGTTCTTATGGCATATAAGGCACGACCGGATTTGTTTGAAGTTCATGTTACGGACTGGCAGATGATCATGAAAGAGATGGGAGCTGCTCATATGAAAGTCAGGGAGAAACTTCCAATGCAGGCACAGGCAGAGAATCCATATAAAAAAATGTTGAGAATCGCAGTTCGCAAGATTGTACCGAATAAGAATGATCCGAAACATGCTTTCGCGAAGCGATGTTATAATGCGGCAATCAGAGTGTATGGAAAATAACGGAAAGTGAATGAATAAGATGAAATTATCTTTGGTGGTACCATGCTATAATGAAGAGGATAATATCCGGGATTTCTATCATGCAGCAAAGTATGTTTTTGATGCGGAAGAATATGAATATGAGATTGTTTTTATCAACGATGGAAGTAAGGATAAGACACAGGAAGCGTTAGAGAGCGTATTTAATCTTCACGAAGCAAGTGTTGTCGTAGAAACATTCTCCCGGAATTTTGGGAAGGAAGCTGCAATTTATGCTGGATTTCAGAAAGCAACCGGAGATCTTATAACAGTAATTGACGCAGATCTGCAGCAACGGCCGGAAACGGTTGCCAAAATGGTGAAGATTCTGCTGGATAATGAGGAAATTGACTGTGTTGCAGCGTATCAGGAGAAGCGCCAGGAGGGAAAGCTTGTCAGTAAGCTGAAAGATATGTTTTATAAAATCATTAACAGGACAAGCGAGATAGAATTCTTTCCCGGCGCATCCGATTTCAGGACATTTCGGAGACCGGTTGTAGATGCTGTTTTGAGTCTGCCGGAGTATCATAGGTTTTCTAAGGGAATTTTTTCCTGGGTTGGATTCAATACCTGCTATATTCCATATACTGCGGAAAAGCGTAATGCAGGAGAAACCAAATGGTCAATTAATAAATTATTCAGATATGCAGTAGAAGGTTTTATTTCATATACGACATTTCCATTGAAAATCGCGACAGGACTGGGATTATTTACTTCATTATGTGCAATCATCTATTTATTTGTTGTTGTGATACAAAAATTATGCATCGGGAATCCGGTTCCGGGATACCCGACAATTGTTGTTCTGATATTATTGCTTGGAGGAATACAACTTACGATACTTGGAATTATCGGAGAATATCTTGCAAGAATGTATATACAGGAGAAGCACAGACCAATTTATATTGAAAAGAAATTGCTGGATTATAAAAAGAACCAGAGTGAAGCAGAAGAAAAAGACAGGTAAGAAAAAGGAGTATACTTTGGGCAAGAGAGTATTGATTATCGGTGGAGCAGGATTTATTGGAACAAATTTATCGAAACATTTGATAAAGAGTAATATGGAAGTTTTCTGTTTTGATATGACAGTGCCGGAGAAAAAGGCGAAGGGGATTCACTATATATGCGGAGATTTCTTTGATGATTATTCTCTGATGAGAGCGTTGGATGGTATTGATTATGTAGTACATGCACTTAGTACGGTAAATCCGGGAAATTCTAATGAAAAGTATCTGCAAGGGTATGAGAGGGATTTCATCCAGACTACAAAGCTTTGCAAAATGATCATTGACAGGAAAATCCGTATGATATTTTTGTCTTCTGGTGGAACTGTTTATGGAAATCAGGAGATACAGCCGATTAGTGAGGAAGCACTTCCACGGCCGATCAACCATTATGGCAATGTGAAACTATGTATTGAAAATACCATTCGGACATTTAATTATCAGGCACATACAAAGATTCTGATTGCGAGAATATCAAATCCTTATGGTCCGGGACAGGATTTCAATAAGGGAGTAGGTTTTATTGATGCTGCTTTGAAGAAAACGATTAAGGGAGAAAAAATTGAAATCTGGGGAGATGGAAATAATATCAGAGATTATATTTATATCGATGATGTGTGTAGAATGTTAATGGTTCTGTTTACTTATAATGGGGAATTTGATACATTCAATCTCAGCTCCAATGTTGGAACGTCACAGAGAGACATTATAGAAATGTTACAGGAAATGGGGTTAAAACCACAAGTGGAGTATCTTTTAGCCAGAAGTGTCGATGCAAAAAAGATTATACTGAATAATGGACGGATCATGAGCGTTCATAAGAATGCATTAATACCAATCAGAGATGGTCTCAGAGAGTATTATGACTGGTTGTTACAGAAAAAAATCTAAACAAATACACCGAAAAAATCCGAGTTAATGAACAGATTGTTTCGGTGTATTTGTTTACTGCATTTATTTATCAGAAGTATCTGGATAAGTGACATAAATTTTATTCAATCCATAGCATTTTGCTACATATACATTTGGAAATGGTTCGTTAGAATCCTGTGGATTAAGATCTAATAGTCCATATTTACAGCTATACTTTGTTGTAGAAGTGATGATGGGAACCCCGATCGTCAGTTCGCCAGAAACAATGGAATTCTCGATGCGTTCATTTCTGGCAGTCTGTTCTCTGTGCACACGGTAAATATCGTATGAACCATCCCAATAAGCCATAACACTGCTGATGAGAAGATATACGCATACACACAATGTGAGACATTCCAGATGACTGTTGCGCCGGAGAATCTGAAGCAGCTGAACAATACCGATAAGAAGGAAAACAACACTGTTTGCAATACTTCTTTCAGGTAAATAGCTTGCAATGATCAGCATTGCCGCTGCAACGAAGCTGATAAAAAGGTAGGCAATCGCAATCAGAATCTCATTTTTACCCATTTTGTGATAAACAGCAATGCAAAGTAAAATGAAAAACAGGATCAGAGGATATTTGCACATATTATAATAAGTGGTGAAAAGATCAATTCCATTTTTTGCAAGAACGGATAAGGTAAGGTTATCGGAAAACTTCGCACTGCCGGAGGGGCTGAGTAATAAAACCAGATAGCCCACTGCTCCACAGATGATTGGGAACACATACGACAGATATTTCCGGATAGTCTTATGTTGATACATCGTGACGCACATAAGAAGAAATCCTGTGAATATAACTGAAAAGGATACATTCTCAGAATAATTACCAAAAAGAAATGTGAACAGGCAGAATAAAATCAGCTTCCACTTCTTATCCAATAGGGACTTTCCACGCAGTAACGAGATATAAATATTCAGAAACAACAGAGCAAACAGATAACTCCACATATAATTAATGCAGCCGGTCAGCCAGAGAAACACCTGACCGTATGCAGGCATATATAACCAAAACAGGGTAGGCACTGCAAAAAACAGAAGGATACTGAATGATTTCTTACTTGCAGTAATACGTAAAACAAAAGCGATAAAGAAAACAAAAAGAAAGGCATTCAGCACATCAAAAATGATTTTTGGTGCCGTAAGAAACAGCATTACAAAAAAGTGTGATACAATACGTCCATTGCCATATTGCATATAATGGACGGCAAGGGATGGAAAGATTTGGAATACGGAAGTAATCCGTTCGCCATTGCCGAGGTTATACATATAAGAATAATCATCGGCTGCATATGGTGTCCAGTAATTGAACAGAAATGCAGTCAGGAATAAAAGCAAAAAGGAAATAAGCTGCATCTTAGTCAGACATTTAAAATATTTTTTCATAGTATGATCCTCGTTTATTAATTATGATTTAAGATTAGATGGGAGCTGTTGAAGCCCGACAGAAATTATTGTAGCATATAGGTAAATATCTGGCAAATATCATATTGGCTGGAAGAGAAAACTATTACAAATATACAAAAAAGGCAACTAGCGTTGTAATCGATTTATATTTATGGTAAAATTGATAAGGTTATTTGTCGATAAAAGAACTTATCATAAAGGGGATTGTTATGTATCGGAAGAGAAATAAAGGATGGCTGAAACATCTGGATTTTGCTGTCCTTGATTTAATGTGTATGCAGATTTGTCTGGCACTGGCATATTTTGGAAGACATCGAGAGCTTAGCAGATTATATAGTGATTCCGTTTATCAGAATGTTGTGCTTTTATTGGCAGTATTTGAATTTGTATATCTTTTTTTTATAGATGGATATCGGGATATCCTAAAACGCGGTTATTATATCGAACTGGTATCTGCGGTAAAAGAAGTATGTCTTCTGGAAATGCTGCTTGCATTCTATCTGTTTGCAGTGAAGTCTGGAGATGATTTCTCTCGAACAGTATTGTTTTTGTTGGGAATCTATGAATTGATAGGTGGATATCTGGTGCGGAACTTATGGAAGAAGCATGTGATGCGACGGCAGTCGAAAGAAGGAGAAAATTCTTTATTATTAGTTACCACGTCAGAGTATGTTGAGCAGGTGTTGGAAAATGTGCGCAGCAATAATTTTCAAACCTATTTTCCAGCAGGAATTGTGCTGATCGGCAGAGGAAAAGGAGTATCAGACACTTATGGGGGAATCCCACTCATTCCAGAGTCAGAGATGACAGAATGGGTATGCAGAAACTGGGTAGATGAGGCGTTGATCGTATTACCGCAGGAGCAGCATTTCGGTAAAGAATATATGGAAGCATTCTCGGAGATGGGAATTGTGACACATTATTCTATCATGCAGGATTTCGCTGATGCGGACAATCATCAGATCGCAGAGAAAGTATGTGGATATCTGGTACTGACATCAGGGATGCAGCTGGTCAGTAACCGGCAGTATCTGACCAAGCGTGTGATGGATATCGCAGGAGGCATCACAGGATCACTCATCACAGTAATTCTTACAATTATTTTGGGACCACTGATCTATATCAAGTCGCCGGGACCAATTTTCTTCACACAGAAACGTGTCGGAAAGAATGGCAAAATGTTCAAGATGTACAAGTTCCGTACGATGTATCTGGATGCAGAGGAACGGAAGAAAGCACTTATGGAGCAGAACCGGGTGGCAGATGGACTGATGTTTAAAATGGAAGATGATCCGCGAATCATCGGAAGCCATTTTGATGCAAATGGAAAGTATGTTCCGGGAATTGGAAATCTGATCCGGAAGCTCAGCCTGGATGAGTTCCCACAGTTTTTTAATGTACTGCTTGGTGATATGTCACTGGTTGGGACAAGACCTCCGACAGTGGATGAATATGAGAAGTATAAGTTACATCACAAGGCAAGATTGTCGGCAAAGCCTGGAATCACAGGATTATGGCAAGTGTCTGGACGTAGCGATATCACAGAGTTTGAGGATGTGGTAAAATTGGATACGGCTTATATTAAGGACTGGAGTATCGGGAAGGATTTGCGGATTCTTGCTAAGACGGTACAGGTAGTGTTGATGGGAAAAGGAAGTATGTAATATTGAAAATAGCGATGTTTGGTCAGAAAAGAATTCCGTCTCGTGAAGGGGGAGTGGAAATTGTTGTTGAGGAACTTTCAACTCGTATGGTAAAGCAGGGACATGAGGTTACATGTTATAATCGCAAGGGGCATCATGTCAGTGGAAAAGAATACGATATAGAAAAACGAGAAACGTGTGGAGCAGTGAAAATAAAAACGGTTCCAACAATTGATATAAAAGGTCTTGCAGCAGTTTCCTCTGCTTTTTTTGCAGCTTTATGTTCTGCATTTGGGCAATATGATGTGGTACATATTCATGCAGAGGGACCAGCCTTTTTTTGTTGGATACCTAAAGTGGTTGGCAAAAAAGTTGTAGTTACGATACATGGTCTTGATTGGTCACGAGAAAAATGGAAAAATGGATTAGGATCTTGGTTTATTAGGCAAGGAGAAAGGAATGCTGTAAAATATGCAGATGATATAATCGTACTTAGTGAAAGGGTTCAGAATTATTTTTATAAAACGTATGGAAAAACTACATACTTTATTCCAAATGGGGTAAACAAACCGAATGTTCAAACTACAAAAATGATAACCAAAAAATTTGGAATTTTAAAGGATTCATACATATTATTTCTAGGACGATTAGTTCCGGAAAAAGGTATTCGATATTTGATAGAAGCATTTAAAAGAACTAATACAGATAAGATGCTTGTAATAGCTGGTGGTTCTAGTGATACAGATGACTTTGAAAATGAATTGAAGAAAATGGCTGAAAACGACCAAAGAATTATATTTACAGGATTTGTGCAAGGGCAAATATTAGATGAATTGTACAGTAATGCATATATATATGTTTTACCATCTGATTTGGAAGGAATGCCGCTGAGCCTTTTAGAGGCAATGAGTTATGGAAATTGTTGTTTGGTTTCTGATATACCAGAATGTGCGGAGGTTGTAGAGGACAAAGCTCTGATTTTTAAAAAGTCAGATGTGCAGGATTTGTTTGAAAAATTACAAGATGCCTGTGAAAATTCGGAAAAAGTAATGAATTTAAAACAACAGGCGGCAAAATTTATTAGTCAGAAGTATAATTGGGATGATGTGGTGAAGAAAACAGTCGAATTATATAGAAAAGGATAAGCGAGAATGAGAATATTAATGATTAATAAGTTCCTCTATCCTAACGGGGGATCAGAAACATATATATTCAAATTAGGAAAAGCTTTTGAGGCTCATGGACATGAAGTACAGTATTTTGGAATGGAACATGATGGAAGATGTGTTGGTAATGCGGTGAATGCATACACTTCGAATATGGATTTTCATGGTGGTACAAAGCTTGCTAAAATCACATATCCTTTAAAAACTATATATTCATCAGAAGCACGAAAAAAGATAAGAATTGTTTTGGATGATTTTAAGCCTGATGTATGTCATCTTAATAATTTTAATTATCAGCTTACGCCAAGTATTATCCTGGAAATAAAAAAATGGAGCAAACTAACAGGACATGCATGTAGAATTGTGTATACAGCACATGATTATCAACTTGTGTGCCCTAATCATATGATGAATAATCCTATTAGACATGAAAATTGTGAACTATGTTTAGGGGGACATTATAGCAATTGTATCAAAGGCAGTTGTATACATTCCTCAAAGGCTAAAAGCATGATTGGTTGTATGGAAGCATTTTTTTGGAAACTAAAAGGAACATACCGAGATATTGATACAATTATATGTTGTTCTAATTTTATAAAAAGCAAACTAGACCAAAATGATGATCTCAGAGGCAGGACAATTACATTACATAACTTTATGGACATAGATTTAGAAAATCAGGTTTTTGAATCCCCAAATAGGGAAAAATACTGCTTGTATTTTGGACGGTTTTCAGAAGAAAAGGGGATAAGAACTCTTATTAAGGCATGTAAATGTCTTTCGGATATAAAGTTTATCTTTGCTGGAACAGGCCCGATGGAAAATGAACTGAAAAATATTCCTAATATAAATAACGTGGGATTTAAAACTGGCTTTGAACTGAAACAACTGATCAAAGATGCAAGTTTTTCAGTTTATCCATCCGAATGGTATGAAAATTGTCCGTTTTCGGTAATGGAAAGTCAGGTGTACGGAACACCTGTTATCGGTGCTAATATTGGTGGAATTCCTGAGTTGATAGAAAATGATAAAACTGGTATTTTATTTGAAAGTGGAAATGTGAATGAACTTACGAATGCAATAAATGATCTATGGAAGAACGAGAATAAATTAAAGAAAATGTCGGAAAGTTGCATGACTGTTAAATTTGATACGGTTGAACAATACTATGGCAAATTAATAAAGATATATAATGGAGATGTGTAATGTCAGATAAGAAGTTAAATGGAACAGTAATTGTAACATATCGTTGCAATGCAAGGTGCACTATGTGTAATAGATACAAAGCACCATCGAAACCGGAAGAGGAAATATCAATTGAGACAATCAAAAGATTGCCACAGATGTATTTTACCAATATTACAGGTGGCGAACCATTTATAAGAACGGATCTTAAAGAAATAGTAAGAGAGTTATATAAAAAAAGTGATAGAATCGTTATTTCAACAAATGGTTTTTTTACAGACAGAATAGTTGATTTATGTAAAGAATTTCCGAATATAGGAATTAGAATATCTATAGAGGGACTAGAAAAAACCAATAATGAAATAAGAGGATTAGATAATGGATATCAAAAAGGATATCAGACACTTAAAAAACTCAGAGAGATGGGCATGAAAGATGTAGGATTTGGAATGACTGTTCAGGATAAGAATGCACCAGACCTTGTCCCACTTTATAAGATATCGGATGAAATGGGAATGGAATTTGCAACGGCTTCTTTACACAATAGTTTTTATTTTGTTGAAGCTAAGAATATCATTCATGATAGACAAATGGTTGCGAAGAATTTTGAAGATCTTGTTAATGAATTGCTTGCATCTAAAAGTCCTAAGAAATGGTTTCGAGCATATTTTAATCATGGACTTATTAACTATATATATGGACAGAAGAGACTTCTGCCATGTGATATGAGCTTTGATACATTTTTCATAGACCCATATGGAGATGTTATGCCATGCAATGGAACTAAGGATAAAGAAGTGATGGGTAACCTAAATATTCAAACTTGGGAAGAGTTATGGAATAGCAAAGAGGCAGAAGAAGTTCGAAAGAAAGTACGCTGTTGTGATAGAAACTGCTGGATGATAGGTTCAGTCAGTCCGGCTATGCATAAGTACATTTGGAAACCAGCGTGGTGGGTTTTAAAACATAAACTTAAATTCTGGACAAAGGATAAATATAGCATGTATGAAAACAAAATTGTCAGGGATTTGAGAGATGGTAAGGTAACGAAAGAAGATCTTGATGAATGTAGTACATGTGATATGTGTGCAATTGCAAACAATGGACTCAGTGCGGCGTCAGAAGATCAACTTAGAAATAGAAGTGGAGAAGATATAGTTGATGAAGATATTGCCAAACAAATGAAATAGTAATGTGAAATGGAAATTTAAATGAGGCAATTTATATAATGAAAAAAATTTATACATCAAAAAATAGTATTGTATGCATGATATTGATTACACTGCTTATTTTTCAGGATTGGATAGCTCGGGAGATTGAAGTGTGGTCCTATTTTGATGAGATATTGGCAATTTATCTTTTTTTAATAGCAATAAGTGACAGAATATATAATCATAACTTTAATAGTAGCAAGTTTGATTTATATGCAGGTATGAGTATTGTAACATATTGGTTTGTAACGACATATTCATCATTTGTTTTTGGATTTCAATCATTTGATATCACAATTAAGGCATCTTTTTTAGGCATAAAATGGTTTATAGTATTTTGGAGTGTTAAATATATATGTAACTCAACTAGAAAAGTGTCTGTTTTTAAGTTTGGTTCTAGAATTATACATGAAGTCATTATTATATTTGGGATTATAGAAAATTGTTTTTGGCTTAACAATATTAATAATGTATTTAATGAAAAAAAATATTCTAATGCATTATCACCTATATATTTATGTGCAGTGAGCGTTATGCTTATCACAATTTTATTTATGGAATGGAAAAATTCCAAATTGGATTGGATTTGTTTTGGATTAATGTTAGAAAATCTTATATTTTCAACAAAAGCCAAAGGTTATGCAGCAGCATTGTTAGCAGTAGCAATTTTTGTGTGGGTTATAAGAAAAAAAAGAAAAATTAAATTTTTTCATTTATTTATAATGGGAGTATTAAGTATAGGGCTGGCATGGAAAAAAATATATTTTTATTATATATATGCTAGTGCACCAGATCATGATTATGCTAGATACCGTCTTACAGCAACAGGAGCTCAAATACTTAAAGATTATTTTCCGGTTGGAACAGGTTGGGGAACATGGGGGTCATATTATTCATCCGTGAATTACTCTCCTGTGTATTATCTATATGGATTGGATAAACATCATGAGTTAGGAGCTCAAACGCAAAAATTTATGATGGATAGTTATTTAGCAAGTGTTATGGGCGAGTCTGGCTTTATAGGATTGTTAATGATTATTTTATTCATGGTAAGTCTTTTTGTAGTCATAAATAAATTGTTTGAAAAAGATAGGCGAGTATATGCGGCAGGACTGTTATGCCTCCTATATTTGTGCATAACTTTTGTTGAGGAAACAGGGTTTGCAAATCCGGCACTGATAGGGCTGGCAGTTGTGATGGGAATGATTGTGTCAAAATGGGAAATGAGTAATAGAGTTGAAATGAACAAAAATTTAAAATGATATAATAGAGGAGAGACAAATAATGGAGTCACTATATATAGTTATGCCGGCTTATAATGAACAAGATAATATTAGAAATGTGGTAGAACAATGGTATCCAATCGTCGATAGAATAGGCAGCAATTCTAGACTTGTTGTAGCCGATAGCGGAAGTACAGATGATACGCATAAAGTGTTAGAAAAATTGAAAAACGAAAAACCACGATTGGAAATTTTATCAAACACTGGTAAGCAACATGGACCAAAAGTAATTGCATTGTATAAATATGCGATTGGCAATGGGGCGGATTATGTATTTCAAACTGATTCCGATGGGCAGACAAACCCGGAGGAATTTCATGACTTTTGGAAGGAGAGAGTGGAATACGATGGTATTTTTGGATATAGAAGTGTAAGAGGTGATGGAAGAACGAGAGCTTTTGTCGAAAAGGTTGTGTGTATATTGCTGAGACTTTATTTTGGAGTTAAAGTACCAGATGCAAATGCACCATTTCGGTTAATGAAGTGTGAGACGTTGAAAAAATATATTTATAATTTAAATGATAATTACAACTTGCCAAACATTATGATCGTTACTTATTTTGTTCATTATAAAGAAAAGGTGGAATTTAAAAAGATAACTTTTAAACCGAGACAAGCAGGAGAAAATTCGATTAATATTCCAAAGATTATAAAAATTGGGTGGAAGGCATTAGGTGATTTTCATAAATTTAAGAAGACACTGTGATTATATCTGTATTAAAGTTATTTTAATTAACGAAAGGGGTATGAATCAATAATCTAAATAGGTGTTATGGTTGGTTGATTTGAATAACTTAAATATAAGAGAAAAGGAAGAAGACGGATTTGAATGCAAATAATAAAAAGTTGATTACAAATATCGGTTTGATGTTCTTAGTGTATTTTTTGCCGAAGGTGTTTAGTTTTTTTTTGGTGCCGATTTACACTTCTTTTTTAACAACAGAGGAATATGGTATTTCTGATTTGATCATCAATACGGCTAGTCTGATATCACCTTTTGTGGCATTATCTACCACGAGTGCTGTTATGAGATTTACGATTGAAAACAAGGAAGATAAAAGACCCTATCAGATTTCATTAAAAATTTATAGTGTGGGAATGGTAATTTTATTTGCTGGATTAGCTGTAGTACAATGGGTGGGAAAGATAAATCCAATATATTTATTCTTCTTATATGCAATCGTTGGAACATCTTTGTTATCTGATATTGATATGAACTATACACGTGGGCTGGAAAAAATGAAGGTGATAACCTTTTGTGGAGTCGGAAGTTCTCTTGTTGGTATCCTGTGTAATATTTTGTTTATAGTTGTATTTAAAATGGGATTATATGGTTTCTTGATTGCGTCTAGTTCAGGTTATTTATTTACGATTATAGTTCTAGCAATAAGCAATCGAAAGATGCATTTGTTTAAAAATATTATTTCTGAGAGAGAGCCTGAGTTGCAGAGAGAAATGTTGCAATTTAGTATTCCTTCAATTTTTTCAGGACTATCTTGGTGGGTTGTTTCATCATCTGACCGTTATTTTGTATCAGCAATGTGTGGAACAGCAGCAAATGGAATTTACTCTGTAGCATATAAAATACCGACAATGCTACAAGCAGTACATAATGTTTTTATTCAAGCGTGGACATATACAGTTTATGATTCTTATAATTCGGAAGATGGAAAAAAATATATTGCGAGGGTATATGATGTATATGTGTTTGTTCTTTGCTTAGGGTGTTCATTCTTAATTGCAACAGATATTTTTATATCCAAAATATTATATTCCAATGACTTCTTCGAAGCATGGAAGTATGTACCACCCTTATTGTTGTCAATCGTATTTAATAGTGCTGCAGGATTAATGAATACATTCTTGTCCGTATATAAGAAAACAAGAGTATCTATGAGAATATCATTCGTTGTAGCAGGGATGAATATTATTTTAAATTGGTTGTTTATTTCAATATTCAATGATGCTCTGGGAGCTGCAATTGCTACTGCAATAACTTTCTTTACGAATTGGATATGTTCAATTATTGTGGGTATGCGAGTCAGTGGGGTGAAAATTAGCTGGAGAAAACAATTTTTAATGTATGTAATTTTGACTATGCAGGCAGCAGAGATTATATTATTTAAAAATATGTATGTCGTGGCAATTGGAATAGTTGTTATAGTCATTTTGAATTGGAATACAATAGTCTGGGCTAGGAGTAAGTGGAATCAGTTAATTAAATTCAGGAAAGTGTGAATAAATGATTTATGTAGAAATTTTAGGCAGAATAGGTAATCAGATGTTCTCTTATGCGTTTGCAAGAGTATTGCAGGAAGCTTATCCAAGACAAAAAAAAGAGAAAATAGCATTTGATTTTTCTAATTTTGAATTTGGAAAAGAAGATAAAAACGCACTTATGCATTATGACTGTTCAAATAATATTGTAGAGGAAAAAAGAAAATGTAGTATAATACAAAGAATTTTATTGAAGATTTATTTTAGAGCACGTAGCAGAATGGTAATTAAGAATGAACGAGATATTAATGAGGTGGAAGAAAAATGGAAAGATTTACTTTCGATTTTTGGTATATATATAAATTCTTTTAATTATCATAAATTTAAATATAAACCCATTACTCGTAATTTTTTATTATTGGGATATTTTGAATCATCATCTTTTTTTGAGGAAATTGATGGTGAAATAAGAAAAGAGTTTCGTCCTATCAATAATGAAACGTCAAAATATGCAAGTTCTATTATTGATAGTATTATAGAGGCGGGAGAAGGCAGCGTGTGCGTGGGTATACGTCGAGGAGATTTTGAAAGTGGTTCTAATGTACCATTTTGTTCCGTATGTAGTGTAGGGTATTACGAGAGGGCAATAAAATTAATAAAAGAAAAAGTTGAAAAGCCAAGATTTTTTTTCTTTACAGAAGAACCTGAATGGGTAAGAAAAAATATATGCATACCTCCAAATTCATTAATCATAGGTGATGATAAAATAAAGTATTGGGACAAATTATATGTAATGTCTAAATGCACGAATTTTATTGTTTCTAATAGCACATATGTGTGGTGGGCGCAGCATTTATCAACGAGCCGAAAAATAGTGATAGCACCTGATAGGTGGAGAAACATAACACCTGAGATGCATAGAGCAATATATGAAACAGACTGGATAACAATTGAACCTTGATTCGTTGTTATAAATGTAACTTGTAGATACTGCGTTATTAGTAACATATGGATAAAATGTATATAGGGAGCTAAGTATTATGGAAATTAGTGTTAAAGAGTCGAATTTATCAAAATTTGTGTTTTCAATATTGATTTTAGTGTATCATATTTGTATCTGGGGATATGATTGCACAAACCGTTGGTTTACATTTGTTTGTGGAGTCGCAATGTTTGGATTTCTTTTTTTGTTCGGATATGGTCTTACGGTATCTTACTATAAAAATGGAATGGATAACTTTTGGAATAAGAAATTTATAAAAGTATATTTGCCAGCTATAATTGTAAATGTGTTTGTGTTTATAGAATTAATATTAAAAAATGAAATTAGTTTTGAACGAGAATATTGCTTGACAGAAATTTTGATGTTGAATAAGACTCCTAATATAAACAGAGAATTGTGGTTTTTAAGATTACTTTTTGTATGGTATGTGGTGTTTTTTATTACATATACTTATATTACAAACATAAAAATCAGGCATGCGGTGTGGTTTGTGATAACCGCTTTTATGATGTATACAATACCAGAGGTATTTGGACTAGCAAACACATATTGTTTATCGTTTTCTATAGGAGTTTTATTCGCAGAATTACAAAATAATAGTAAATGTAAAAAAATATATAGCTATATACAACAGTGGTTAATTGCGTTAGTGTTGGTTGGAAGTTATATCTATGTTTATCAGTCAGAGAACAGTGGAATAATATTTGGCAGACATATTAACTTTTTTATATATATTTTTATTACTAATATAATATTAGGGTGTGGTGCATTATTAGTAATAATATTATGTAGGAAATTATTAAGAAAGATTATATATTTATCTAAATTAGCGAATATGTTGGGTGGAATGTCTTTAATGATATATTATTTGCAGAGACCGCTTGTGTTAGATCCTATGATATGGAGTAATAATATAATGTCCAAGGTGATTTGGATGGTTATTGGATGTGGATTTGTGTTGTTTATATCATATATTTATATATATATGAAGGAAAAGTTTAATTTGAAAAAATAGTATGATATTTGTTTGCAGTACTTGAGTATTGAGTTATTAAGATACTCATAATGAGGTGATTATATTTTGCTAAAGGGTGATGGATTTAACACCGTGTTTATAGCATAGAAAATAGAAATGTGGGAAAATAAATGGGCAGGATAATAACATTGTTACGCAATATTAATTATTTGATGAAACACAGCTTGTGGGAGCAGAGAGAAGAAGATATTGTGTATTTGACAAATAAAATTTTAGATGATGGAATATATGAATATGGATTGACGGAAACGCGAGATTGTTTGAAAATTTTATCTAAGACCGAATCATTGAATATGATAAAAAACTCACCTAGGAGTTTTGTGAGAACTGGGGATGGTGAGATAAAATTGATGCTTGGAATGGATCAACCGTTTCAGAGATATGAAAAGGAAATAGATGATATTTTAAGGAAATTACTTAAAGAACCACGAGAAGATATTTACGTAGGAATTAATAGAGGCTATTTTCAAGCACTTGACAATAAATCAGATGATGAAAAAAGGTATTATAGGAGAATGGCCTATGAATGGAGAAAATTTTATAAGGAAAATTGTAATAAAAAAAGTGTATATATAGATGCGGCATTTACATCTTGTGATTTAGAGAAAAATGGAACAAATGAAGCAGACATATATTATGAAGAAATAAAAAAAATATTTGAGAACAAAAAACTTGCAATTGTGTCAGGAATCGGAATATTAGAGAAACTGGAGAATGATATATTTGAAAATGCAGAATGTGTGATTAAGATTGATGCTCCTAGAATAAATGCATGGGATGAGCATACGAGAATCATACAAGAAATCAATAAAAAAGTTCCTAAAAATTATGTTATTATTTTTATATTGGGGATGGCTGGGAAAGCTATGATTCCACAATTAACAGATCAAGGCTATATGTGTTGGGATGTGGGGCATTTGGCGAAGTATTATGATGAAAATAAAAAGAAAACAGTATTTACAAAGGAGGAGCGTGCAAAATTTTTTGCTCCAGATTAATATGAAAATAAAAGAAAAGTTAAAAAAAACAAAATTGCTATATCCTATTTGGCATTCATTAAGACTATATTTTAATGAACGTGCAGAAAAGAAAAAAATTATGGCATATCGAAGATATGGAAAAGATGCACTGAAAAAGGTTATGGATGTAGTAATACCAGGACAATATAATTGTATAGCTATTGCAGGCACTCTTTTAGGTCTTGTGAGGGAGGGAAAATTAATAGATTGGGATGATGATTTAGATTTTGTTATTATCGAAAATAGTAAGTTTTCATGGATATTGTTCGAACAAGATATGATAAAAAATGGATTTAAAAAGTATAGACAGTTTGAAGATAGTGGAAAAATAACAGGGCAGGGATATAAATGGAAAAATGTGTTATGTGATTTTTCATTGTGGTCAATGAATGAAAATCCAACAACAATATTATATAATTGTAGTCAAATAAAAGGGAAGAAGTATGAGTATAATAAATATGAGGAATATTTGGCAGTTTATAAGCAAGTTCCGTTGATTGACAAATTTGTGATTAGAGAGTTTGACATGGTCGGAAAAATAAAATTGCCACAAAATTACAAAGAAGTTTTAGCAGCATTATATGGAGAAAAGTGGAAAGTGCCAGATAAGAATTATAAGAATAATTTGCAGGAAAATATTATACTCAGAAAGGCAATATATTATTGATAAATGTATAGCGATATTATAAGCAGAAATTAAATTGAAATGGGGATGCGAATTGATAAAATATTGGAGCAAAATATTTTGAGATATTCGTTTTTGGGAAAATGAAAAGAATAGAATTTTTTGAAAAAAATGATAAGTTGTTAGCGGATGGGACTGGTTATCGTATGCCGGCAGTAAAAAATGAAGTTAACCTTAACTGGTGGCATATGAAATATAATCAGACTGAACAAAACTTGGGTGATATGCTTTCAGAAGTTATATATAACTTTATGTGTAATAAGTATGGTTTGGATGTACATACTAAATTAAAAAAAACATGTCATTTTTATGCAGTTGGTTCAATCCTTTTTTTTGAAAACCAGGATGCAGTAGTTTGGGGAACAGGTTGTACAAAAGAACCAGAAAAGAATATAAATAATATAATACATCAAAAGTATATGCGCAAACTAGACGTAAGAGCTGTAAGGGGACCAAAAACAAAGGGGGCATTAGATAAGTTGGGCATTAAATGTCCAGAAGTATATGGAGATCCGGCAATGTTAATGCCCTTAATATATCAGCCGATAAATAAAAAAACAAATATGACAGTGGTTATAACGCATTTAAAAGATGAAAAAGAAATGTGTGACAGATATGCTAGTGATATTGTTATAACAGATATGGTAACGGATGATTGGAGGAAAAAGATTGATTTGATTGTATCTGCAAAGCGAGTGATAAGTAGTTCACTTCATGGATTGATTTTGGCAGAAAGTTATGGTGTGCCAGCGATTTTGTTAAGACCGAAAGCAGAGAATAGTTTGTTTAAATATGAAGATTATTATTTGGGAACGGGAAGAAACAATCTTCCAATTGTTAATTCTATTGAAGAGGGTATGCAATATGATATGAAGAACTATTCTTTCCCTTTAATAGATAGAATTCAGAATAGACTTATTGAATCTTTTCCTATAGACATGTGGGATAATTAAAAGTAGGTGGCAATATGTTGTCAATTGTAATACCAGTTCATAACTCAGAAAAATATTTAAGAAGATGCATAGATAGTATTGTTAATCAGACTTATAGAGATATAGAAATAATTTTGGTTGAAAATAATTCAACTGATTCTTCGGCAAATATATGTGAAGAATATAAAATTCGAGATAAGCGAGTAAAATTTTTTCGAGAATATAAGGAAGGCGCAGCGGCAGCACGTAATTGCGGGATATATTATGCAAAGGGTGAATATATTACATTTGTGGATAGCGATGATTATTTAGTTGAAAATGCCTATGAACATATTATGCATAAGATTGAAGAAACAAAGGCTGATTTAGTATGTTATTCATTTATGTTTATTGATGAAAATGAAAGAAAACTTAATTGGTATACTCCAAATTTGTCACAATATAATAAAAAAAGTGATATTTGCGGAGCGGATGTTGCAAGCATATATTTGACATCTAGAGATATAGAAGGATTTGGATGGAATAAAGTATTTTGTAAATCAATTTTTATAGATAATGATATTAAATTTGATGAGACAAAAAAATCATATGAAGATATGGCAATACTTTTCGATGCCATTTGTTGTTGCAATAAGGCAGTTTTATTACCTGAAAGATTATATTTTTATAGACAGGTATCTAATTCTTTATCTCATGGAAAATATGTAAGAAAGGATATAGAGTATAATGACTCTGTGAATCATATTATAAAAAGAGCAGAAAGCATTGGGCTAAAAAAACAAGCAGAGGTTTTTTGGCTGAGTAGAAAAATTTATTCTTTGTACGAAGAATACAAATGTCATATACAAATAATGAATGGATCATTGATTAACAGGAGTGAATTACTATATGATATTTGGTTGATAGTAAGATATTATAGGTCAGAAAAAATAAAAATGATTTTTAAATTATTAGTAGTGGCAATAATATATTGTAGATGAAAAGTCTACTGCCCAAAGCTATATTAGGAAGAACGGAAAACAAAAAGCTGATATCGAAATGTTTGTGTAGTCGGTATAGGATTATAAATCATTTGAAACAGAAGTATTATATAAATAACGTTATTAACATAATTTAATAAAGGAGAAAGATGTTGTGACTGAAACATCAGAAAAATAGGAATGGATTTTACGTTTGGAGTTTGTACATATAATTCAAAAAAATTTATTGTTCAGACATTAGAAAGTATAAAGTATCAGACAGTTGCATACGGAGAAAAAAATAGAGTGACACTAATTGTTTCCGATGATTGTTCAAATGATGGAACTGTAATTATAGTAAAGCATTGGATGGAGTATAATAAGGAATTATTTGTAGAATGTGTTTTGCTAGAAGAAGACAGAAATCGTGGATTGGCGTATAATTATACGAAACTTCTTGACCATATCTATACTGAGCATTTTAAGATAATTGATGGAGATGACATGTGTTCATCTGTTAACATATTTGAACAATGCAAAGAAATTCAAAGAGACGAATTAAACATTTTTTTCCCTATTAGATTTAATGGTGATAAAGTATATATTGAAGAATCTGATTATATAAGTTTATTTTATTATCATATGATAAAGCATAAACACAAAGAAGATTTGCATATGTTAGAGATAATAAAATCATTTGCAACAGTAGAAGTATGTTTTTTAAAACAAGCATATTGTGAAGGAACAAGAGAATTTGTAAGACAATTTACGCATTTTCAAGATGATACGTCATTGTATTATATGTTTAAGCATAATAGTGATATGATAATGAATTTTGTATTGGAACCAATGATTCTATATAGAATTCATGATAAGGCATTAAGCCATGGAGAAGAAAGCAGTGCAAATATAAAATTTTTAGATGATTTACATAAATTTAGAAAATATACATTTGCGAATGAAAAAAATTTGTATATTAAAATGATTATATTTTTTCAAATAATTGACACTTTTAGAATGAAACATAGATTTGCAACAAAATTGTCGATTTATAAAAAAGTTATAAAACATTACGAGAAAAAACGAAAGAACCTTGTAGAAAAAAATAAAGATTTTTTGAAGTATAAATCCAAGATGGAAAAATATATGGATATCGAAAGCGAACATTTGAGACTGATAGAAGAGAACGCAAAAAAGTATTTAGAAAGAATGAGCGATATCAGCTAATGGAAAACACGAGGATACTTGCAGAGATGGGGGACATATCAAGATTTGACAATGTAAAGGAAATCCAGAAGTTAAGCGGATTAGGATTGGTAGCCTGCAGTTCGGGTAAGCATACCAGAGAGAACAAAATCAGTCACAGAGGACGCAAACGATTCAGATATTGGTTATTCCAGACGGCAAAGTCGGCAGTGGTACATTCAGAGGAATTTGAGGAACTTCATGTTTACTATACAACAAGGAAGCAAAATCCGCTAAAGAAGATGCAGTCGCTCATAGTGATTGCCTGCAAGATACTGAGGGTGATTTTTACAATCCTGACAAAGGGGACAACATATGATCCGAAGAAACTGTTGGGAGACATTGTAAGACAAGATCAGGCAATACCACAGGCAGCATAAGTACTACTTAAGATAGCATTACAATTCCAGATCCTTGCCGGGATTCAGAGTTTATCTGGATTATGGCAGGGTTCTGGAAAAGAAACCCGTAAACCAGATGGAGTGTGAAGTGCACTACATCAGCACCAAGACCAACTGATAAAGCAGGGGAGGCGTCCACTGAAAAGAGTCCCTGCAGCAAAGGAAGGTCAGTAACAATCAAAACAAACAAGAGCAGTAGCTGGCAGTAGTTCTTTACGTAGGACATGCCCCTGTTTGAAAGCTTAGCTGGCACTCAGTGTATGAGTAGATGGGACGAAGGAAGTTGGCACACGATGCCATTAGACACGGAAGGTTCATCATCATAGTAGAACAGAGGAATTATAGCCTTTATAAAGCAAAAACAATGGATGCTTTATTTGATGTACTTGTTTTCAACTGTTCAGTACTTGATACAATGAATGTTCATGCACTTTAGCACTTGTTATGAGGTGGCTGTTTAAAGAAAAAGTCTAAAAATCAATGATTTAGGGCTTGAAATTATAGGAAAAGGAAAGGTCATAAGATTATGGTATTTGCATCAGGGATTTTTTTATTTTTATTTTTGCCGGTTACATTTATTGGAAATTGGTTGTTGAGAAATAAATCGACATGGATAAAAAACAGTTTTTTGCTTTTAATGAGCATGTTTTTTTATTTAGAAAGCGGAATCTTACAGTTTTGTTTGCTGTTATTGTCTATAGTTATAAATTATAGCTTTGCAAGGTTAATGAGCAATGTTCATCAAAAAAACAATATGAAAATTAAGAAGATAATTTTCATATTAGCTGTAATCTATAATGTTTCTGTTTTATTTATTTTTAAGTATTTAAAGTTTTTATTAGGGGAAGTAGGAGGACTTTTCGGTTGGGGAATTCCGGAAATAATATCCAGAATCACACTTCCTTTAGGAATTTCCTTTTATACATTTCAGGCATTATCGTATGTGATCGACGTGTACAGGGATGACAGTTTAGTGGAAAAGAAGCTGGTGAATGTTGCATTATATATTAGTTTTTTTCCACAGTTAGTAGCAGGCCCGATTGTTCGATGGGATCAGATTCGAAATGATTTGAACAAACACGATAGGATAGGAAAGTGGAATGAGGGATTTAGAAGATTTTCCATAGGTTTAGGTAAAAAAGTAATTATTGCAAATCATATGGCACTATTTGCAGATAAAGCATTTATGCTGTTAGATGAACAAAATCTTACAACAGGTTTTGCATGGATCGGAGCAATAGCGTATACACTTCAAATATATTTTGATTTTTCCGGTTATTCAGACATGGCGATTGGACTTGGTGCAATGTTTGGATTTGAATTTCCAGAAAACTTTAATTATCCATACATATCAAAAAGTATTACAGAATTTTGGAGAAGATGGCATATATCTTTGAGTAGTTGGTTTCGAGATTATGTATATATTCCATTAGGAGGAAACAGGTGTAAAAAGACAAGAATGTTTTTTAATCTTTTTGTGGTATGGCTGTTGACTGGGATCTGGCATGGTGCTAATTATACTTTTTGGCTCTGGGGAATTTTATATTATCTATTCCTTGTAATGGAAAAAACAGCTCGTAGGATGTTTGAAATAGGGGGACAGACCAAGGTTAAGAATAAATATGTAAAGGGATTAATAGGCACGTCGAAGCATATGTATACAATGTTAGTGGTCATATTATTGTGGGTAATCTTCAGAGCCGATTCAGTAACGCAAGCATTACATTATATAAGTTGTATGTTTGGAAAAACATCACAAACAGTATATTCTAAAGGTGTCACACAATTATATTTTAAATGTTTTATAGGATATGGAATGATTGCAGTTGTCGGCTGTACACCATGGATGACAAAAATTAAATCGCAAATGAACAAAGTAATTAACGAAAAATATCAAAATAGACTTGCCGAAATATGGACGGTAGTCATATTTATTTTGGCTTGCTGTATTGCAGTTGACAGTAATTATAATCCGTTTATATATTTTAATTTTTAATTAGGAGACTTTGATAGCAGATGAAAGAAAAAATTAGAATTTCTACCGTGATTATGCTTGGGATAATATTTATTGGATTCGCAAGTGTGGCATATCAGTTGTTAGCAAAAAATATTGGTTATGATCTTCTTGGAATACAGAATGAATGGTTTTTAAAAAGCATAAAAACAGATGATAATCTTGGAGAACCAGTAGCTGCAGATAGGAATTGGGCACAGGAATATCCATTACCGGAAACGGCAGGTTATACGCAGCGTAAGGTGGAATCGACTCGAAAAAAAGCACAGACAGCACAGATATACAATTTTTCTGTTTTAGATAAAATTTATACGATGTTAGAAAAGTATACAAGTGATTATTTTACTTTTAATACTATCTGTGAAAGAGTTTCAAAGCAGTTCGATATCCTGTTGGGAACACGCTTGAATACAGACGCATATGGAGTAAACCAGTTGTTTCTTCCAAATGGTCATATGACATATGAGAGACCATACAGAAGTTTGGATGATGAAATTGAAAATATAAGAAGTTTTTCATCATGGCTATCTGATGAAAAAATCAAATATTTTCATGTGATAATACCAGCACCGGTAGGAAATCAGGAAGATGAGCTTAATGTTCAGAGAGCCGGATATCAGGTATATTCTAATCAGATGGCAGATGAATTCAAAGAAGCACTTGAATTATATCATATAGATTGTGTGGATATAAGAGATTATATGATTGAAGATAATAAGTCATATACAGATAGTTTTTTTAGGTATGAGCATCACATGGTTCCTTCAGCAGGAATATGGGTGGCAGGAATTGTTTCAGACCATATTGATGAAAGGATGGAACAGGTCTCAGATAGTCGCATTTTTGATATTAGTAATTACTCAGTCACAGAAGCAGTGAAAAAAGATGGTTTAATGAATGATAAATTATTTGTTTATGAGGGCAAGGAAGAAATTGAATTTTTACATCCTGACTTTCTGACAGATATTGATAAATATATTGCAGATTATGATATACATCTGTCAGGAAGTTTTGATGATGTCATGTATGCGGATTGGTATTATCCTAGTTATAGTACATGGAATCATTCAATTGATGCCATTAAAACATACCGTAATAATTTAATCACGACGGGTGAACCGAAGATACTATTGCTGACCGAGTCATATTCGGATGTCATATCACCTTTTTTGGCATGCGCCTATGCGAATATCGATGAAATCGATTTAAGATTATTTTCAGGAAGTCTGCAGACCTATATAGAACAAACCAAGCCTGATATTGTGATATCCATGTATTCAGCATACGATTTTAATTCAGCAGGAGCAGAAACATTATACGAATTTGAATAATACATTGCGATTATATTATGCAAATTGATGAAGAGAGAAAGTGTGTTAGTGATGCAGGAAAAACAGTTAAAAGTACTTAATTTGATGACAGGCGGACAAGTAGGTGGAATAGAAACCTTATGTTATAATTGGGGGAAATATGCACCGTTTCAGAATGGGTTTGCTTTCTTGACAGAGAGAGGTGCTGTTTATGAGAAAATGCTGGAGGCAAATTTTGATACCTACGATCTGACTCGGGAAGGAAGCAAAATCAGTCTCAGCAAAATCAAAAAATTAGTAATGATCGCTAAGGATTATGATATTGTGATGGTTCATCATGGTGATCCGATTTTAAGATTGTATTATATCATTCTTTCCTATCATACAAAATGTAAAATGGTTTCTTATGTGCATTCTTGCTACGGTGACAACAGCCAGCTGAGTTATGGACGTATGAAAAACAAGATGTATGAAATAATATTTCAAAAAGCATTTGACGTGTCAGATGCAGTTATTGCAGTATCGAAAGCAGGAGAGAAAAGTTACGAACAAGTATATTCTGTGCCGCAGGGTAAGAAATATATTGTCTATAACGGAATTGGTAGTGAACTGATCAATACGGGAAAACAGAATGTTATAGATGGATGTCAGCCGTATAAGCTGTTATATATAGGAAGATTGAATAAAATCAAAGGTGTTGATTTGCTTTTGCGAGCAGTAAGTACCTTGAAAAATGATTATGAGCTGCAGCTGAGTATTGTGGGTGACGGTCCGGAAAGAGAGACGTTAGAAAGCCTGATGGGTGATTTAGGTCTTGAGCATATAGTCTGCTTTTGTGGGGAAAGTATGGATATACAGAAATATCTTTCAAATGCAGATATTTTTATTTATCCCTCAACGTGTCAGGAAGTATTTGGTATCTCATTAGTGGAGGCTCTTTCCTATGGTGTCCCATGCGTAGCCAATTGTCTGGGGGGAATCCCGGAAATTATTCAGGATGGATATAATGGCATTTTGACAGAAGAAACAAGCTCAGAGGGATTAACCATTGCAATAAAAAAATTATTAGACTGCTGTCAGAATGGCACAGTCAAACGATATAGTGAAAATGCAAAAAAAACAGCTTTAAAGTATACGATTGATAATAACTGCAATCAGGTAAATAATATACTGGAGAAAATATAGGGATGGATAATAGACAGAGTCAGCTGAGAAATGCACAATTGTATATATTAGATGAGATCAAAAGAATCTGTACATTACATAATATAGAATATTTTCTGGATGGAGGCTCCATGTTAGGTGCAGTAAGGCATCAGGGCTTCATTCCGTGGGATGATGATATAGATGTTGGCATGAAATTGGAGCATTACAAAAAGTTCTTGGCAATTGCTGAGCGGGAATTAGGAGAAGATTTTTTTATTGATAACCATGAACATAACCAGGATTGTGCCTTAGTTTTTTCAAAGATCAGGCTGAAAGAGACCCTGTATCTCGAATTAAAAGGGAATAAAAATGCTTTACACAATGAGATATTTGTGGATATTTTTCCGTATTATTATGTCTCGGATAATATAGCGGTGAGGAATATAGAAGCTTTTCAGATGCGTATACTGTCACAGGCCTTATTAGAAAAATCCGGATATAAAGTGTGGGCTGGAGAGGGAATTATAAAAAGATTGAAGTTTATACCCATTGATGTGTTGGGTGCATTATTAAGTAAGGAATATATGCATCAGAAAATGAACAATATACTAACCAGACATACAAATACAAAATATATGTGTGTCCACGCAGGTGGAAGGTTTTATCAATTTTGGAATATGCCATCCGAGATATTTAGCAATTATATGATGGCATCTTTTGAGGGGGAATCATACCCGATTCCTGAAGATTATGATACATATCTGACAATAGGATATGGAGATTATATGACACTTCCACCTGAGAGTCAGCGGGTAACGCATAATATTGTTAAACTGGATTTGGGTAAGTATACATTTTGATTATTTTCATAAAGCTAATAAATACTTTAAAGAAAGAACAATTTAAAGGAGACTGGTGTGGAAAAAATAAATAAAAGAAGCAGTGCATTTGAACTTTTGCGATTAGTTGCAATGTTTATGGTGGTATGGGGGCACTGTGTGATGGCAACAGCCAAAGATCAGGAACCATATCTTGGAACATTAGATAATATTGGATGGTTTATTGGAGCATTTACGGTGTGTGCTGTAAATGAGTTTTTTCTTCTGACAGGATATTTTGCAAGAAGTGATAATTTTAAAGTGGGAAGAATCCTAACAATTTGGTTGAAAACTTTTACATATTCAACAGTAATTTATATTGTGGCTTCATGTATACAACAAACTTTTTCGATACGTGAGATGATAACCTACATGTTGCCTATAACAACAAAGCAGTATTGGTATATGCAGGTGTATATTGTATTGTTCTTTTTAACACCTTATATATCCCTGTGCATGGAGCATTTGACGAAAAAACAGCACACATTTCTGATAGCAGTATTACTTGTATTCTTTTCCCTTCATCAGACGTTTATCAAGGTGGCAAGGACACTGGATCAGAGTCAGGGATATGGCATTATATGGGCAGTGGTAATGCTTATAATTGGCAATTGGTTAAAAAAATATGGCAATGAGTATATAGAGAAAATTAGATCAGGACTATTTTTGATTGCTTATACACTTTGCAGCGTGGCAATATTTATTTCGAATTACTTAGTTGTGAAACTTGATATTGCAGGTGGAGTAACATCCAGAGGCAATTTTTATGCTTACAATTCGATAACGGTCTTAGTACAAAGCATATGCTTGTTCTGCTGGTTTATTCAATTATCAAGAACGATGGAAAATCACAAATATGTGAACTGGTTAGGCAAAAACACGCTTGCTGTGTACTTGATATCAGCGCATCCGATGTTGTTATATCCATTGTGGACCGATGTGTTCCACATGAGTCAGTATTGGGATAAACCGGTATTATATGTGGCATTAAGTATTATATTTACGATTATCGTGATGATATTATGTATTTGTGTGGATAAAATAGTAGATGGAATAGCTGGGAAATTGGGTGTGATTTCGCAGATTAAGAAAGTAAACAGATTGATTGGGTTCTAAAAGCTTATGATGAGAAAAAGTAAAAAATATGTATATACAGTGCTTGCAGCAATTATTTACGGTGCTGTAATTATTGCTTTGTTTTGGAAGTGTAGGTATGGATATGCTCAGCTGGATGAAGCTTTTTATCCGACAATTGCATATCGTTTTTTACAGGGCGATTTGATATTATATGATGAGTGGAGCAATACGCAATTATCAGCAGTCTTGCTATTGCCTGTGATAAAAGCATATACACTCTTTGTAGGAAGTACAGATGGAATATATTTATTTATCAGATATTTGTATGTTTTTATTAAAATAGGGATTTCTGTATTTATATATTTACGATTAAGGAGATATGGAAAGTTAAAAGCATATATGACAGCGTTGCTGTTTCTGATTTTTGCGTCATATGGACTTATGGTTTTATCTTATAATACGATTGCCCTAGGTGGTGCGTTGATTGCTTTTCTGCTACTGTTGAACGAGTGTACTGGTATGAGAGCAGGGCTATGTTATGTGCTATCAGGTGTAGCATTATCATCTAGTGTACTGGGCATTCCATACATGGCAATATTATATATATTGTATTTTGTTACTGTTATTACTGTAAATTTTTTGCATAATAAGAATGGTATACCGAAGAAGATATATGGTTTTTATTCATGGAGAGCATACATTGGATTGACAGTGGGAGTTGTCATCAGTGTTATATGTTTTTGTGGATATGTATTTTCGCATACAACTTTGGAACAGATCATACAGACACTTCCACATATTTTATATGGTGATCCTGCACATCAGGCAAAGTCTATATATGGAATGACTTTGGCGTATTTTGTGAGAATTCTGATAGGTAATGATCATAATTATATTATTTTTACGGTATATGCGTTAATAGGAGTGTGTTTCCTGACCTATTTGATTGACAGTAATAAGAAGGAACACAAAAGCAGATACATATTGCTGGAAAGTATATTAGTCATAGGCTTATTAGTGGCATATATTATAACAGATAATTATATTAATAGTATTATTTTTGTCCCAAATGTGTTGGCATTTATATTGGCAATTATGTTCAATCATAATGATACGGTAAAAAGATTATTTTATTGTATGTGGATTCCTGGGATGATCGTTACATATTTAGAATATCTGGCATCAAATACAGGATTTTCTGGGATTGCAGCGGCATCATGTATTGCTTCGGTAGCTGGTGTAATGATAATCATGACAGTTGGAGAAGAATATAGAAAAGACTCAAAAATGATAATGGGATTGTCGCAAGTGATAATAGTAGGAACAATTTTAGTATGTTTTTATTATCGTATGACATATGTGTTTTGGGAAGATGGAGGATTGACGTCGTTAACTGAGAAGATTACAGATGGCGTGGCACAGGGATTGATAGTTTCTGAGGAAAAATATGAAGATTATTACTCTGTGCATCAGGATACAGAACAGATTAGAAACATGGATGCAGATACGAAAGTATTATATGCAGCAGATCAGGTGCTTTGGATGGCAGGAAACCAAAGATGTGCGTCATATTCTCCACTATGTTATTCAATGTCAACAGACAGGTCTATTTTGTACGAATATTACAAAGAACATCCTGATAAGCTGCCAGATATCATTTATATAAATCAGACATATGGAATAGAAATGGTTCAGGAGATGGCCAAGGCACTGGGATTTAATTCTACGGAAGGGGATACGGGCTGGATTTTACAGCCACAAGAGAAATAAAAATATGAAAAAAGTTTGTATATAGTTATGCAGGCGTATAATGGAGGAAGAAAATATTGAACAAGTGATAAAAGCATGGTATCCGCTTATTGAGGAGGAGGATAGAGCGGATACATCAAGATTGGTAGTTGCTGATAGTGGAAGTAGTGATAGAACACATGAGATTTTGATGGAGTTACAAAAAAACTATCCGAAGCTTCAGATATTGGTGGATACCGAAAAACAGCATGGACCAAAAGTGCTGGCACTTTACAAATATGCTATTGCTCAGGGAGCAGATTATATATTTCAAACAGATTCTGATGGACAAACAGATTCGATGGAATTTGAGAATTTCTGGAAAATGATAGAAGAGTATGATTTAATTATTGGAAATAGAACAGCAAGAGGCGATGGAAAATCGAGAGCATATGTTGAAAAAAGTTGTATGTTTATTGCTCAGAATATATTTTGGAGTAAAGGTTCCGGATGCGAATGCACCATTTCGATTAATGAAGGCGGACATTGTGAATAAATACATAAATCGCATGCCGGATGATTATAATATTCCGAATATAATGCTTACAACGTATTTTAAGTATTATGATGAAAAAATGTTATTTAAAGAAATTTCATTTCGTCCGCGCCAGGCTGGTAATAATTCGATCAATATTCCAAGGATTATGGAAATTGGCGGGAAGGCACTCGGTGATTTTAGAAGATTTAAACGGGAAATGATGGATTAATACAGATAAGTGCACAGTGCAATGGGGAAAAGATACTTTTTAGAAAGTGATGAGAAAAAAATAATCAAAGCGATTGATTGGATATGGCAGGAAATATAGATACCCGGTTTTGTATATCCGGGTATTAATTATTTACGATGTTCGTAAAAACGAAAGGTAAGATGTACATGAACAAACAGGAAAAGGATATTTTGAACAAACTATTTACGGAACCATATGTAAACCAGAGAGCTTTATCTGAGATGACAGGACATTCTCTTGGAATCGTAAATCGCTCTATATCACAATTGGTGAAAGAGGGATATATAAATGAGGAGATGCATCCGACTTTAAAAGCAAAAGACTATTTCGAAAGGCATAAAACCCAAAATGCCATTATTCTTGCTGCTGGATTTGGAATGAGGATGGTTCCGATTAATATGGAAGTTCCAAAAGGGTTGATTGAGGTGGGAGGTGAAACGTTAATTGAGCGTATTATAAAGCAACTTCATGAACGTGGAATACAAGATATATATATAGTTGTGGGATTTATGAAAGAAAAATATGAATATTTAATTGATAAATATGGAGTGGAATTAGTTGTAAATCCTGAATATGCAAAAAAAAATAATATGTTTTCATTAAAATTAGTACAACAGCATTTAGCTAATACATATATTATTCCATGTGATATATGGTGTGATTTTAATCCTTTTAATAAATATGAATTGTATTCATGGTATATGGTCACGAATCGAATGGATGACAGTAGTAGTGTAAAAGTAAATAGAAATATGGAATTAATAATGATACCAAAAGAAGATGTGGGAAATTCAATGGTAGGAATTTCTTATTTAACAGAGGATACAGCCAAAATTGTTTGTCATACACTGGAACTTCTTTGTGAAGATAAGGGTAATGATAATGAGTTTTGGGAGAAGGCACTATATATAAAGAAAAAAATGATTGTTGCTGCGAGAGTGGTTCAGAATGATCGGGTAGTGGAAATCAATACATATGAACAATTAAGAGAAATAGATGAAAATTCTGATCAATTGAAGGTTGAAGCCATAGATGTTATTTGCAATGCATTGAAAGTTACACCTAAAGACATTCAGGATATAACGGTTTTGAAAAAAGGAATGACAAATCGTTCATTTTTATTTAGCTGTAAAGAAAAAAAATATATTATGCGCATTCCGGGTGAGGGAACGGACGAATTGATTGATCGAAAGCAGGAAGCATGCGTATATAAGGCGATAGACAATAAAAATATATGCGATAATATTGTGTACATTAATCCTCAAAATGGTTACAAGATAACAGAATTTTTGGAAGGAGTAAGAGTGTGCAATCCGGTAGATATAAAAGATGTAAAATTATGTATGAAATATTTAAGAGAATTTCATGAAATGAAAATAAAGGTTGAGCATGAATTTGATATGTTTTCTAAATTAGAGTTTTATGAAGACCTATGGGAGGGAAATCCTTCTGTATATAGCGATTATAAACAGACAAAAGAAAATGTTCTTTCGCTAAAGGCTTATATAGATCAGCATGTTGAAGAAAAGGTACTTACACATATTGATGCCGTTTCTGACAATTTTTTGTTTGTTAAAATAGATGGAAAAGAACAAATCAGGCTTATTGATTGGGAATATGCTGGAATGCAGGATCCACATGTTGATATTGCTATGTTTGGGATTTATTCTTTATATAATAAAGAGAAAATGGATCAACTAATTGATGCATATTTTGTTGAGGGATGCTGTAAAGAAGTAAGAATAAAGATATATTGTTATATTGCAGTTTGCGGATTATTATGGAGTAATTGGTGCGAATATAAAAGTAAACTAGGGGTTGAATTTGGAGAATATTCGTTAAAACAATACCGGTATGCAAAGGAATATTACAGAATTGCACAAATGGAACTGGAAGATTTGGACAATGAAAAGAGGAGACAATAAAAAATGCATAGGATAAAAAGAGCTATTATTATGGCAGCAGGATTGGGAAATCGAATGAAACCTGTGACATTAAAGACTCCAAAACCATTAGTAGTAGTTAATGGTGTACGGATAATTGACACGGTAATAGAGGCATTACATGAAAATGAAATATATGAAATATATGTTGTAGTTGGATATCTAAAGGAACAATTTAAAAGTCTTGAGATACAATATCCGGGACTTAAGTTAATAGAAAATCCATACTACAATGTCTGCAATAATATTGCTTCGCTTTATGTTGCAAGGAACTATTTAGAAGATGTAATTATTTTGGATGGAGATCAGATAATTTATAATAGTAACATCTTATGTCCGGAATTTGAAAAGTCTGGATACAATAGTGTGTGGATTGAGGAAGAAACGAAAGAGTGGTTACAAACTGTTGAAAATGGAATTGTAAGGGCGTGCAGTAGAAACGGAGGAAAACGCGGATGGCAGCTTTATAGTATATCAAGGTGGACAGCAGAAGATGGAAAAAAATTAAAAAAGCATTTGGAAATAGAATTTGAAAGTAAAATGAACCGGCAAATATATTGGGATGATATACCGATGTTTTGTCATTTTGAGGAATATGAATTAGGTATTTGGCCGATGAATAGAACAGATATTATTGAAATAGATAATATGGCAGAATTAATTGCTGTAGATAATAGTTACGAAAAATATTTGGAGGAAATGTAGAATGAATAGGAAAATACAGGATGGTGGTTCAGCAGATAAAAAAATTGATTGGATGATTACAATAGTTCCGCTTATAAGTATTGTTATACTATGCATTCTTTTTTTCTTGTTGCCTGAGCAATCAAATATTATTTTAGGAAAAATACGTTATTTCTTAGGTGATACGTTGGGAAGTTATTATTTGGTTATAGGATTAGGCATTTTTTTAATATCTATTTTTATGGCAATGTCAAAGTATGGAGATATAGTGCTGGGGGAGCAGGATGAAAAACCTAAGTATAATTTTTTTACATGGGGAGCTATGATGTTCACATGTGGATTGGCGGCAGATATTTTATTTTATTCGTTTTCGGAATGGATTTTGTACGCAACAGATCCACATATTACTGAACTGGGTACCATGCAAGACTGGGCAGGTGTATTTCCCCTTTTTCATTGGAGTTTTATTCCTTGGGGATTTTATCTTGTACTCGCAGTTGCATTCGGATTTATGCTTCATGTGCGAAACAGAACAAAACAGAAGTATAGTGAAGCTTGTCGTCCAATTCTTGGAAAATATACAGATAAATTGCCGGGAAGAATTATTGATCTCTTGGCTGTTTTTGCATTACTGGCAGGTACGGCAACAACATTTAGTGTTGCAACACCATTAATGGCAGAAATTATAGGAACACTATTTCATATACATGTTAGCAGGACATTAATTAATATAGTTATTTTACTTGTAACATGTTTTGTTTATACGTATTCATTATTACATGGATTTAAAGGAATAAGCATTTTAGCAAAGGTATGTATATATTTATTTTTTGGGTTGCTGTTTTTTGTATTACTTTTTGGCGGAGAGACAAGGTATATTATTGAAACTGGAATATCTTCATTAGGAAAAATGATCCAAAATTTTTTTGAATTATCAACTTATACAGACCCTCTGAGAACGACAGAATTTCCACAAAATTGGACAATATATTATTGGGCATATTGGATGGTTTGGTGTGTGGCAGCCCCATTTTTTATTGGAAATATTTCAAGAGGAAGAACAGTTCGTCAAGTGATTTTAGGTGGGTATGGATTTGGAGTAGGCTCGACTTTGACAAGCTTTATTATTCTGGGAAACTATTCCATGGGATTACAGATGTCGGGTGTGACAGATTTTATAGCAATATATAATGAAACTGGCGATTTATATCAATTAATTGTTTCAATGATAAGTACTATGCCTTGTGCACCAATTGTGATGGTAGCAGTTTTAATAACTATGGTTGCATTTTATGCTACATCGTTTGATTCAATTGCATTAACAGCGTCATGCTATAGTTATCATAGTTTAGAGAATGGAAAGGAACCTGATAAAATAATACAGTTGATGTGGTGTATCTTGTTAATATTACTTCCGATAGCGTTGCTTTTTGCAGAAAGTTCGATGAGTAATCTGCAATCAGTGAGCATTATTGCAGCATTTCCAATCGGAATTGTTATTGTTATGATTACGATTAGTTTTTTTAAAGATGCAGGTAAATGTTTAGAGGAAAAAAACAAGAAATTTTAATGGTTGTTATAGTGTGAAAATTATAGATTGTATGTTATAATCATGCAATATGAAAGGAAAAGAGAATACATGAACGAAGAAGTACAGTAAGCGCAAAATAATTCAACGGATTGCCCTAAATTCGAGAAGCTCTCATAATAAGCATTAGGAAATGCTAGTGTTTTACTATACTTCTGTTTGCTGGATGCTGGCATTTTACTCTAATTATCATGAGGTAAAAACTATGAGATTACCAAGAGTACCAGCCGAGGAACAATACCGCCTGATCATGGAATGCCGTAAAAGTAACAGCGTAGATATTCCTGATAAAAATCCGGTATCAGCTTATGTACCTGCTGATCAGGAAGTTGTAAAAATCGAAATGAATTCGCTTTCGGCTTCAAATGCCATTGATAAAAGCACTGATGCCTCCGTAATGGAGCTGGTGATAGGAAACACGGGGCTTCGCATTCCGAACGGAACTGATCCAATGCTTCTTGCCAAAACAATCCGGATACTTGCGGAGCTTTCATGCTAGGCGATATCACAGCTGCCGATGAGCTTTATATCGTGACCGGGTACACCGACATGAGAAAGTCGATCGACGGACTGTGTGCTATTGTTGAAGACCAGCTTCACATGGATTTATACTTATGATGAATCTGAAAATAACAAAATGTCACCAGTCGTGTATTTGAGTTCAGCCCAGGTAAATATTTTGTCATTATGTATTTTTCTTTCCAAAGTTTTGAGTGAAAAAAATACCACATTTAATACATTTTTTATTGATGATCCTATTCAGCATTTGGATGGAATTAATTTGTTGTCATTTATAGATGTATTAAGAACCATTACAACAGATTTTGGAAGACAAATCGTTATTTCAACTCATAATGAACAGTTTTATAAATTATTGAAAGTTAAAATGGACGAACGGTATTACCCATCAAAATTTATTGAACTAACAAGCACAGGAACGATTAAAGAGGGATGAGAATTGGCAGATGAGTAGTATATGAAAGCGTGCTAATAAATAGTTGGAATTAATGAGAGAAAATAAGGGCTTCTGGATAGGAAGCCCTTATTTAATAAATATACAAACTATAAATGTAATTATACCAAAAAATATTTTGAAAATATAAAGTTTTATATAAATTATGCAAAAAATAAGCGAGTGTTTATTTTATGAAATTCCACAAAATATAAAAAATCTTGAAAAAATCAATGCAAGGTGCTACATTCATGTATACAACTGGTTGTTACAGTGCAAACTTCCGTTATAAACAACATAACCATATATGTTATTTTTCTGCAATTCTTGTAAAAGGCTTCTTAAATAAGTGTTACCTCCACCTATATCGCCTGCACCAGAGGGAATAGAAAAATATAATGTATGCATAGACATGCTTTATCACAGAAAGTCACATGCAATAATATTTTAAATAGAAATTTATATGAAGCCATATATACAGGAGCTATCAAAGCAGAACCATCGTTGAATCAGGGTGAATATATATAGAATTACATCATATCGAATGGAGCTTTGCGACATTAAAATTTATAATTATCATAATGAAGAATTCATGGAGAGAAGTGAAAACATATGATAAGAAAGTATTTAAGGTATATGATATATTTTGTAATATATATAGGAGTGTTAATATTAATTACATGGTTAATTCATAGAACAGAAAATGTTGCATATTTTGTGACGGGAGAATATCCAGTGTTAGGAGAGTATTATATATCATTTTCCAAAGAAGATGATATAACTGTGGGAAGTGTATATTATAGACAGTTTATTTATAATGAAGAAATAGATTTAACCAATTTGATATTACATTTAAAAGAAGATGAAGAATATATTATTGATGATAAAAAAAATATATATAATGATAAGGAAATTAGGATAAATCTTTTGAAAAGTGGATGGGCTGAATTGGAAGATGTAGAATCAGCTCCGATTTTGGAACAGGCAGCCCAAGAGGAGGCAATAGAAAAGAAACAAGGAGTTTGGAATACGGAGATCAAGCATGGAAAAATAAAATTACATTCAATACTTAATGGGATTATTCTTTCTCTTGATTCGGATATTGGAAAGATATTAATAGCTGTAGGAAAAATGATTGGGTTTGTTACAATTATATGGGCTATTGTTTGTTTGGTTATGAGGCATAGAAATATAGACGTGATTTTAATGGGAGGTACATCGTCTGGAAAAAGTACAACTATAAGCAGGTTAAGACATCCTTATATAACAGAAAATGAATTATTAACATCTGTTCCTACTAAAGTGAAGGAAGTTACAAGAGAGAAATTCCCATATGGGAAAATGATTATCAGGACTAGTTTATATGATTTCCCAGGAAATCAATTAGGGAAAATGGTAGGGGAATTAAAAAGAAATATTTTTTTGAAAGGTGAAAAACAAGTTGTAATATATGTAGTATCTTTTACTGCATATTCAGATAAAAAGAGTGATATTAAGTATATGTATGAGGAAATAACAAAGGCAGCAGCAGTAATTCAGATATTAAATAATAAAAGATTGATAAAAGGAAAACTTAAAATCATAGTATTTTTTAACAAATGTGATTTACTATATGATTCAGAGCAATTATTATTAAAAGATGAGGAACATCAAAATGTAAAAAATAAATATGATGGAGCAGAAAGTTATGAAACTGTGTGCAGACTAGCAGATTATGTAATATACGGAAGTGCAATAAAAGGATGGAAAACAAATGAATTAGTGAAGCAAATGATTGATATGTATTAATTTAGGAGAAAATATGAACATTGAAAAAGTTGAACCTTTTATTATTTTACCATATGGAAGGCAGCAGGATATTGTCTTTTTTATAAATAAAGAAATAAGAAATACTTTTGATTATTTAGTGGACATGGCCTATAGGGATTTAGCAAATGAAGTATTGGAAAATAATTTAATAAAAGTTGTAGATATTGGAAAAAGAATAATTGTATTTCATATATTTACAACAACATTTAATGAAAAATTTAGTAATAGGAAAGGACAATTTTTTACAGTAGGTTTTATAATAGAAAAGATATTTTTGAAAAAGAAATATGAGATAGTTATGAATGCTTCTTGTTTGTTTTTTGAAGCAATCATATGTTGTGGAGGAATTGATAGGAGTGATAGAAATATTCCGACACAGTTTGTATATCGAGTAAATGAATTACATTATAATAGGTATATAATAGATAAGTTAAACGATGTAAGAAATCAGATTATAGAAATAATTCATGATGAAAAAATGGTTAAATGTCAGATTCCAGACCAGCGGTTAAGAAAAATATATAGTTTTATAAAAGAAAATATGAAATGGCATAAAGAGTATTGGATTGTCGTAAATAAGGAAGAGAATAAGCGTTATATGACACAAAGAAGAATATATTACTTAGATATCGGAGAAGAACAAAATTGAATAATAATCGCTTAAGGAGAATTATATACAAATGGGTATGGATTATTATAACTACATGCATTTTAATACTTATGCAAATTGTATTAAAACAATATGAAGGAGATGCAATAACACGTAACGATGTATATGGCGCAGAAAAACAAAAAGATGATTTGGAAATAGATGGGGCAGTTATAAATGCAAATGAAAAAATTAATATGGAAACAGAGATGATAGAAACCGAATTTGAAGACGAAAATAATTTAGAAATAGAAAGTGCTGAAATAGAAGATGGACAAGAAGAAGCGACAATTGAAAATCAACCTACAATAATTCCTGATTTAATAGGAATGGATGAGACAGGAGCGGTTAATAAATGTGCAGAAGAAGGATATTCATATACAATTGCATATTATTTAGGGGGTAATAATACTGTAATTGCTCAAGAAACAATACCTGATGGAAATAATGAAAAGCAAACAATTCGAATGAGTGTTGGACTTTCAGAGAGTGAATTCTCTGCCCATTTATTGGAAATTATTAATAGTAAGAGAAATGCACAGGGACTAGAAAATTTAAGATTTTCGGAAGAACTTAATTATGCATGTAATATTCTTGCAGAGGAAAATGTAAATTCAGTAAGCAATATACGACCGAATGGAGAACATTGGTCATCAGTAATTTTTGAGAATGGTATAGGATTAATGGATGGTACATTTACTACGAGAAGTAATATATCTTCATTAGAGGAGGCAGGTAAAAGATTAAAATATCAGCCCAATAGTTATGGAGATGGAAATTTATTGACACCTGAATATAATTTGATTGGTATGGCATATTCTTCTGATAAGACGTTAGTTATTATTGTTGGAAATTAAGAGGCTTTCTCTAAAATTTTAGTATCAGATAAATGACTTAAAATTACTAATATTGAGGTATCTGTGTGATATAAAAAAAGATGATGTAAATGGTTTCAGAACACATAAATGATTTTATTATGCAATTAATTGAAAAAACAGAAAAAGGTCAGATTAAATGGCAAAGAATTGAGCGTATGCCAGATTGGTATATAGAAAAGAGAATGTTAATGCTGTAGTTTTTCAACGACATTTATAGAGCAATTTTTTGAATTATGTGGTATTATAAATAAGTAGTAAACAGATAGCGCACCAATGGTGCGCTATCTGTTTATCACCAATGACTCAATGTATTTTAAATAATCCTTGCATATGAAGTATAAATGAAATCGCAGAAAAAAGAGAGGAGTAAATAGTTTTTATGAATATAAAGACATTATTGTATTGGCATAAATTAGAAAATTTTTATCCATATATATTACAGGATCAACATAACGAGAAAATAAGGTCTTTCAAAATATTGAAGGAATGTGATTTCCCTGATTTCGAAAATCCTACAATTCCAGAGAATAATTGTGTGCGGTATTATGAAGTATATTTTGGAATTTTTACGATGCGAAGTGCATTAGATGTGATTGTGAAACAGATGGATACATCACAAGGGTTCTGTGATGAAATTGATGAAAAAAGTTGTTTTTGTAAGTTTAGATTAAATGCAGATGGAAGATTTGATGAAACAAGTTTTAAAATATCATCATTTCCGTGGGCGATAAACCGGGTAAAAGAAAAAAAGATAGATTTAGATGAATGGGATAAAGATTTTCATGAATTTGAAAAAAGATTATTCGTACAATTATTTGAATGGGATGAAGTATTAGACTATAAAAAATGTGACCAGATTTTCGAGAGAATAAAAAGTGAATTATCCTGGGAAATAGAATATGCAGATTATTGGATGAGAATAGACAGGGTTGTTGGCGAAAAGAAATCCCAATCGAAAGAACAGATAGAGGCGGTTGAAGAGGAAAATCGTGAGATTGACGAACTGATCAAAGCGAACGATTTATTGAATAGTTTTTATGTACGAGATCTGGAAAATGTAATTAGGAATGTAATGAATCAGAATTATGGTCAGGCATTGGACAAATATCTGAACCATAATTCGGATAAGCGTATAGATGTAGAACATGATAAGGATGCTCTTTTTGAGATATTTGATCCAAAAAATATGCCATATGGTAAATGGCCAAGTGGATATTCATTAAGAAGTATGCAGCAGCTGGCTGTAAATATTGCAATGAATGAGGAGGAGTATACACCGGTATTTTCTGTGAATGGACCTCCGGGAACAGGAAAAACGACATTGCTAAGAGATGTTGTTGCAGCTAATGTAGTGGAGCGGGCAATGGCTCTGTGCAAATATGAAAAGCCGGATGATGCGTTTGGCAGGGAATTAGGTACAATCACTTATAATCAATATAACAATACGATTAAGGAAATTGACGACAATTTAAAAAAATATACGATGTTGGTAGTGACCAATAATAATGCAGCAGCAAAAAATATTACAATGGAACTTCCTGATATTAAAAGTATTTGTGCGGAGTATCATGATAAATATACATATTTTAATGAAATTTCAGATCAGATATTAAACAGAAAAACATGGGGGATGTGTGCAGCCGCGTTAGGAAATCGTAAAAACTGTTCTGAGTTTATAGACGTGTTTTGGCCTCTGAAAAAAGAAGAGGATGAACTATTTGATTTTAATCGATATTTGCGAAAAATCCAAACGCAGAAAACAGCAGTACAGTATAAAGAAAATTGGCAAAATGCAAAAAAGAGATTTTGTGAAGTTTTGGGAGAGGTGCAGATTGAATATTCGAACATGGATGATTGTTATCGCAGATTAAAAGAGCTCAGAAAACTATATATATCCATTTCAGAAATAACAAAAAAATATGATGTAGTAAGAGACCATTTAGATTGTTTATATGGTGAAAAAGAAGAAAATGAGAAAAGCGTAGCGGATTTAGAACAAAAACTGACACAGGCGGAAGATCGAAAACAGGAGATTAGACAACAGGTATTATTTTTTAAACTCAGGTATTTTATTAACTCTAAAAATTCGATGATAGTGATGTATAAAAATATTGAAAAAATGAAAGAAGAGTATCTGAATGAAAAATATGAAAAACAAGATAGAATAAGCGTGTTAATAAATCAAATCCAGGACGAAGAAAATACGCAAGAACAATATTTGAAGGAACTTAGTGAACAAAAATCTGAAATAGAGCAACAGAAACAGGAGATTGAAAAATTTAAAAAGGAATATGAAGTGAATGTTCCTGATGAAGATTATCTGATGGAACTGACTGGGCAGGAAACACCACAGAAATATAAGGAAGCTCAGGAAAAAGCACCGTGGAATGGAAAAAGAATAAATAAATTACGGGAAACTCTATTTTTAGAAGCTATGAATTTGCAGCGAGCCTTCGTAGAAAACTCATCACAGATGAGAAATCAATTGGATGCATTTAGCAAGATGATGAGAGGAAATTTGAGTAGTACTCAGCTGGATAAATATGCGGCTCCATTATTTCAGGGATTTGCGTTAGCTGTTCCGGTGATCTCAAGTACGTTTGCATCAATAGGCAGTTTTTTGAGATATGTAGGAAAGGAAGAGATTGGATTAGTACTCGCAGACGAGTCCGGACAGGCAATGCCACAGGCTGCTGCCGGTGTGATATGGAGATGCAGGAGAGTGATTGCAGTCGGAGATCCGTTGCAAATTGAACCAGTAGTTACAATACATGATAAGACCATTGAATTTTTGAAAAATTATTATAAACAATCGGCGTTTATTGCAAGTAGAACAACAAGTGTACAAAGTCTTGCGGATGCAGCTAATGACTATATAGGAATCCGGGAATTAGATGGAACTAACTTTTATGTAGGATCACCGTTGCTGGTACATGGAAGATGCCAGAAAAGAATATTTGACATTGCAAATATTATCGCGTATAACGAGACGATGATATATAATACAGTCGATCGAGAAGAGTCTGTATGTGCGTGGATTGATGTTAAAGGGCAGTCACAGAATAAACATTTTGTATTGGAGCAGGCGAAACGTATTTTGCCAATAATAAAGAACGAGTTTATTGCCAGCTGGAATAAGAATGGCAAGGCAGAAATTCCTTCCTTATTTATTATCAGTCCGTTTAGAAATGTGAAAGCAGGACTGGCTAAGTATTATAGAGATAATGATTTCTTATATCATGAAATTTGTGAAAGCAACGATGTTGAGTGCAAACAAAATATAAAAAAATGGATAAGAGATAATATTGGCACAATTCATACATTTCAGGGAAAGGAAGCAGATACTGTAATCATATGTCTTGGAGTGGATTCTGGAGAAAAAGAAAATGGAGCAATAGAATGGGCATGCGGCAGACCAAATATACTTAATGTGGCAGTGACTAGGGCAAAAAACAATCTGTATATTGTTGGAGATGCTGATAAATGGGGTTCAAAGCCGTACTTTTCAACTGCGTATGAGTTGTGTGAGAAATGTACTGATATAAAAATAAGTGTTTCTTAAGCATTTTTTTGATATAAAAATTGTAATTTGCATAAGCTGGTATGGCGGATTGGCAGTGTGGCGGTTAAACTCAAATTTAAATTGATATCACAAGATAAAATTGATGCTTTGCACAGACATGGTTCTATGCTATAATAGCGCATAATGGCAAAATCAAAGGATGAGAGGATTATCATGAACGAGGAAGAAGTACAGATTGATTTAGTGACATTGCTGCACTATATATTACGTAAGTGGCGTAGCATTATTGTTGTGATGCTGATTGTGGCAGTTGCTGCGAATCTATATTCGGTAAAAAAAAGTATGTCAGTAGTGGCATCTGTAAGCGCAGCTGAAGAAGAAGTGGATATAGAAAAGCAGATTGAAAATGCAAAAGAGGAATTGACAGCGGATGAGCTGGAACAGGTAGAACGTGTATATTCCATGTATGAGTATAATTCGCAATTATATCAGGAAAATGACGAATATCTTGAAAAGTCGATGTTGATGCAGCTGAATCCAAATGAGATTCCGACTGTGATGCTGAACTATCAGTTTAGGAAAGACCAGGCAGATGAAGAACTTTCTAATATCTTTACGATGTATGAGAATGCATTATTAGATGAAGATACTTGTACAGCAATCATACAGGTATTTGGAGAAGAATATGCAAATACATCAGTCCGGGAATTGATATCAGTTACAGATACGGAGAATGGACAGAATAGTGATATTATAAAGCTTCAGAAAGACAAAAACTCTGGCATTCTGAGCATTCAGATTTATGCGGGCAGCGAGGAACAGTGTAAGCAGGTTGCAGAAATTGTGAAGACACGGGTGTTGGAATATACAGAGCAATTGCAGCAGATATTTGGAAATTATACAGTAAATGCTATTTTGGAACAGTATTATATATCCAGTGATAGCAATCTCAATATGCAGAAGTCAGATGTGGTCAATGCAGTAAATGACGCATATACTGCATTGAAAAATATTTCTTCAGGGCTTTCGGAGAAGCAGATGACATATTACAATCTGCTTGTAAAAGGTATTGAAGATAAGACCACGTCAAAAGAAAATACAGATGAAACGGCGAAAATAACAGCTAATGTACAGTACATTAGCATGAAGTATATTTTGATCGGACTTCTTGCAGGTATGTTCCTTGCAGTATGTTGGTATGCAGTTGTTTACATTATGACACAGACAGTGAAAGATGTGGATGAAGTGAAGATAATTACAAATCTTCCGGTATTTGGAACTGTGCTTGGAAGCAATGAGCATGGAAAGCGTAATATTATTGATCAATGGATTGATTCCTGGTTTGCGCATGATAAGAAGAGTGAGAATAATGAACTTTTATTAACACGTATCAGTCATGAAGTAGCAATGCTTGCAGGACAGAAGGACAAGCGAAATCTTTTGGTTGCGTGTTCAGAAAGTGACCAGAATCTGAAGAAACAGGCAGATAGTCTTGTGGAGAAATTAAGAGAACTTGGAATGAATGTAACAAGTACAGATAGTCTGGTCTCTGATAATACGGAAGTGCTGAAACAATTAGAGAGTGCAGATAGTGCAGTCTTTGTAGAGCAGTTGATGAAATCTGAAAGAAATCAGATCAGGGAGGCTGTAGAACTTTGCCGGCGCTGTCAGGTTGAGGTGCTTGGAAGTGTAATTGTCGGAAGCGATTCCTATTAGAATTGGAGTAGTTGGTTTAAAAATGATATTAGTAAAAAACAATATGCTTTTATCATGGAATGTTTTTAGTGAGTGCGGTTATCAATGATTAATGAATTGTTGATACCGCATTTTCGTCTACATATTGCACAAATCAGAAATCCCTGCCTTTCGCAGGCTGTATCGCTTTCGGCTGGTCAATGGAAAGTCCTTCCATCAGCCAGCGGAATTCCTGCCTTGTCAGAGGTCTGACTTCTGAAGCATTGCGCGGCCATTGGAATTTTCCATTGTCCAGGCGCTTCTGCAGGAGTACAAATCCATCCCGGTCAAAATAGAGGGCTTTCATCGTATTCTTTTTGCGTCCACAGAACAGAAAGACCGCATTGGAGAACGGATCCATCTGGAAATTGTCACGGATGACAGCCATTCTTCGTCTGTTCTTCTCTTATTACGCATAAGCTGCTCCTCCTGTCAGCTAAAGTAGTTAAACACAGTAACCGGCTACCTTTGCTTAAGAAAAGAAGAGTGATACGCCCGCATCAAGATCTGAAAATAGATAAAGTAGTCGTTTACTGTTTATTGACTGTATTATCCCAAATCTTCAATTAAATTTGAAACGGTATGTTATTCATCGCTTACGAAACATATCCTTGCCAAAATACCGGTTTTGAGATAGAATTGAGTTGTTTTGTGAGAAACTTTTAGAAATATGAGGAATAGATATGAAGAAGTTATTTCATCAGATGATAAAATTCGGTCTGGTAGGTGTTATTTGCTTTGTAATTGATTATATCACGGGACTGATTGTTTTAAACGTGCTTATGGCACTGTTTACGGATGCGTGGTTTGAAAAAGCCTCAATGATAGGATCAGCAGCCGGTTTTATTGTTTCTGTTATTGTTAATTATATCCTTAGTTTTAAATTTGTTTTTGAAAGAAAACAGGAATTGAACAGGAGAACAGAGTTTATAGTTTTTGTGATACTGTCAGTGATCGGACTTATGATTAATAGTTTTATGATCTGGATCGCAGTAGGACCGATTTATAGGAATAGCAAATTCCTTCAGGAAAATGTAGGATATAATCTGCTTTATACCGGAGCAAAAATAATAGCTACAGCGGTGGTAATGGTTTACAATTTTGTGACCAGAAAGATTTTCCTGGAAAAGAGATAGATTGAGAGGGTGGATAGAATGGATGATATAGCAGTTTTAATTCCATGTTATAATGAGGCACAGACGATAAGAAAGGTAGTAACAGATTGGAAGAAGGAACTTCCGGAGGCTGTAATCTATGTGTATGACAACAATTCGAATGATGATACAGCGGTGATCGCAGAAGAAGCAGGAGCAATCGTAAGGCACGAGTATATGCAGGGGAAAGGCAATGTGATCCGAAGAATGTTTCGGGAGATAGATGCAAAAGCATATATTATGGTAGATGGTGATGATACATATCCGGCGGAATACGGAAGAAAAATGGTAGATTGTGTACTTCAGAAGAATGCAGACATGGTTGTAGGGGATCGTCTTTCCTCTACATATTTCCAGGAGAATAAAAGGCCATTTCATAATTTTGGAAATTCTATTGTGAGAGCTTCCATTAATTTTTTATTTCACACAGAAATAAAGGACATTATGACAGGGTACAGAGCGTTCAGTTTCCAGTTTGCCAAATCTTTCCCGGTACTTTCAAGAGGTTTTGAAATAGAAACAGAGATGAGCATCCATGCAGTAGATAAGAATATGCAGGTTGAAAATGTTGTGATTGAATACAGAGATCGACCAGCAGGAAGTGAGTCGAAGTTAAATACTTATTCGGATGGAATGAAGGTGCTTAAAACGATTATGCGGCTGTTTAGAACTTACAAGCCATTAGCTTATTTTGGCACAATTGCAGCAGTATTGGCACTGCTCTCTGTTATTTTTGTGATTCCGGTTTTTTCAGTCTATTTAAAGACTGCTTTGGTGCCAAACTTCCCAACATTGATCGTTTGTGGCTTTACAATGCTGGCAGCAATCCTTTCACTTTTTACAGGATTGCAGTTACAGAATAGTGTACAGAAAAACAGACAGGACTTTGAAATGCAGCTGATCAGACTTGATCATGTCAGAAAGGATTTGGAGGCAGACTATGAAAAATAAATTTATAAAAGAATGTGTGTGGATAATAGTAATATTAATTGTATCCATATTAACAGGGACTGTTTTAATGATTGCATCCTATGCATTGCCGACTGAGCCAATGAAGATGCATGCAAGAGAAACAATATCGATGATGGCAGATGAGGGAGATGATTATAAATGGATTCTTAAAGATTTTACAAGTATGGCTGCTAATTTTACTGATTCACTGATGATCAATACTGCTGTCTATGATGGTAAGGAAAGTTTGTTGGAAAAAGCACTGTTAAATCCGAGAACGAATTATGCAGAAGGCACGCAGACCAGAAAACTGATAAATGCATTACAGGATGTTCCGGGCGGAGATGCGTTTACATATGGTAGATATTGGCATGGATATCTGGTGATTCTAAAACCGTTATTATTTATTTTTAATTATTATCAGATACGATGGCTCAATACGATAATAGGATGCTCACTCATATCGATTATCATGATAGGATTTTATAAAAAATTTGGAAGCTGTAAATATGCACTGGCCTTTGCTGCAAGTGTGCTGTTTCTTAATCCTGTTGTAATGAGAGGATCTTTGCAGTATAATACCGTTTTTTATGTGATTATGATAGAGTATATCTTTGCTTTGTATAAGGGAGATTCCTTAGAAAAAAAGGGAAGATATGATCTTATATTTTTAATGAGTGGTATATTAGTAGCATTTTTTGATCTGCTTACGTATCCGATTGCAGCACTCGGCATGCTGCTTGTACTACAATTACTGATGTTTGAAAGTAATTTTATCAAAGATGTCATCAGAGCAGCCCGGTCTTCTATTGTATGGATTATTGGATATCTTGGAATGTGGTGTGGAAAATGGGTGGTAGCATCATTATTGACAGACGAAAATATTATTGCAGATGCAATTGGCGAGGTGTTATTTAGAACTGGAACAGATACAGGCACAGAAGAATGGATTTTCTCATGGCGAGAATTATTTAGAGGTAATTTCATATGGATATATGGTGAAAATGCAGTTTTGTTTAAAATGTTTGTAATTATGCTGGTTGCAGGTGTAATAGCATTGTTGATCGGAAAGAACTTACAGATTCATTTTAAACTGTCAACCGTGGTAATTTTATTACTTTTCTGTATGATTCCGGTTGCAAGATTTATAGTTTTCAGTAATCATTCATTTATGCATAGTGTATTCACATATCGTGAAGGAATGGTATATGTGATGGCAGCATTGTGTGCTGGTTTTTCGGGTTTAAAATTAAAAGAGAAACGAGAATAACTAATAAAAATTGATAGAATACATTTGAATAATAAAAAATATTATATTTAAATAGTGTCTGCTGAACAAATTGAAAACACTTGATTTTACTGACTTTTACCCCATTTTCTGCTATAATAATTGCAAGGATTTTGATGAATTCAAATCCGCAAACGCATTTCAGCAGAGATGCTGATGGAAGCAATCGAACGTTTCAAAGCACGTACCGGCAGACCAGTTTTTCACTTTATATGCAAAGAAAATGGTTTGCGGTTCATAATGTAATAACCAAGCAAAAGTGAAAAATAGGAATATACAGGGTAAATCGGTGCTACTTCTGCCCAGCCATATACAAGAAAGGAGAAGAGCAAAACCAAGAAGATTGTATTTTGCTCACTGGAAGCCTTATAAATGGCATATGTAATAGCTGCTACAATAATGATAAAGGCAGCAATTCCCCAATGTAGTCCAATATAAGAAAACATCATGTCGAGGCAGTCTTCATCCTCTATAGGAAATCCATAGAAACCAACGCCACCATTTCTTAGATAGAAAGTAGTGGTCAATTGAATTCTTGCGGGCATGGTTCCGTAATGTTGTAAAAATAATTCCGGTTTGCGGATATATAAATAACTTCCGATAAATGGAATACAAACACATAGAAGAAATGCTCCGGATGTAAATAGTACCATCATTTTATGAAACCAGTTTTTTGGTATGACAATTGACAATAAGTGGATGACAATGAACATGGCAATAATGGCTTCAGCGGTTCTGCTATTGGCGGTTCTGTCCAGAAAAATGATAAAAACAGCATATAGGATACAGTCGTACCATTTCTTACATTCTTTTCGGAGATACATAATGTCCATGGCAAGAAGCAGGAAATCAAGTCCCATCATATTTGGGTGAGTCCATCCAAAGAAAGTGCGGGTTCTTCCACCAATCAAGATATTAACTTCATTGATCATAAGTCCCATAAAAGGAAGGGTGAAAAACAGAATACTCCGAATAATACGGATGTATAGATCCAATTTTATAATTTTTTGGAGGTCGATATTTTTTGCGCAAAAAAGAAACATCAAGGTTCCAAAAATATTATAGAAGTCAAAATTATATTGGTAGCTTTTACGGCAGAGATAGAGAAGGATAATTAAAAAAATCCAATCAAGAATGGAGTTTTTCTGCATAATGTTTTTTAACAGCAACATAAAAAGCAGAATATGATAAAATATAACGAGCTGTCCCATGTAAGCGGGAAATGTCTGTCTCATAAAACTAAAAAGAGGGTAGTAAAGTCCCAATAAAAAATAAACCGGATAGAGAAATGCAGTGGAAAAGGTATCCAGCTTTTTTAATTTTTTAATGAGTAAGTTCATAAGTAATCTCCTTAATATGTGCTTGATGAGGTGAATTATAGCATAAGATGCCCATTAAGAAAAGAAAAAGGATAGAAATTCGATGGTATAGTTCTTGCGATTGGGATTTATAGTGAGTATAATATATACAGTTTGTATTTTGATGGAGGCAGAATGGGAAAATTAATCAGTATAGTTATTCCATGTTACAATGAGGAAAAGACGATAAATATTATATGTGAAGCTATACAAAAAACTATGGAACAAGTGGATGATATGGAGTATGAACTATTACTTGTTAATGATGGCTCATCAGATGATACATTAGAAAAAATGCAGAAACTGGCAGAAAAAAATACAAGGATAAAGTATTATTCTTTTTCAAGGAATTTTGGCAAAGAAGCGGCAATTTATGCAGGATTATGTAATGCAAAGGGTGACTATGTTGTTACAATGGATGCTGATATGCAGGATCCACCAGAATTGCTGCCAAAGATGTTAGAAATACTGGAGACGGAATCATACGACAGCGTTGCAACAAGAAGAGTGTCAAGAACAGGAGAACCGCTAGTGAGATCTGCATTTGCCCGTATTTTTTATAAACTGATCAATCGAATTTCAGATGCAGAAATTGTAGATGGGGCAAGAGATTATCGTTTGATGACAAGGGCGATGGTACAAAGTGTACTATCGTTGTCAGAATACAATAGATTCTCAAAAGGAATATTTGCATGGGTAGGGTATCGTACAAAGTGGATTGAGTATGAAAATGTTAAAAGAGTTGATGGAGAGACAAAATGGAGTTTCTGGAAGCTGCTGAAATATTCGATTGATGGTATCGTGAATTTTTCAAATGTTCCATTGATGATATCATCATATCTTGGGATTGTTATGACGTTCGTATCTTTCCTTGCAATTGTATTTATTATAGTCCGAAAGATGATTTTTGGGGATCCCGTAAGTGGATGGCCGTCTTTGGCATGTATTATTACTTTTGTAGGTGGGATTCAGTTGTTTTGCATGGGAATTATGGGACAATATTTGTCAAAAACTTACATGGAAGTAAAAAAGAGACCACATTATGTAATCTGCTGCACCAATGATGATGAGGCACAGAAGAATAAGTGAGTAGAAAGAGGAAAGAAAATGAGAAAAAAATTAGTTACATTCGGGATAAGCTATTGTATTGTGTTTTTAAATGTATTTATGACAATTATTTTTGGACCTGCTGAAATTTTTATGGGAAATTATAAAGATTTTGGAGTGATTTACAGTGAGTTTGGATGGACATTTTTGATTGGCGGAATCATTGGATCAATTGTAATAGCTGCCATTATCGCTTTGCTCCCAGAAGTGCTTAGAATAATAATTTTAAGTATAGGGTTTGGTGTTGGAGTAGCGTGTTATATTCAGGGGATGTTTTTAAATAAAGGGTTGGACATGCTTGGAGCTACTGCTGAGGGATATCATGCAGGAAAGACTGAGATGATTCAGAATGGCGCAATCTGGATGATGATTATTGTTATAGCATTGGCATTGTCATTTGTATTGAAAAAGTATCGTGTTAAAATTGCAGTATTTGGTTCTCTTTTCTTGATTGCCATTCAAATGAGTGGGTATATTTCTTTGTTTTTTACAGCTGACAAGGAAGCATTTCAATATGCGGAAGGGGAACTGTGTCTGTCAGGAGAAGAACAGTTTACTGTATCATCCAATGAGAACATCATAGTTTTTATTTTAGATAATTTTTCGTCAGAATGGCTTGCAGAAGCAAAGCAGGAGATTCCAGGATTGACGGATGGATTGGTAGACTTTACTTATTATAATAATGCTGATTGTAATTCGTATAGTACATATCCGTCATTGGTAAGACTGGTTACAGGACATGAACTTAATCCAACAGTAAGTGTGGATGACTATATTACGGAATGTTGGAATAGCGAAAAGACAGATGATTATTACAATCTGTTACATGAACATGGCTACAAAGTTAATGTTTATACACCGGAACTGCCAATTATATGTGGATCAAAGACATTGTCACTTGCAACAGGAAAATTGGACAATATCGCGCAGGAAAGTGACTCAATACAGGTAAATCATAAGCTTCTGTATAAGACTTTGATTAAGATGTCAGCTTACAGATATGCACCAAAATGTTTGAAATCAAGATTTAATGTTGGAATGAATGAATATTCAGAAATTGTTTCCTATGCGGACAATGTGATTGCAACGTCAAATCCAAATTTTTATAATACATTAGTCGAAAATGGTCTTAAAGTAGATGACAACAGTAACTATTATCAATTTATTCATTTGAATGGTACACATGAATTTATTAATGATGAAAATTGTCAGTATGTAGATGGAGCGTCGCGGACGCAGACGATTCAAGGGATATTTCTGATGCTGAATGAATATTTAAATCAGCTGAAAGCGGCAAATGCTTATGATAACTCGACGATTATTATCACGACAGATCATGGAGTAGCCAGAAATATGCAGCCAATTTTCTTTATAAAAGAAAAAGGACAAAAACATGACAGTGTGCAGGAGAGTAATGCGCCGATTTCGTTGAATGAATTTGTTCCAACAATCGTAAATGCATTAGGAGAGGATCATAGTGAATTTGGATTCTCTATTTATGATTTCTCAGAAAATGAAGTCAGGGAAAGAACTGTATACGAGAGATCTCAGGATGATGCATATCCGGCAGTGAAAAGATACGATGGAGGAAATGCGGGACAGAATGTTTATCATGTGTATACTTATAGAGGCAATCTATATGACTTCCAGTATGTATATGATAATGGAATATATGATGTAATTCCGATGGTGGATTCGTATTTTTAAATGAAAGGAGATAGAGATGAAAAAGACCAAAGATAGAATAGTTTCAATAATAGCACTATTAGTTACAGTACTGTATCCTTGTTTGTTTATGTATTTTCAAAATGTGGATGAGGGAAATTTTAAAGAGATTTTACCGGCAGTCGGAAAGTTTTTATTGGTTACTGGAATTGTATTTATCCTGGTGCTGGCAATTATAAAAAGATTTTCAAAGGCGGCTTTGTATACAATATTGTCAATGATTGCTTTTATGAATTTTAATACAGTTTTAAACGCACTTAGAAAAATAATTCCTAAAATGCGTACAATTTATTTTCTGGTTGTTCTGGGTTGTTTTTTTGTGGTACTTTTATATATTTTTATAAAAAAAGTTGCAGATGGAATGATTGCATTAAAAATAATTGGACTTGTGTTTACAATTTTAATTGTAATAAATTTTGTGTCTGCTATTCCAGCTATCACAAATAGATATTTTTCGGAAAAAACAGTTGGTAGTGATGATGCTATAACAGCATTTAAATTTGAGGACACGAAGCCAAACGTATATTATTTTATTTATGATGAGTATGGGGGATATGAAAATCTGCAAAGATATTATGATTATGATAACGGATCTTTCTATGATGATTTAAAGGCTGCAGGAGTGAACGTTTCATATTCTAGTAGAAACACAGAGTCGATATTTACATCAACGATTGTACCGAATCTTATGAACTTATCTTATGTAGCAAGTGATGATGGATATTCGATTGATAATATTGCATTAACTGAAAATGCATCATTGCTAAGATTATTTCAAAATAATGGATATACAGTTAACATGATTGATCATTTGGGCTTTTTAAAAACAGCAGGGTGCAATGTCCTGAATGATGATTTGGAGGGGGATACGATTTCAACGTATCTTATTAATAACAGTGCTTTAAAACAAATTGAGTCGGTAATGAAAGAACTGTATAAGAGAAGTCATGGAGATAGTATGTCTTATGAAAGTTATACTAGAAATATATTAGAACTTATGGAAAATTCTCCTGATTATATAGCAAAGAATCAGCCAACATTAACGATTGGCTATATACAGTCGCCTCATGATCCAATTATGTTTCGAGAAGATGGATCAGCGTTGCCGGAAAATCAATGGCATAACTGGAAGGACAAGCAGTTATATATAGGACAGTTAAAATATATAAGTCAAACTATCGAAAATGTAATACAAAATATAAAAGAATCAGATCCAGATGCGTTAGTCATTATACAATCCGATCATGGATCCAGGTATCCGTATTGGATGGTGGAAGATTTTGATGCAGAAGCGTATGATGAACAAGAAGAAAATTTTTATATGCAGAATATTTTGAATTGCGTTTATTATAAAGGAGAAACGATAGACATAGAAGGAGAAAATGGAATAAACACACTTAGAAGAACCTTGAATTATGTTTTTGGAACAGATTATGAAATGTTAGACTCGGAAGAGTGTGTGAAAACATATTTATAATTGGATTATGCGGAGTGATTTGCATGAGTACATAAGAGGAGAGGAAGATGTTATTTAATTCATATGGTTTTATAGTGTTTTTCCCAATTGTTGTTATTGTTTATTTTTTGTTGCCGAAAAGAATAAGTTATTTATGGCTTTTGGCGGCAAGCTACTATTTTTACATGGGGTGGAATGCAAAGTACGCACTTTTGCTTTTGGCTTCAACAATAATTACATATGTATGTGGCGTTTTGATTCAATGGCTGAATGACAGGCATCCGGATAAAATAAGTACTAAAAAGTGGGTGGTGGCGGGAAGTTTTATATTGAATCTTGCAATACTGTTCTTTTTTAAATACTTCAATTTTACAATTGAAAGCATTAATGCTGTGTTAAGTCATACAAGCTTACCGGCAGTAAACACATCTTTGGATGTTTTGCTTCCGGTTGGAATTTCTTTTTATACTTTTCAGGCACTTGGATATACCGTGGACGTATACCGGGGCGAGATCGAGGCAGAACGCAATTTCTTCCGGTATGCATTGTTTGTGTCGTTTTTTCCACAGCTTGTAGCAGGGCCAATAGAACGGTCAAAGAATTTACTGACACAGTTGCGTAATCCGAAACCATTCAGCTATGAGAGAATGTGCGATGGAGTAATGTTGATGATCTGGGGATACTTTTTAAAACTTGTCATAGCAGACCGTATTTCTATTTTTGTGGATAATGCGTATGCCAATGTCGGGGTGTACGATGGAAAGTATCTTTTGATTGCCAGTATGCTTTTTGCAATTCAGATTTATTGTGATTTTGCTGGATATTCCACAATTGCAATTGGAGCAGCAGAGGTAATGGGATTCCAGTTAATGGATAATTTTAATTGCCCATATTTATCACAGTCTGTCGCAGAGTTTTGGAGAAGATGGCATATTTCACTTTCTTCCTGGTTTAAGGACTATCTTTATATTCCGTTGGGTGGAAATCGGAAAGGAAAAGTTAGAAAATATATTAATATTATGATTGTATTTCTGGTAAGTGGACTTTGGCATGGAGCAAATTGGTCATATGTTGTCTGGGGAGGATTAAATGGAATCTATCAGGTAGTAGGAGCAATTTTTACACCTGTCAGAAACAGGATCAAGGAAAAATTACATCTAAAAAAGAGCCCACTTCCATTGGTGATCATTTATATGATAGTAACCTTTATACTTGTAGATTTTACATGGATTTTCTTCCGGGCAGATAACGTGCAGCATGCATTTGCAGTGATCGACAGTATTTTCAATATGAATAATCAGGTATTGTTGGAAAATGGAACACTTTATGATTTGGGACTAAGCAGACCAAATTTTATAGTTCTTGGTGTTTCTTTGGTGATTTTATTAGCAGCAGATATATGCAAATATCGTGGAATCAAGGTTCGAAGTGTGATTTTAAATTTGAATATTGTTATAAGATGGGCTGTTATTATTGCAGGAATTCTTGGTATTTTGGTGTTTGGAATCTGGGGAAGCGGATATTCTGCGACTAATTTTATTTATTTTCAGTTTTAAGTCCGTAGGAGTTTGAAAAACAAAAGATATCTGAGAGAGGTAAGATGAAAACTATTAATTATTTTATGAAAATCACAATCTTTCTGATGATTTTGACGGGTGGGATAATTTTGGTAACATACGTGCTTACACCTGAAATACCATCATTTTACAAAGAAAATCATTATGATGTCGTTTTTTTTGGAACAAGTCAGTCATACTGTTCTTTTGATCCATTGGTTTTCGATGAATATAATTTAAAAACATATAATCGTGGCAGACAGCAGCAAACAATGAATTATACATACTATTATATCAAGGATGCATTGGATGCATGTGATATTGATGTTATAGTTCTTGAGGTGTTTGGAATGTTTTATGAAGCAGATGACGATGGATTTATCAGCGAGGGGGTAAGAGATTCGACTTTGAATGATATGCGAATGTCAGGGACTAAGATAGAAGCAATCAGGGATTGTGTTCCAAAAGAGATGCAGATAGGTTACCTGTTTCCATTGGATAAATATCATTCCAGATGGGAAGAATTAGAATATGTATCTGTGAATGACCTGACTCAGAATATCATGAATCACTATTACGATGAAAGTGATAGAGGTTATATGCGTTGGACTGAAGCTCAAATGTGTGTAGATGATTATTGGAGCATTGCCTTTTCAGAGGTTCGAAGAAGTGTATATGATGAGAATATGAAATATTTGAATAATATATATGAGCTATGTCAAAAAAAGGGAGTGGAACTTGTTTTAGTAAAAGCACCATTGCCGTGTTATGACAGAGTGATTGAAGAGACAAATACAGTATCAGACTGGGCAAAGAAACATAATGTAGAATTTATTAATTATATGAGATTACAGGATGTACTTGAACTCAATTTTTATACGGACAGTCTGGATGGTGGAACACATTTGAATGAAAATGGAGCCGGAAAGGTATCGAAACATCTGGCTGCATATTTAAAGGAAAAATATTTTGAGTGATAAAGCAGAACCAGGTGCTAAAGTGAAAGAATATTTTGCGGGGACACAAATGAAAAAATTAATTAGTTTGATAAAAGTGATAATTTTCTGTGGGATTTTGTCTGTAAGTATTTATGGAATCACTGTGGCATTACTTCCAAGAATACCAGATTTTTATAAAGAAGAACATTGGGATGTAGTGTTTTTTGGCACAAGCCAAAGTTATTGCACCTTTGATCCGGAAATATTTGACGATTATAATTTGAAAACCTATAATCGTGGCAGACAGCAGCAGACAATGAATTATACATATTATTATGTCAAGGATGCGTTGGATAACAGCGATATTGATGTTGTTGTGTTAGAGATATTTGGTATGTTTTATGATGAGGATGACACAGGATTTACGAGCGAGGGCGTGAGAGATTCTTCATTAAATGATCTGCGATATTCTGACATAAAAGTGGACGCAATAAAAGATTGTGTACCGGAAGATTTGCAGTTGGATTATTTATTCCCTTTAGGTAAATATCATTCCAGATGGGAGGAATTGGATTATTCGTCTTTTGAGGGCTGGAAAGAGAGTGTAATGAATCCGTATTTTACAGAAGAAGGGAGAGGATTCAAACATTGGGCGGGCGCACAGCCTTGTGGGTATGCATCCTGGGATGAGATATTTTCAGAAAAAAGACGGTCTGTTTATGAAGAAAATCTCAGATATTTGGATATGATCAATGAACTGTGTAAGGAGCATGGTACAAAATTGGTATTGGTGCGTGCTCCGTTCCCATGCAATGAGAAAACGGTGGAGATGACAAATACAGTTATGGATTGGGCAGATACACATGAGGTTGAATTGATTAATTGTATGAAGGTGACAGATGTTATTGGTTTGAATTTTGAGGAAGATAGTCTGGATGCAGGAACACATTTGAATGAGAGTGGCGGAAAGAAAGTATCCAGATATATTGCGGAGTATTTAAAGGAAAATGTATTGAAATAAAATTCAATTATAGAAAAATGATACACTAGATGGATATTTATGCAAGCTGGAGAATTAGATAAATTACTGAAAAGTGTTCCGATTATATATGTAACATTGACAACAATGAATGCTAGTACTATACTTCAACAAGATTTATGTATTTAGGAGAAAAAGTATGATCACAAAAAGAGAATTTGATACGTTGGTACTTCTGACAGAGACAAAAGAGGTTGTATCTCAGAAAGATATGGCAGAGCGGTTAAAAATTTCAGCTGAAGCCGTGAATAAGACAGTCAAAGAATTAACAGAAAAAAACTATTGCGAAAATGGACGGATCACACAGGATGGTCTGGATGCATTGGAACCTTATCGTGTGAAGAGGGCAATATTTGTTGCAGCAGGCTTTGGAAGCCGGATGGTGCCGATCACTTTGAATACGCCTAAGCCGCTTGTCAGAGTCAACGGAACGCGTATTATTGATTCACTTCTTGATGCAGTGGTAGAAGCTGGAATTCCTGAGATTGTTATTGTGCGTGGATATTTGGGAGAACAGTTTGATCAGCTTCTTTATAAATATCCGAACATCAGATTTGTTGAGAATCCGATTTATAATGAAGCAAATAATATTTCCTCCGCTGTATGTGTCAGATATCTTCTGCAGAATGCGTATGTTTTGGAAGCAGATTTACTGCTCCGTAATAAAAAACTGATTCGTAAGTATGAATATGAAACAAATTTCTTGAGTATTCCGGTGGAGTCCACGGATGACTGGTGTTTTGCAACCAATCATAATGGTGTGATCACAGAAGAAAAAGTAGGTGGTACCGACTGTCATCAGATGGTTGGAATTTCCTACTGGAGTGAAGCAGATGGAATCAAGCTTGCTAATGACTTAAATGAGGTTTATTTATCGCAGGGTGGAAAAGAGCGCTATTGGGAGCAGGTGCCGCTTGTTTATAAAAAGGAAAATTACCAAGTGCATGTTCGTGAATGTATTTCAGAGGATATTACAGAGATTGATACATTTAACGAATTAAAGGCGATTGATAATCGTTATGTCACAGGTTGATAAAAGCGACAAATGTGAGCAATTAAAAAAAAATGATAATCAGGGACAACTTCAGAGACAGTTAAGTCCTACACATGAATGGGCAATGGCACTTGGTGCAAAAGTATCCAAATGCAGGCGGCGGATTTACTTTTACCAAGATGTGCTTTGACAGAAATACGGCATATGTTTGTGGATGGTTTCTGGTAGTGGCTTATTTGACAAATGTTCCAATGAATTCGACTGAATTGGTCTAATTGTCGATGGCTTGGATGAATCAGCAGTTATTTTAAAATGGGGGTTGCATTATCAGGTGGTCGGCTATGATGTCTGGCTCGGAGAAATGTTGCTTGCTATGGGAATATTGATTTTATTTGGAATATTGAATATTCTTGGCGTGAAGAAGGCGGGGATTGTACAGACGATTCTCGCAGCATTGCTAGGCATTTCTGTTGTGACATTGACGATAGCAGCCTTAGTGAGCAGTAAGACATCTTTGGCAAATATGGCTCCATGGTGGGGTTTTCATAAGTCTGATGCCATTGCACCTTGGGCATATGTAGGATTTGATACCATACCGCAGGCGGCAGAAGAGTTTAAATTCTCTTACAAAAAAGTGAGTGGCATTATGATTGTTGCGATTATATTTGGCTGCTTTGTCTATACAGCAAATAATACGATTACTGCAGCAACATTGGAAAATTGGTCGGATCTGATTGTGGAGTCTGCATCAACACCGTGGTTATTGCTGACAGCTGCAGAATGTCTGCTTGGAACACTGGGAAAAATTTTGGTTGGAGTAGCGGTGTCAAGTGCTGCATTATCATATCCTTGTCCGGACCAATTTTAGGAAGAGAAGCATTGGGATGGTTTGTTGACATGTCTGTGCGATTGGGGCATCTATAGGCTATTTCTTTACATGTGCATCTGCGCTTGTAACAATGAAGAGGGATGGAGATGGAACGGTTTTCTTAAAAACAATGGCACCCATAGGTGTTGTATTTTATGTAAAGCAGATGAAAAAGTGAGTTAACAACTATTATGTATCATTAAGATAAAAAGTTTAAAGAAAATGTTTGCTCCTGCATAGCATTGTTGAAAGTGGTCGTATAATAATTATTATACGACCACTTTTACATTTACAGTTAGCAAAATTACTGTTATTCTTTATTTAAAAGAAACAGAAAGGGGACAGGAAGACATGGGTAGATTCGTAAACCCGGATAATAGTGCATTTCAGGTTGCGTTGAATTCTAAGATATATGTGGATAAGACTGGTTTGATTGAGTACACGAACAGTGTTCTCAATACGACAGATGCTTATATTTGTAATAGCAGACCACGCAGATTCGGAAAGTCGTATGCAGCAAATATGTTGGCAGCATATTACAGTAAGGGTGCGGATTCTGAGAAGATGTTTTCTGGATTGCAAATTAGTAAGGAAGCAGATTTCAGGGAGCATCTCAATAAGTATGATGTGATTCATATTGATATCCAGTGGTTCTTGGCGAATTGTGAGGACGTTGATAATGTTGTAACGCTTATTACAGATTCAGTTTTGAGCGAATTATGGGAAATATATCCAGATATTTTTACATGGGAAGTATCGCGTTTACCGGATGCACTTTCCATTGTAAGAGAAAAAACCGGACAAAAGTTTATTATCATTATTGATGAATGGGATGTTCTGATTCGAGACGCGGCAACAAATGGAAAGGTTCAGGAGGCGTATATCAATTTCCTGAGGGGAATGTTTAAAGGAACTGAACCAACTAAATACATTCAGCTTGCTTATCTTACAGGTATTCTTCCTGTAAAAAAAGAAAAAACACAGTCTGCATTGAATAATTTTGATGAGTTTACAATGTTGAGTGCGAGCAATCTGGCTCCTTATATTGGTTTTACGGAGGATGAAGTAGAGAAACTTTCGAAGGAATATCATCAGGATTTTGATAAAGTCAAACGCTGGTATGATGGTTATCTTTTGAAGGATTATCAGGTTTATAATCCGAGAGCGGTTGTAGGTGTGATGTTAAAAGGAGAATTTAAAAGTTATTGGTCCGAAACGGCATCTTATGAAGCAGTTACCCCTTTGATTAATATGAATTATGATGGTTTGAAAACAGCTATTATTGAAATGCTTTCTGGTGCAAATGTGAAGGTTGATACTGCAACTTTCAAAAATGACACTGTAAATATTCACAGCAAGGATGATGTGCTTACTTATATGATTCATCTGGGATATCTTGGCTATGATCAGTATACAAAAACAGCGTTTATTCCGAATGAAGAGATTCGGCAGGAACTTACAGCAGCAGTTGAAAGCCGGTCTTGGAATGAAATGTTGATGTTTCAGCGGGAGTCAGAAAGACTTCTGGATGCGACGTTAGATATGGATGGTGTGATGGTTGGAACCCAGATAGAGAAAATTCATAATGAGTATATTTCGGTTATTCAGTATCATAATGAAAATTCGTTGAGTGGTGTATTGGCAATAGCATATCTTAGTGCAATGCAATATTATTTCAAACCAATTCGGGAATTGCCGACAGGTCGTGGATTCGCCGATTTTGTTTATATACCAAAACCTGAATATAAAGCGGATTATCCTGCGTTAATTGTGGAGCTGAAATGGAATCAGAATGCACAGACTGCAATGCAGCAGATTAAAAATAAAAAGTATCCAACAGCCATTGAAAATTATACGGGGGATATTCTGCTTGTAGGAATCAGTTATGATAAAAATTGCAAAGAACATCAATGTTTGATTGAAAAGTATGAGAAAGAATCATAATATATGTAAAATGCTGATTGAAAATATCGTGATTATTGTTTTAAAAAGCTCGTATTGACAATTCTTAGAATTAAAGAATACAATGTATGAAGTCTTATATTTTGGGGAAAATATACTTAAAATTGTTAAATTGAAAGAATTATTAATAAAAAGTTGAAGTTTAACTGAAAACTCGCTATATTATAAGTATCCAATACAAAAAAGAGAAACGGGTGAAATACAATATGGCAGTATATGTTGTTGGTGATTTTTTGAGAGAAACCAGATTGAGAAAAGGGTATACACAGGAAGAGGTCAGCTACGGAATCTGTACACCTGCGTCTTTGTCGAGAATTGAAAATGGAGCACAAAAACCGGGACGACTTATTTTGGAGAAACTGTTTGAACGATTGGGTACGGAGAATAATTTGTTTAATTCTTTTGTGAGCAGGGAAGAAATGGAGTTGTATTCTGCAATACAAGAGCTGGTTAGAAATATAACTGATGATGATGTTGCGAAAATTGAAAAGCAGATAGAAGTGGTTGAAAAACTAGCGGTGAATACAACAGAATTGGAACATCAATGCTTGTATTTTGCAAAGGGAGAACTTGCTAGACAGAAAGATAAGGATGATAAAAAGGCGATGGAAATGTATATGAAAGCAATACATATAACATTGCCGGATTTTGATGGTAAAAATCCGTTGAGAAATAATCTTTTGACTTTTGATGAGATTATGATTATTAATGCAATTGCCATTTTACATGCAAAAGCAGAGAATGCTATGATTGCCATACAATTGGATGTGTGGTTGAAAAACTATATGGAAAATAAAATTGTAGATGGGACAATGAAAACAGCAAAATATCCAATGATAATTTATAATTTAAGCAATTGGTTTGGAAATGAAAAATATCATAAAGAAGCTCTTGAAATGGCAGATATAGGAATAGATTTTTGTATTAAATATGGAAATCTAGCTTTTTTTCCTATTTTGGTAACAAATAAAGGTGTTGCACTGGCAGAATTAGGTAAAATAGATGAAGCAAAAAAGTATCTGCACCAGGCAATTATTCTTTTTGAATCTATAAAATTAATAGATCATGTACAACCTATAATTGATTGGTGCAGATTACATTATAATATTGAATTTCAATAACCACCAGATTTATCACCAAAGATATATTGAGCAACTACATTCGAGTTATCCACAACTCCCGTACTTCCAACAATAGAAGTAGCTGCAATAAGTGCACATAATGTGATAGCAAAAATTTTCTTTTTCATGGTTTTGTACCTCCAGTTAATTTTGAGATTATGGTAAATTCCAGAAGGCAAATAGACCATTCGATGTGACGTAAATTTAAATTTACGCGATATCGAATGGTCTTTTTGCATGAATGGGAATAAAATTAATTAATTTAACAGGTTGCTTTGGGGATTAGGGAAACTGTTAAAAGAGATTGAAGAAATGAAAGGAAAATGTGAGTTATGGTAAGACCGGGATTACGTCGCAGCGAAATTGATTGGGAGAATGTGGACATTCATATCTCCAGAGAAGAAATGGAGAGAGAGCAGGAGCATGAAGCGGCAATACAGCAGGCAAAACAGTATCTGATCAAAAACTTTCCAAAGTTTTGTACAATAAATAATGGTTATTATGAGACAGAGACGTTTAATCATGATGCAGGGATGTATGAAGTAATGCATGTGGATCATATCGTGATCGGTGATCAGGCAATCTATGTGATCAAGACAGTGAAGTTTCCGGAGCATGTCGAATTATACGGAAGCTCAGACGCAAAAAACTGGTATTATGCAGAGAACACAGATAAACAGGAAACGCATAAGCACAAAGTGGACAATGCGGATAAGAGAAACCAGAGTTATTGTGAGTATATACAGATGTTGGCAGGAGAAGCTATCAGACGGGATGTGCCGGCGATTGCAATTGTCAATATTATTGGACTTACAGATGAGCAGATCCATTTGGATATAGAATCAGGGCATGAGGTTGTGACAATGAACAATCTGGCAGACAGGATCAGGTATTATGAGAGTACAATTGACAGTGATCGTGTGGTGTATGAACATAGCGATGATCTGATAAGAAAGTTCAAGGAAGAAGAGGTGTATGATAATATCATTCCGCAGATACGGGATGTGGAGTTGAAATACAGAATTTATTTAAAACTATCGGAATAAATTTCAGTGAGATTTTAAGCAAATCTTAAGAAGAAATCATTGTTTACAGGTTTACAAGTTTCCTTTTATTTGATAAAATTCTATTTTGGTATGTAAGAATAAAATAGGTGTCTTAATATTTTGAGATGCGGTCACTTTAGGAGGAAATGATGAGTTTTATTAACACGGTGTTTGGTATTCCACTTGGATATGTCATGTGGGGATGCTATCAGTTGGTGAAAAACTATGGTTTATCAATCATTCTGTTTACATTGGTCAGCAAAATCGTCATGTTACCGGTATCTATTATGGTACAGAAAAACAGTATTCGAATGATACAGATCCAGCCACAGATAAATGAGATTAAATATAAGCATGCAGGCGATAAAGATCGCATTGCGGATGAACAGATGGAGTTATTCAAGAAGGCACATTATAGTCCGATGCTTGGTATGGTGCCAATGTTATTACAGATTCCATTGGTTCTTGGCCTGATTAATGTCATTTATAATCCAATGCAGCATTTGATGCATATCAAGACATCTGTCTGTGATCAGATCGTGGCAGCTACCTGTTCTCTGATGGGGGTAGATCAATTGGGGAGCGGCGCACAGCTTCAGGCAATGGCAGCATTGCAGAATCCGGATAACTTAAGCTTTTTCCAGAGTGCATTGACAGGGACAGGCATTGATATTGAGGCGATCGCAGCACAGGCAGCTACGATTAACACACATTTTCTTGGTCTGGATCTGTCTGTAGTGCCACACATTACTGTATTGGCATGGATCCTTCTTATTCCACTGTTCAGCTGTCTTTCTACTGTTTTACTTTGTGCATGCCAGAATCAGGCGAACGTGTTGCAGAAAGAGCAGGGTGCTTTGGGACAATGGGGAGTAACAATTTTTACAGTTGCATTCTCAACATATTTTACATTCCTGGTTCCGGGTGGAGTTGGTTTGTATTGGATTTTCAGTAACTTGTTCTCCACAGCGTTGATTTACATTTTAAATGCAGTTTATAACCCGAAAAAATATATTGATTACGAGGCGTTGGAGGAAAGTAAACGTCTGCTGGCAGAACAGAAAGCGGTAGAGGATGCCTATAAGAAAAAGATGGCTCCTTATAAGGCTAAGGAAAAAGAGGACTATAAGAGGTTTTTTGCCAAAGACAATGAAAATAAACAGTTAATGTTTTATTCTGAATCTTCAGGATTTTATAAATATTATCGTGGAATGATCGAAGAGTTATTGGAAAACTCGGATATTGTGATCCATTATGTTACAAGTGATCCGGAAGATCAGGTTTTCCAGATCAGGCATGAGAGGTTTAAAGCATATTATATCGGAGAAATCAAACTGATCACTCTGATGATGAAGCTGGATTGTGATATTGTTGTTATGACAATGCCTGATCTTGAAACTTATCATATCAAGAGAAGCTATGTAAGAAAGGACATGGAGTATATTCATGTGCCACATAGTATTGACAGTATGAATATGACGTATCGAAAGGGAAGTATCGATCATTTTGACACTATTTTCTGCGTAGGCCCACATCATAAAGATGAGGTTGAGAAGATGGAAGAAACCTATGATCTTCCGCATAAAGTATTGTTAAACTGGGGTTACTGCCTGCTCGATGATATGCGAAAAGATTATGAGGCAAAAGAAAAAGTGATCAATGAACAGAAAACCATCCTGATTGCTCCGTCATGGCAGGAAGATAATATTGTGGATTCCTGTCTCGAGGATATTTTACAGAAATTGCGGGCTACAGGATATAAGGTGATCGTGCGTCCGCATCCACAGCATGTAAGACATATGCCAGAGAAGATGCAATTATTAAAAGATAAGTTTGCAGAAGATAAGAATATTGAAGTCCAGACAGATTTTTCTTCGAACGATACAGTATTTAATGCAGATCTGATCATTACAGACTGGAGTGGTATTGCATATGAATATGCGTTTACAACATTGAGACCGGTATTGTATATTAATACGCCGATGAAGATCATGAATCCGGAGTATGAGAAAATTGGGGTTGTGCCAATTAATATTTTCATGAGAGACAGCATCGGATGCAGCCTGAATCTGGATCAGTTAGACCGTGTAGCAGATGAGGCAACGAGATTGATTGAGCAGAGAGATTTATACCACGATAAGATTGATGCTTTTGTGAAACAATATGTATATCATTTGGGAACCAGCGCAAAAGTTGGAGCCAATTATATAAAATTACGTTTAAAACAAATTCATTCAGAAGATTAAAGGAGAAAAGATTGATGAAAAATTTAATGAAACAGATTACAAAGAACGGAAGAATTTTTTGGGTGACTTATTTTACTTTCTTTCTTATTTTGGCAATGCCAACGCATGCATGGGCATATGTTGATCCGGCAACCTTAACTTATGTAGTTCAGATTATTGCAGGTGTTTTTATTGCGGGTGGTGTTGCAGTTGGTGTATACTGGAGAAAAATCAAAAAGCTTTTCTCTAAGGACAAAACATCTGTTAAGAAGCATGAGTCAACAGAGCAGGAAAGAAATGCAGCAGCAGCAGCGGCTGAGGAATTTAACGAAGACAAATAGGAATCGTATCATTCAGAGAGAGGAATACAAATGAATATCAAGAGGAATATTTTATTGAATCCGGGACCGTCAACAACAACGGACACGGTAAAAATGGCACAGGTTGTGCCTGATATCTGCCCAAGGGAAGATGAATTTGCTGAAATGATGAGACAGATGAGGAAAGACCTTGTGAGGATCGTACACGGAGATCCTCAGAAGTATACTTCAGTTCTGTTTTGTGGTTCCGGCACATTGAATCTGGATGTATGTGTAAATTCACTTCTTCCAGAAGGAAAGAAGATTCTTGTTGTAAATAATGGCGCATATAGCAGCAGAGCAGTTGAAATCTGCGAATATTACGGATTAGATCATATCAATCTGCAGTTTCCAATCGATGAACAACCGGATCTTAAAGTGGTTGAAAAAACGATGAAGGAAAATCCGGATATTGCTGTGGTATATACAACACATAATGAAACCGGTACGGGTGTGGGAAATCCGATTCGTGAGATAGGAGCAATTGCGCATGCACACGATGCGATTTTTATTGTTGATACGACTTCGACATATGCAATGGTTCCAATCGATATTGAAAAGGACAATATAGATTTTTGTATGGCATCTGCACAAAAGGGATTGATGTCTATGACAGGATTATCTTTTGTAGTTGGTAACGAAGAAATCATAAAGAAATCCAAGGATTATCCAAAACGTTCCTATTATTGTAATTTATATCTACAGTATGAATATTTTGAAAAAACGGGTCAGATGCATTTTACACCACCGGTACAGACGGTATATGCTACCCGACAGGCATTAAAAGAGTATTTTGCTGAGGGAGAAGAGGCAAAGTGGGCACGTCATTCCAGAGTGATGAAAGCCATTCATGAGGGACTGAAAGAGCTTGGATTTAAAGAACTGATACGTCCTGAAATTCAAGTTGGTCTGGTTGCGTCGGCAGTATATCCTGACGATCCGAATTGGAGCTTCCAAAAAGTTCATGACTATTGCTATGAGCGTGGATTTACGATTTATCCGGGAAAAGTGACAACTACTGATACATTTCGATTGTGTGCGTTAGGAGCCATCGATGTGGAAGATATTGAAGCGTTTTTTAAAGTGTTAAGGGAAGCGCTTATAGAAAATAATATTCGAGTTCCGGTACAATACAGATAGTGAAAGGATACAATATGAAAACAGTATATATGTGTTTTGCTACAGACGTGATCCATGAAGGACATATGAATGTAGTTAAAAAAGCAAAAGAATACGGGAAAGTCGTAGCAGGTGTATTATGTGATGCAGAGATGGTCCGATATAACCGTTTTCCGACAGTAAGTTTTGAAGAACGTATGGCAATGGTGAGAAATATTCCGGAAATTGATGAAGTGATTGTACAGGATAGGATTATGTATGATAATGTCATCAAAGAATTAAAACCGGATTATGTCATTCATGGTGATAATTGGTGCGATGGACCGGAAAAGACGATTCGTGAAAATGTAATTGCTTTGTTGAAAGAATATGGTGGAGAGTTAATAGAGGTTCCATATACATATAATGAAAAAGTAAAGAAAATCGATGATCAGTTTAAGGAAAAACTGGCAATGCCGGAATATCGCAGGAAAAGATTAAGACAGTTGATAAAAACAGTACCAATTGTTAAAACGATAGAAGTTCATTCTGGATTAACAGGTCTTATTGCAGAAAAGACGGTAGTGGAACATGACGGTGGATTAGACCAGTTTGATGCAATGTGGATTTCCAGTCTTTGTGATTCTACTGCAAAGGGCAAACCAGATATTGAGCTTGTTGATATGTCTTCACGGCTGAGAACGATCGATGATGTTTTAGATGTTACCACGAAACCAATCATTTTGGATGGAGATACAGGTGGATTGATCGAACATTTTGTTTATAATGTCCGGACATTAGAACGTATGGGTGTTTCTGCAGTTATTATTGAAGACAAAACAGGCTTGAAAAAGAATTCTCTGTTTGGCACGGAAGTAGAACAGACACAGGATTCTATCGAAAATTTCTGCGCAAAAATCAGAGCTGGTAAAAATGTTCTTCGTACAGAAGAATTTATGATCATAGCCAGAATTGAAAGCTTGATTTTAGAGCGTGGCATGGAGGATGCGTTAACCAGAGCTTTTGCATATGTGGAAGCAGGTGCTGATGGCATTATGATCCACAGCAGAAAGAAAACAGCTGATGAGATAATTGAATTTTGTGACAAGTTTCGGGCAAAATATTCTGATATACCGATTGTTGTTGTTCCAACTTCTTATAATTATATTACGGAGGCAGAACTGGCGGCTCATGGTGTAAATATTGTTATTTATGCAAATCAGTTAACCAGAAGTGCATTTCCGGCAATGGAAAATACAGCAAAAGAAATTTTGAAAAATCATAGGGCTCTGGAAGTGGATTCAAAACTTATGCCATTTAAAGATATTATTACATTGATAGATGAATTGTAATTTAAAAATGGATTACGAATATTGATGTAGTGGTATAATAACTTTTGATGAGGATAAAAGAGATGAGAGTAGAAACATTATTCGATATATTAGATTCTGATTTTTATACGGGAGTTCCGGATTCACAATTACAGGCATTATGCAATTTTCTAATCGATAAGTACGGAATTTCTGAACATCATGTGATAGCAGCCAATGAAGGAAATTGTACTGCACTTGCAGCTGGACATTATCTTGCAACGGGAAATGTACCTGTTGTATATATGCAGAACAGCGGTATTGGAAATATTATTAATCCGGTTGCATCTTTATTGAATGATAAGGTTTATGCAATCCCTTGTATTTTTGTGGTTGGCTGGCGGGGAGAGCCTGGTATTCATGATGAGCCACAGCATATCTATCAGGGTGAAGTAACCCTGAAACTTTTGGAAGATATGGATATTGCAACTTTTGTAATAGGAAAAGAGACAACGGAAGCCGAATTATATGCAAAGATGAAGGAATTCCGTAATGTTCTTACAAATGGAAAGAGCGTTGCTTTTGTAGTGAGAAAAGGTGCTTTGGAATATGGTAATAAAGTCGTTTATTCCAACGAATATCAAATGAAACGAGAGGAAGTTCTTGAACATATCGTTGCTGTAACTGAAAATGACCCGATTGTCAGTACAACAGGAAAAGCAAGCAGGGAATTGTTTGAAATCCGTGAAAGAAATGGACAGGGACATGAATGTGATTTTCTTACGGTCGGTTCTATGGGACATAGCAGCTCAATTGCACTTGGTATCGCTATGAGCAAAAAGAATGAAAAAATATGGTGTGTAGACGGAGATGGTGCATGTCTGATGCATATGGGTTCTATGGCAGTATTGGCAAGCAGAAAACCGGATAATATGGTACACATTGTGTTGAATAATACAGCACATGAGACTGTAGGCGGAATGCCGACTGTTGCAGGAAACATAGATCTTGTCACAATTGCAGAAGGTTGTGGATATCCTTATGCTGTATGTGTTGATAATTTCGCTGATTTAGATAAGGAATTAAAAGCAGCGAAAGAAGCAAAGAGTCTCCGGTTTATCGAGGTGAAATGTGCACTTGGTTCCCGTGCAGACCTTGGCAGACCGACTACGACTGCGATTGAGAATAAAGAAAGATTCATGGAGAGATTGAATTGAAATCATATATCGTAAAACAGAAGGACCTGAATAGTCGTATGCTATCCAGGTCCGGTGGCATTTTTGCAGCAATATCTGACCAGGTGTTAGCACAGGGGGGTGTGATTTACGGCGCAGGAATGGACAAAAATTTTAATGTTGTACACAAACGCGCTGTAAATGCGACAGAGAGAGATGAACTTAGAGGATCAAAGTATGTGCAGAGTGACATGCACAATGCATATCGGCTTGCCTGTGAAGATTTGAAAGCCGGCAGGTTGGTCCTGTTTACAGGAACTCCATGTCAGGTAGATGGGATAAAGGCTTTGTGTCCAAAAGGATGTGAGGAACATCTCGTTTGTATGGATATCGTGTGTCATGGTGTTCCAAGTCCAAGAGTCTGGAATGATTATAAGACGTATGTGGAACGCAAATATCATGGGAAAATAGAAAAAGTTGATTTTCGTAATAAAGAACGTTTTGGATGGTCAGATCATTGGGAAACTATTACAATTAATGGAAAAGAGCATGACAGTCAGGTTTATATGAAGATGTTTTATGAACACACTTTTTTACGTGAGGCATGCTATGTATGCCCATATAAGAACCTGCAGCGTATATCTGATATTTCAATAGCTGATGCATGGGGAGTAGAGACTGCTAACCCGGAATTTGACGATAATCGGGGAGTTTCACTTGTTCTTATTAATACACAAAAAGGAGAAAAATGGTTTTTGGATTCCTTACAGGGATGTGATTATAAGGAGTGCGATTTAGAAAAGTATATGCAGGAACCACTTAAAAGACCATTTAAAAAACCAGATAATACAGAAAATGTATGGAAAGAATATAACGAGGTTTCATTTGGAAAATTTGTAAAAAATCATTATAAAGAACCGTTTTTGTCAGTTGTCAAAAGAAGTTTGAAAAGAAAAATAAAGGATATGATACCGAAAGAATTTTGGAATCGGCTCAGAAGGTGGAGGTAATATATGGAAGAAAAAAGGCTGCCGGATCTATGCACAAAAAAGGATACCTGCTGTGGCTGTAGTGCATGTGTCACGATATGTCCGGTGTGTGCAATTTCGATGTGTCCGGATGAAAAGGGTTTTTTATATCCACTGGTAAATTCTGGTAAATGCATAAGATGCTATAAATGCGAACAAATTTGTCCGTTTAAAAAAAGATAATTTTTAATATATTCTTAAGTAGCTTTTCCATTCATAAATCATGTGCTACAATATTGTCAGATTAACTATATATAGGGTAGTTATGAAAATATTAAGATATGAGAGGTATTTACAATTGAAGAAAAGAGCACTTTTACTAGGAATGATGCTGACGCTTGCAGTAACTTCGGTAGGATGTGGTAAGAAAGAGGCAGATGCTAATATCACAGAACCGATTTATGAAGAATCCAGCGAAGAGGCAGTCGTTGGGGATGTTGTAGACAATGAGGAGGAAGAAGATCTTCCGGATGGTAAAGTCCGTAATGAGCTGACAGGGGAATTAATTGATGAGTCACTTGCAAATCAAAGACCGATTGCTGTTATGGTAGATAATGAATCAATTGCATTACCGCACTATGGTCTGACACAGGCAGATGTTGTTTATGAGATGATGAACAGTACTGAGAATGGCCGTATTACAAGATTCATGGCTTTAGTGAAAGACTGGGAGACATTAGAGCAGTTTGGAAGTATTCGCAGCGCAAGGGTAACAAACTGCATTCTGGCAGCAGAATGGAATGCTGTATTATGTCATGATGGTGGACCATTCTATATTGACGAATATATTGCACTTCCAAGTGTGGATGATTTTAATGGCGGATTTTCCCGTGTCAATAATGGAAAATCCAGAGAATATACAGAGTACATTGTTTCAGGTGATCTGGACAAAAAATTTGCAAGCACAGGTGCAAGCAAAGAGTATAATAAATATTATACAGAAAATCACTTTAAATTCGCCAAAGAAGACACTGATATTGCGGATGGAACATCTGCAGTTACAGTAGATATTCCATTTCCTCATAATGGCTCTTATTTGACATATGACGAGTCGGAGAAAGTGTATAAGTACTTTGAGTACAAGAAAGAGCATGTGGATCCACAGAATGGCAATGCTCAATTGAGTTTTAAAAATGTGATTTTACAGTGTACACCATTTGAATTACATAGCTGGGGTGACGGTGTATATGATCCAAATGGTTACATGTACTATAAAATCGAGAATAATAAGGGAACAGGTTATTATATTACAAATGGTAAAGCAGAAGAGATTACATGGTCAAAAGGCGGATTGACAGATAACACAAAATATTATGATGCATCCGGCAATGAAATTAAGATTAATATTGGTAAAACATACATTGCATTAGTTCCGGATGATGCATGGGGAGATCTTGTAGTAGAATAAGAAATTTCTCAGATATAGTTAGTCCAGGGAAAACAAGGGATAAATAGTGTTTTCCTTGGATTTTTTTGTTATAATGAATTAGTATGTGAAAGTTCTGACGCTTATAGAAAATATGAGGAATACAGATTATGAAAATAAAGACATCTGCAATAGTTTATGGAATCCGTTATATCAGAAGATTTGGGCTGCGCACTTTGATAATTAGAATTATAGAAAAAAAGAGAGAAAAGGATTCTGAGTATCAGAGTTTTTATTTGGAAACGAAAGCTTCTCTGGAACAGTTAGAGAAACAGAGGATGGAGGTTAGTCATTGGAATAAGAAAGAAAAGATCAGTATTGTGACACCTCTGTACCATACACCTGCGATTTTTTTGAGAGAATTAATCGAGTCAGTTTTAGAATCTTCCTATGAAAACTGGCAATTATGTTTTGCAGATGCAACGCAGGATGGAGAGGAAAATCAAATTGAAAATATTGTAAAAGAATACCAGAAAATGGATGAAAAATTAACAGGAAAAAAATCACGTATTTGCTATAAAAAGTTATCTCAAAATTATGGAATAGCAGAAAATACGAATCAGGCGTTAGCAATGGCGGAGGGAGATTACATTGCCTTTTTAGACCATGATGATATAATTACACCAGATGCATTATATGAGATGGCATTGGCAGCAAAATGTGCGAAGAAAACAGGGAAAGAGGCAAATATGTTTTATTCGGATGAGGATAAGGTCAATGAGAATAGAACGGCTTTTTTCGAACCTCATTTCAAACCGGATTTTAATCAGGATCTTTTGAATTCAAATAATTATATAACACATTTTTTGATGGTCAGCAGAGAACTGCTGGACCAGGTGGGCGGGATAAACAAAGAGTATGATGGGGCTCAGGACTATGATTTTATCCTAAGATGTACAGAACTTGCAGATAATGTGATTCATATTCCAAAGGTTTTATATCACTGGAGAGTACATGAGCGATCTACAGCAGCAGGTGCTGGAAGCAAGGATTATGCAATTGATGCTGGAAAATGTGCGATAGAATCGCATTTACAGCGGATGGGAGAAAATGGCAAGGTGGTTGTCACCCCTTATTTTGGCTTTTACAGAATAGAATATGGGATAAACACCGAAAATAAGACAGAAGATTACGTTTTGTTTGCAGATCAATCTTTGAAACCATTAAATGCAGACTGGAAGCAGATTTTATATGCAGATTGCAGCCGCAAAAAAATTGGAGTTGTAGGAGGAAAGATTTACGACAGACATCATCGCATTTATGAGGCTGCATTTTTTGAAAAAGGTGATTGGACAGGTGCTGCATGTGGTGAAAATGTATTTTCTGGCTTACGAGAAGGATATGGAGGTTATATGCATAGAGCTAATATACAAATGGATTGTGACAGGGTTTCTGAAAAATGTATGTTAGTAAAAAAAGAAGTGTTGGAACAGATTGAGGATTATGAACAACAAATCAGAACTCCGGAATTTTCGTATATAGTTTGCCAAAAAGCAAAAGAAATGGGATACAGAATTATGTATGAACCAGAAGTAAAAATGATTTTTAAATCATGAAAAAATATGTATAATAAAATATGTATGTGCAAATGGTGTCAGGATTTGTCGTACAAAATAAGTAGGAAGCTCTTTTTTGTTGTGATATAATGGAATTATTCTAAAGTTGAAAAAGAGGACAAGTGCTTATGATGAGGGTATATATATGTCCGGACTGTGGCTGGATGCGCATGGTTTCGCGGCGTAAAAATGTAGAATGCTATAAGTGTGGTGTGCAGGATATGACTTTGGCAAAAGTAGACTTTGCCACATATGTATCCTGGTCTGAAAAAGAACGTCAGGAATATTCTGCGGCATGGATGTACATACATAACAAAGGAAAAATAAAAAGGAATTAGAAAATAATCATGCAGGAAGTGACAATCATAATCCCAAATTATAATGGAAAAAGCTTACTGGAAAATTGTTTCAGGACATTAGAAAATCAATCGTATAAAGACTTTAAGGTATTAGTGGTTGATAATGGTTCCACGGATGGAAGTACAGATATTAAGTCCGATGTTTTAGATGTGGAATGGATTGCTTTGAATGAAAATCTGGGCTTTTGCGGTGCTGTAAATCTGGCAGTGCAAAAGACAGGAACGCCATATGTTATTCTGCTTAATAACGATACAGAGACAGATAAGTATTTTGTGGAGTGGTTGTTAAGGGGGATAAAAAAGTCAGACCATATTTTTTCATGTGGAGCCCAGATGATAGATTATAAAAATCATGAAATATTGGATAATGCAGGGGATTTATATACTGCCATGGGATGGGCCGTTGCCAGAGGAAAAGGCAGACTATGTAAAGATTATGAAACGTCAAAGCGAGTGTTTTCATGCTGTGCCGGAGCAGCAATATATCGCATGGATATAATGCGAAAGATCGGAGGATTGGATGAAAAGCATTTTGCTTATCTGGAGGATGTGGATTTAGGTTATCGGGCAAGAATTGCAGGATTTGAAAATTGGTATATTCCGGAGGCGAAGGTTTACCATGTCGGAAGTGCGACAACGGGTACACGATACAATAAGAAAAAGGTATTTTTAGCAGCAAGAAATACTATTTTTGTGATTTATAAAAATATGCCTGTTTTACAGTTGGCTTTAAATGTTCCATTTATTTTTATAGGTATGTTCATCAAAACTCTTTTTTTTGTCAGAAAAGGATTTGGAGAAGACTACTGCAAGGGGATTTTAGAGGGGATTTGCGATTGCAAAAAATGTTGGAAAGTGAAATTTCGTATGAAAAATCTTTCTAACTATTTTAAAATACAATTGGAATTGTGGTGTAATTTAGTGCGCATAATATAGGTAAAAGGACATTATCCCGGTTTGAAACAGGAGATGTCTGTGAAAATAAAGAAATAATTAAGATTTTGGAGCGCTCGTTTTAAGAAAATAGAGTTGTGATTTCGGGTAAATTATTGTATCATTGAAATTATGATAGCTAAGAAAAGGATGGCATTATGATAAAAGATAATCAGCAGCATTTTAATAGATTGCATGTTGTTTTGGATGGATTGGTTGTCATTGTTTCTTATGCACTTGCCTGGTGGTTAAAACTTTCAGGGATTTTTACAAACGATCATGTTGGAGTTCTTTCATTTGAATTCTATATGAAAGCTCTGATTTTTATTGTTCCACTTTATTTGCTGATATATTATGCGTTTAATTTATATACGCCGAAGAGAGTACAGGGCAGGCGGCTTGAATTATCCAATATTATTATGGCAAATACAGTTGGAATTTTAATTGTGTTTGCAGGATTTTTCCTTGTATTGTCTTATACAGAAGAGGCAAAGAACTTCTCGCGTTCCATGTTTGCATATTTTTATATATTCAACATTGTACTTGAAGAAGTAGAAAGACTTGTAGTCCGCGGTTTTTTACGTAGCATAAGAAGAAGGGGATATAATCAGAAACATATCCTGCTTGTGGGATATTCTAAGGCAGCAGAACAGTATATAGACAGGATCAAGCAGAATCCTCAATGGGGTTATCATATACGTGGAATTCTGGATGATAATATTGCACGCGGAACAGTTTATAAAGGTGTGAAAGTAATAGGAAGTATTGAGAATCTGACTTTTATTTTGCCGGAAAATAAATTGGACGAGATTGCAATCACGCTTGGGTTGGAAGAATACTACAAATTAGAGAAAATAGTATCACAGTGTGAAAAGTCAGGAGTGCATACCAAGTTTATTCCAGATTATGGCAATATTATACCGACGAGACCATATACGGAAGATTTGTTAGGTCTGCCTGTTATCAATATACGATATGTTCCGTTGTCGAATACGTTTAATGCAATGGTAAAAAGACTGATGGATATCGCAGGATCCATAATATGTATTGTGATTTTTTCACCAGTCATGTTGCTTTCTGCGATTCTCGTGAAAATAACATCTTCCGGTCCGCTGATATTTAAACAGGAACGGGTTGGACTTCATAATGAAAAATTTATGATGTATAAGTTCCGAACAATGTATGTGCAGACAGAGGAAGAGGAGAAAAAAGGCTGGACGCAGAAAAATGATCCGCGTGTAACAAAAGTAGGAGGTTTTTTGCGTAAAACAAGCCTGGATGAGTTCCCACAGCTTTTTAATGTGTTAAAAGGAGATATGAGTCTTGTAGGACCAAGACCGGAGCGGCCGCAGTATGTGGAGAAGTTCCGGGAAGAAATTCCAAGATATATGATCAAGCATCAGGTGCGTCCGGGAATGACCGGCTGGGCACAGGTGAATGGATATCGTGGAGATACTTCCATTCGAAAGAGGATTGAACATGATTTATATTATATTGAAAACTGGACATTAGGATTGGATATTAAAATTTTATTCCTTACAGTTTTCAAGGGATTTATCAATAAAAATGCGTATTAGGAGAAAATAATTAATGAGTAGTGAACCAAATCACAATCGACAAAAAAATCATAAAGCTTTAACAAAGAAACAGAAAGAAGCAATAAGAAGGAAAAAAAGACAAAGAAAGATCATATTACTGGTCGTTGAGATATTAGTTGTTTTAATTTTAGCTATTGCATTGTTTTTAATCAGTAAATTGGGGAAAATCGAACGTCAGGAAGTTCCACTTGAAAACATCGAGGTGAACGAAGGTATTTCAGAAGAATCCAAGGAGATTATGAAGAGTTATACTACCATTGCCTTATTTGGTCTAGACAACCGCTCTAATGGTAATTTGTCAAAGGGACGCAGCGATGTCATTATGATCGCCAATATCAATAATGACACTAAAGAAGTCAAATTATGTTCGGTATTCCGTGATTCTTATCTGGATACAGGAGATGGAAGCTTTAAGAAATGTAATGCCGCTTATGCAAAAGGTGGTCCGGAGGCGGCCATTAATATGTTGAATAAGAACCTTGATCTGTCCATAACAGATTATGTGACGGTAGATTTTAATGCCGTTGTTGAGTGTGTGGATCTGCTCGGTGGTATTACACTGGATGAAGTCACAGATGAAGAAGCAGTTCTTATGCAGGGATATATGGATGAGATCAATAAACTTACCAAGAAGAATTCCAAGTATCTTTCCGGTGGTGGAACAAACGTGACATTGGATGGTGTACAGGCATGTTCTTATGCACGAATCCGTTATACTGCAGGCGATGATTATAAGCGTGCAGAACGTCAGAGAACGGTTCTTGCGGCAATGGTTGCAAAGGCTCAGAAATCAGATCTTGTTACGATTAATAAGCTGATTGATGCTGTATTTGGGGATATTCAGACAAGTTTTTCGAATGCAGATTTAGTTGCATTAGCAGCACAGGTATTTAATTACAAGCTTGGCGAGACATCAGGATTTCCGTTTAACCATGGATCAACAACTCTCGGATCCAAAGGAAGTGTGGTTGTACCTTGTACATTGGAATCAAACGTAATCGAATTACACCAGTTCCTGTTTGGTGATGAGGAATACACACCATCGGATACCGTTCTTGCAAACAGTAAGAAGATTATCAATGACACAGGTATGAATGAGGGAAGTGGATACAGATAAATGACAGTAGATATTATCATTCCAACTTATAAACCGGATGAAACATTATGTCTGCTCCTGCACAAATTGCAGGGGCAGACCTTTGTCGTTCATAGGGTAATTATTTTAAATACGGAAGAGGAACTGTGGAAACAGGCAGCAGCTGCTTATCCGATTGAACAGGTGTTGAAAGAACTGCCGTGTGAGTATGAGGTATTTCATATTGCGAAGAAAGATTTTGACCATGGTGGAACAAGGCAGTTTGGAGCAGAACATTCGGATGCGGATGTGATGGTTTTTATGACGCAGGATGCAGTTCCGGCAGATGAGTTTCTGGTAGAAAAATTAGTGGAGTCATTGCTTTTAAAGGAAGATCAGGTGTCTGTGCGGGTACAGCAGAATGGCGTAAAGCAGAGAAATGATTGTGAAGACAGGAAGAGTAATGAAGATTGCGATTCACAGGCATTCGTTCAAATTGCAGTGGCTTACGCCAGACAGCTTCCGAAAAATGACTGCCATATTGTCGAGCAGTATACGAGGCAGTTTAATTATCCGGAGCAAAGCCGTGTTAAGACAAAGGCAGATATTCCGACACTTGGGATCAAAACGTTTTTCTGTTCAGATGTCTGTGCGGTATATCGCAGGGATTTATTTGAAGAATTGGGGGGATTTGAGTCCCCGGTTATTTTTAATGAGGATATGTTTTTTGCAGCAAATGCCATCGAACACGGATATGGCGTTGCGTATGCAGCAGAAGCAAAGGTAGTACATTCGCACAATTATACGATGAGGCAGCAGTTTCACAGGAATTTTGATCTCGCAGTTTCACAGAAACAGCATCCGGAGATTTTTGAGCAGGTGAGTTCAGAAGCCGAGGGTATGAAGCTGGTGAAGAGTACGTTCGCTTATCTTTTTGCAATAAGAAAGCCATGGCTTATTTTTCATTTTGGTATGCAGTGTGTTGGAAAGTATGCAGGTTTCTGGATGGGCAGGCATTATGAGAAGCTCAGCAGGAAACAGATTTTAAAGTATACGATGAATCCGGGATACTGGGATATGAGAGAGGATGTTCATGAGTAAGACATTATATATGGTAGTACCTTGTTATAACGAGCAGGAAGTTCTGCCGGAGACATCAAAAAGATTATTAGAAAAGCTGCAGTCTCTGGTCTTGAAAAATAAAATAGCTGATAACAGCCGTATCATGTTTGTAAACGATGGTTCGAAAGATCAGACATGGAGTATGATAAAGAGATTATGTGAGGAAAACTCTGTGTTTGCCGGAGTGAATCTTTCGAGAAACAGGGGACATCAGAATGCTCTTTTAGCGGGTATGGCTACAGCAGTAAAGTATGCAGATATGATCGTTACGATGGATGCAGATCTGCAGGATGATATTAATGCGGTCGACCGTATGATCGATGCTTATTATGAAGGAAATGATGTGGTTTATGGAGTGCGTTCCTCCAGAAAAAAAGATACCTGTTTTAAACGGGGAACAGCGCATCTCTTTTATAAGCTGATGAGTTTCCTTGGGGCGGATATTGTGTATGACCATGCAGATTATCGACTGCTCAGCAGGCGTGCGACTGAAAATTTGTTGGATTTTGATGAAGTGAATCTGTTTTTGCGCGGAATCGTACCAATGATCGGTTTTCAAAGTACTACTGTGGAGTATGAGAGGGGAGAACGCTTTGCAGGGGAGAGTAAGTATCCGCTTGGAAAGATGATCACATTTGCGTTTGAAGGAATCACATCACTTTCTGTAAAACCGATTCGAATGATCACAATAGGTGGTCTGCTGATCTGCCTGATCAGTCTGGGAATGCTGATCAAGTCTTTTGTGGATTATTTTAATGGAAATGTTGTCCCAGGCTGGGCAAGTATTATGGTTTCAATTTGGGTGCTTGGCGGTCTGCAGATTTTTGCAATCGGTATTATCGGTGAGTATATCGGCAAAACATATCTGGAAACAAAAAAAAGACCAAAGTATATTATTGAGTCGGTGATTTTAGATGACAAGGATATAAGCATAGACCGCCATTTGTAAAAAATGAATTTTGGCATTTCAGAAAATTTTGTTGTTTTTTAGAAGAGAAAAAAGACGTTAAGGGATTAATAAATATTATAGATATGAGTGCAGACAAAGAGAAGAGCAGGACAAACCAAAAAAAAATAGTATGGATATTTTGGGGAATTATGGCAGCCGCTATTTTCCTGATTTTGAATCAGACGGGGTATTCTGATGGCGATGACACCTATTTTTACCATTATTCTACCACCATGGGATTTTTCGAGTACTTATCCTGGCGCTATCAGACGTGGGTAGGACGAATGGCTGCAGAAGCAATTGTATATATTACATTTAATCTTGGACTTGGATTTTGGAGAGTTGCAGATGCGGTTATGATGGTGCTGCTTCCAATCGGAATTTTAAGATTGGGATGCAAGACGGCAGGCTATACGGGATATACAGCTTTGCTGAATGAGTATCAGGAGTGTGTGGAAGTTGGCACAGAGCAACACAATTTTGAAGAATTAAACGTGTGGCGCAATATCTGGAAAAGCATCCGGTATCCGGTTTTACTTGCGAGTGGATATCTGTTGATGAGTGTCATGACATTGGGATATTCTGCGGTCTGGGTGAATGGTTCCATATTTTATACCTGGACATTCACAGCAGGAGTTTGGGCGATGATGCCGCTTGCGGATCTTGTTTTTGATACAGGGGCATTTTCGAATAGGCAATTGATTTATGCTATTCCATGCAGTATCATTGCGGCGATGTCAATTGAACAGATGGGAGCAGTTTTACTCGCATTTGAAGGAATGTCAATTTTAAGTCTTTTGATACAGAAAAAAAGAATACCGGCGGTGATATGGATTCAGACAGCCATTACATTTGTTGCATTTGTAATTCTTTTTATGGCACCTGGAAATGAGATGCGTGTAGCATCAGAAATTACAACCTGGATGCCTGGGTACAAAGAGTTGTCTGTAGGAAAGCATTTATTTATGACCATTCAATGGATGTTATCTTCCTTTGCAAATGAGGGAAAGGCATTTTTTATTGCAATCTGGGCAGCAGCGTTCCTTTTACTGATGAAGTCAAAAAAAGCAAAAGTTTATCAGATTTTAGCAGTCGTTTTTAGTGTGGTGGCACTTCTTCCTTATGCTGGCATTTCTTTTTTTTCTGAGATGGGTATTGGATATATTGATATCGAGCAGCGTCTCACAGAGCTTCCAACATGGCAGACGATGACCATACAGAATCGGATTGCCTTTTTCTGGTGGATTGCGGCTGTTCTTTTTGCTCTGGTTTTATTGTGGAAAGTGACGGGGCATTCTGTTTTTATCAGCATGGTTTTTCTTGGTGGGATTGCCAGTGAGGCAGTGTTATATTTTTCACCAACGATTTATGCGTCGGGAGCCCGTGTTTATTATCTGACGGATCTCATGTATTTATTTATTATTTTGTGGATGGTAATGCACATGGATAGTGAGAAAAAGAAAAATTTATTTATTGCAGGAGTTGTAGTTCTTGGTGTTGCAAATTTCCTGTCACAGTATTCCGTCATGCTATTAAAACTGTAACATTCATTTACAAATGAAAAATTTGAACTTCCTGTTTCTCTGGTTTAGGAAAATTTGAGAGATGGGAAGTTTTTATTTTCAAAAAACATTTTTTCTTGATAATTTTATCACAATTCGAACACAATTTGACGCTAGACTAAAGTCATAAAGATAAAGGCAGTGGATAGTAAGAAGCTGCAGAGAAAGGGGCAAATTGTTATGGATAACAATTATTACAACAATAATAACAATAATAATAACAATAATAATAACAATAATAATAGCAGTAATCAGTCTTCTGATTCTTTCTACTCATATAATCATCAGCAGAATAACGGAAATCAGAACAATGCACAGAACGACAGTACAGGATCCCAGGCAGGAGGATATGGCTCCACACAGAGTTCTATTTATGGAAGTCAGAGCAACAGTCATGGCTCCGGCTATGGAACGACACAGAATAACAGCCAGAGCACAGGATATGGAAATGCTCAAAGCAACAATCAGAGCACTGGATATGGAAGTACCCAGAGCAACAATCAGAGTTATGGATATGGTAGTACCCAGAATAATCAGCAGAGCGCTGGATACGAAAATACAAAGAGCAACCAGCAGAACACTGGATACGGAACCACCCAGAACAATCAGCAGAGTACAGGCTATGGAAACCAGAACGGTAACTATGGAACATATGGAAGCAATACCAGTTATCAGAGTTATGCATATGGCAGCAATCCAAAACCGGAGAAGAAAAAGAAAGAAAGAAAACCGGGTGGATTTGGAAAACAGCTTGCAAAATGTGCAGCACTTGCACTTGTATTCGGACTGGTTGCAGGCGGTGTCATGACAGGCGTTAATTATGCATCCGGAAAAGTTCTTGGAACAACCAATGCAGGAAATGTACAGGCTTCATTGACTACCGGAGATGATTCTACCGTACAGCCGACAGCAATCTCATCTTCCTATGTAGCAACAGATGTTTCGGATATTGTTGATGAAGTAATGCCTTCTATCGTAGCAATTACAAACGTAAGTCAGACAGAGTATCAGAGTTTCTGGGGACAATCCAAGACTTATGAGAGCACAAGCTGTGGATCAGGTATTATTGTAAGTCAGGATAATGAGTATCTTTATGTGGCTACCAATAATCATGTTGTAGAGGGAGCAAACAGCCTTACTGTAACTTTTGCAAATGATGATACGGTCAGTGCAGAGATTAAAGGTACAGATCCTTCTACGGATCTTGCCGTTGTAAAAGTTGCCCTGAGCAGTATTAAAGATGATACTATGAGTGAGATCAAGGTTGCAACACTTGGTTCTTCTGATACATTAAAAGTGGGTGAATCATGTATCGCAATCGGTAATGCCCTTGGTTACGGACAGTCTGTAACAACCGGTGTGATCAGTGCATTAAACCGTGAAGTTTCTGTTTCAGATTCTTCCAGCAGCACCAATTATACGGCAGAACTGATCCAGACAGATGCAGCAATTAACCCTGGTAACAGTGGTGGTGCATTATTAAACACAGCAGGGGAAGTGATCGGAATTAACTCTGTAAAATATTCAGACACTTCTGTTGAAGGTATTGGATATGCAATCCCAATGGATACAGCAAAACCAATTATTGAAGAACTTATCACAAAAGAAAAAGTAGATGAATCGAACAGTGCATATCTCGGTATCGCAGGTGTAGATGTCACAAGCGATGTTGCAAAAACATATAATATGCCAACTGGTGTTTATGTCGCACAGGTCATGGAAGGAGCTGCCGCAGAGCAGGCTGGTATCCAGAAAGGCGATATTATCACAAAATTTGATGGTAAAGATGTCACTTCTATGGAGGAACTTTCTTCCAATATGCAGTATTATGCAGCAGGTACTACGGTGGATGTGGTGATTGAAAGATCATCCAATGGACAGTATGAGGAGCAGACAATCTCTGTCACTCTTGGTAAGAAGAATTAAACCGGAGTTTAACGAACGTAGTGTCGCAGATTTTATGGTGCTTTCTTAGGGTGTGAAGGGCAGATATAAGCGTCCTCTCACAAGTCTTGATTTTATCGGTTTATGAAAAGAAAAACGGTACAGACGAAATATGATGTTCCTGTTCGCCGGGCATTCCGATAAGCCTCTAAAGAGTCTTATCTCCATGGCTCACAAAGGAAATCATATTTGTCTGTACCGTTTTTCTTTCATTTACGCTGTGAATGACTTGTGAGAGGACGCTTATATTTGCCCAATCAACATCATGAATCGCACCACAGAATCTGCCAATTTACGTTATGGAACTCACGGTTATGGGATGAGTGCCTATAGGATAATACCAAAACTCAATCAGCATTTTTGAAATAAGTGAATTAGGATTTCTTTAAATGAATTTTAACGGAATAAAATAGAATTGTATATGTGATTATGGTAGAATTATGCTATTAATGATTTTGACAATCGAGATTTGTAAGACTAATTTGAGCAAAGCGGAGAAATATCTCTGCAATCATTGACAAAAATTGCAAAAACTCTTGACGTGGAAAGAGAACTGAAAAGTTATGATATATTTAAGTAGTTTTAGATTAAGTAAAAGAAAAGGGAATAATCCTAATATTTATCCCTACAATGTATTCCGAGATAAGTATATTGAACCATTTGTTTTTAGCCCCATCACTGTACTTTATGGTAACAACGGCTCAGGTAAATCAACACTCTTAAATATTATAGCCAATTGCTTACAATTAGAAGGGAAAGAATATGCAACAAGTAATTCATTTGGAAGCGTTGATTACTGTGGTTTGTTTTCCAGCGAATGTTTGTATACTTTGGGGGAAGACGACTATGGAAATACAATAAAAAAATTACCGGAAAACAGCCGTTATATTAAAAGTGAAGATATATTGTATGAGATTAAGAAGATACAACAAAAGCAGATATTATCAGATGGCATGGAGTATGATTATGTTAAGAGAGGCATGTCTTTACTTGAAGCAAAGAAATTTTTAGCTTCTAAAGAAGGGTGTAAGCAGGAAGAATATATAAAATTTGCACAGGAAAAATATTCTAACGGAGAGACATCAATGCAATATTTTGAGGAGTATTTACAACCCGATGCATTATATTTATTAGATGAACCGGAGGTTTCACTTTCACCTGCGAATCAGGTTATATTAGCAGAGGAAATTAATAAAATGGCAAGGTTGTTAGAATGCCAGTTTATTATTGCAACGCATTCACCATTTATGCTTGGAACTTTAAATGCCAAAATATATAATCTTGATACGGAAGAGTATGATGTTACAAAATGGAGTGATTTGGATAATGTGCGATACTTTTATAATTTCTTCAAAAAACATGAAGATGAATTTAAAGAAGATTATTTATAAAAAAATATTAGTATGGACAGATATATTTTGAACTAAGGATGTTAATTGATGACAAGATTGAAAGCTCACGATGATTCCGCTTGGCGGAACAACAGCTTCAAGTTTGAAGAGGTGAACGCTTTGAATCTTGAGAAAACCAAATTATATTACAATCAAATAAGAAGTGGAGATTTATGCGATTGTTGTAGAAACTATATCACTTGAAGCTGACTGAATTTTGCCGTTATCTCATAGGCACTCATCCCATAACCGTGAGTTCCATAACGTAAATTGCAGATTTTGTAGTGCAATTCATAGCGTAAATTGGGCAAATATAAGCGTCCTCTCACAAGTCATTCATAACGTAAATAAAAGAAAAACGGTACAGACAAATATGATTTCCTTTGTGAGCCATGGAGATAAGACTCTTTAGAGGCTTATCGGAATGCCTGGCGAACAGGAACATCATATTTCGTCTGTACCGTTTTTCTTTTTCATTACATAAAGTGACTGCCTTGTGAGAGGGCGTTTATATCTGCCCCTCACACCCTATAAATGCGTCACAAAATCTGCAGAATCACATTCTAACGTTCCATTTTCCAGTAAGCCGCACTGTAAGGTGCAAGTTCACTGCCACCGCCAAAATCGTGTGTTTCTCCTGTGATCAGATCTACCGCAGTGCCGCATCCGGCGTCAAAATGTGCCATAAAAGGCTGATCATCCGCATTGATTGCTACAAGAACACGTTCAGAATCTGTTTTTCGCTCGAAAATACACTGGCGGTTGGTCAGAAGAACGGAACGGAAATCACCGTAATTCAATGCATTGGAATGTTTTTTTGCCTCTGCCAGTTTGGAAATAAAAGTTGTGAGATCATTCCATTCCGGTTTTTCGAAGCAGGCACGCAGCGCAGGATCACCATCTTCTTTTTTTGCTTTTGCACCCCATTCACTGCCATAATAGACGCATGGGATGCCCGGCATGCCAAAGGCGAGGGCGTAGATCAAAGGCAGGTGATTTTCATTTGACAAAATGCTTGCAACTCTGGTGACATCATGGTTATCGACGAAAGAAAGCAGATGTTTTCCTTTGTATAAAGTCCAGTTATCCGGGCCAAACTGACGGAGCAGGGAGTGGTTGATCTCAAACATATTCATGCTGTTAAAACTGGAATACAATCCCTTGTAACACTCGTAGTTTGTGACAGAATGTAACATGGAATCATTCATCCACTGGTTATAATCACCGTGAAGTGTCTCTCCGACAAGGAAAAAATCCGGTTTTAATCCATCGCAGAAAGAGCGGAGCCGTCTGAGAAAATCGTGATCCAGACAGTATGCAACATCGAGCCGTAAGCCGTCAATGTCAAATTCCTCAACCCAGCCTTTGATGCAGGAAAAAATATGCTGGATGACATCTTCATTTCGTAAATTCAGTTTTACAAGATCATAATTGCCTTCCCAGCCTTCATACCAGAGAGCGTCATTGTAGTTTGAATTACCGTCAAAACTGATATGAAACCAGTCTTTGTATGGGGAATCCCATCGTTTCTCCAAAACGTCCTGAAATGCCCAGAAACCTCTTCCAACATGGTTGAATACACCATCTAAAACAACCTTGATACCTGCTTTGTGAAGGTTTTTACAGACAGATTGAAAGTCCTCATTCGTGCCGAGACGGGTATCAATTTTGGTGTAATCTCTGGTGTTATAGCCGTGCGTGTCAGATTCAAATACCGGTGAAAAATAAATGGCATTTGCCCCAAGTTTTTCAATATGAGGAATCCAGTCATTTACTTTTAAAATGCGATGTTCTAACACTCCATCATTTTCAAAAGGTGCTCCACAGAATCCAAGTGGATAAATTTGATAAAATACGCTTTCATAAGCCCACATATTCAAGCCTCCTAATTATTTCAAAATATTAGCGGTGCAGAAGTAATATTCAGTCAATCTGCACATTTTTTACACAGATATAAAACATGCTTCATCTATTCAGCACTCATATCGCGGGATTTCTGCGAGCAGGCACGCTGGGCAGAGATCACAGTGTTGCGGAAACCACCGGCTTCCAGAGCAGCGACAGCCTCTATAGTGGTTCCGGCAGGGGAGCAGACGGCGTCCTTTAATTCGCCCGGGTGCTTTCCGGTTTCCAAAACCATTTTCGCGGAGCCATAGACAGACTGGGCGGCAAATTTATAGGCCTGTGCCCGCGGCATCCCATCTGCGACAGCGGCATCCGCCATAGCTTCGATAAACATGTATACATAAGCCGGAGAAGAACCGGAGACCCCGATGACAGCGTCCATAAGAGATTCACTGATCACTTCCGATTTGCCGAAGGAGTTGAAGAGTGCCTGAACTTCTTTTAATTCTTCCGGGGTCACATTTTGGTTGACGCACAATGCGCTCATTGCCTCACAGACTAAGGCTGGGGTATTTGGCATGGCACGTACAAGCTTGACTGGTTTGCCAAAGGAGTCCTCGATGGCGGCAATTGTTTTTCCGGCGGCAATGGATACGATCACACATCCTGATTTTATATGAGAGGAAATCTGTGGGATTACTTCATCAAATTTATTTGGTTTTACAGCAAGAAATAAAATATCACTGCGTTCTGCAACCGTTTCATTGGACAGGGTTGTCTCAATAGAATATGCACTCTGCAGTTTTTCTAAGGTAGCTGCGGAATGGGCACTTGCAATGATCTGACTGGTTGTCACTAACTCTGAGTGTACAATACCGCCGATCATGGCACTTCCCATATTTCCAGCTCCAATGAAACCGATAATCTTATCTATCATAAATCCTCCTTGTTTTGCGAAGCAAAATCCGAACTCATTGTGAGGAGAGGATTTAGCCTCCTTGTTTGCGAAGCAAATGCGACTGCTCATGCAGGAGCAGAGGATGTTGCCTCCTTGTTTGTGTCCTGTATTTTCTTTCATCCTAGTTCATTTGTTCTGAAAGGTCAACCTTTTAGACATAATTAGGGCTGGAATACTGCAAAAAAAATGAAGTGTTGATTTTCACACAGTATTCCAGCCCGTAAAGGGGAGGAAAAAATAACAAACTATAGTTGAAATATACTTTGTTTTTATTTAAAAATTTAGTAGGCTGCCAGAATTTCTTTTAAGGCGGCGATAAATGCCTGATTCTGTTCTTCTGTACCGACACTGACACGGTTAAAACCAAATGCACTGATCATAATTTTTTGTTCTGCAAGGGCAGCACGGATTTCTTTTGGATCATGGTGTGTGTCGAAGTAGATGAAGTTTGCGCATGGTTTTGCAAGAGTGCAGCCTAATTTTGTCAGTTCCTCCACAAGATATTCGCGTCCTGCTGTGGTGAGTGCTTTGATTTTTTTGATATATTCCTGATCTTTCAAGGCAGTCTGGGCAGCAGCAAGTGCGTTGTAGCTGACATTCCATGCCTGACAGGCTTTCATTAGTTCGTCGATCAGCAATGGATCAGCGAAGGTGTAACCGATGCGGAGACCAGCCATGCCATAAATTTTGGAGAAAGTACGCAGTACAAAGAGCGGTCTGTCGTAGCCTTCCTGAATCATTTTGATGAGGCTGTAGTGAGCAGGATCTTCCACGTATTCGAAATATGCTTCATCTACCACCGGAATGACATGATCCGGGAGTTTACGGATGAATTCTTCGACTTTTGCGGAGTTTACATAAGTTCCGGTCGGGTTGTTTGGATTGCAGACGATCACCATTTTCGTTTTGTCTGTAATGGCTGCAAGCATTGCGTCGAGGTCATAACAGTAATCATCGGTCAGTGGGAGAACGACACGGACACCTCCGTTATCGCTGACCATATCCGGGAAAGCTTCATAAGTTGGAGCACAGTACACAACTTCGTCCCCATAATTGATAAATACTTCACCAAGCATATCAATGATCGCAGAGGAACCGGCACCGATACAGACGTGATCTATGGTAAGACCATAGAGATCAGCCAGCTGCTTTTTGAGATCGACTGCATAGAAATCCTGATACATATAGCTGTTGAGGGAAGCATCCGTAACTGCTTTTTTTACTTCATCAGACATACCGTATGGATTTTCATTATAATTCATTCGAGTTACATTCCTCGGGGTGGAAGTTTTCTGACGTGCACCACGGTTGCTCTTTGGTTTTGTTTTCATGCTGTCTCTTAATAAACATTCTACATTCATCTTCATAATCTCCTTGTCTTTTATCTATATAAATTCAGTTGATAATGGAAACCGGATGCCCTTCTAAGTAGCACCGGAAATTATCAATTGCCATATCGATCGCGCGGATTCTGGATTCTCTTGTGAGCCATGCAATGTGTCCGGTTATAACGGTGTTTGGTGCAGTTAACAGTGGACTGCCGTGAACCGGTGGTTCATCCGTCAGAACATCAAGTCCTGCGGCTAGTACCTTTCCGGATGCAAGCGCATCCGCAAGTGCCTGTTCATCGATGAGGGCACCGCGCGCTGTATTGATTAAAATGACACCGTCTTTCATTCTGGCGATGGTGTCCTGATCGATCATGCGTTCGGTTGCCGGGGTATGCGGCGTGTGCAGGGAAATAAAATCGCTTCTGGCAAGCAGCTCATCTAACGATACCTGTTCAATGAAATCATATGCAGCACCTTCTTTTTTGTGGCGGCTGTATGCGAGCACATGCATGCCAAATCCCTGTGCCATTTTTGCAAACGCAAAGCCGATCGCACCAAGACCGATCACACCAATTGTTTTGTCATATAATTCAATCTGTCTGGTAACAGATTTGCAGAATTCATTGTGGTTTTCCGGTACAGACCAGTCAATCGTTTTGATCCGGGTGTCATGCGTGCCGATATGATGGCAGACATCCATTAATAAAGCGAAAGCGTATTCTGCGATCGTCTGTGAACCGTAGATGGTATTGGAAATGGAAATGCCGCGTTTTCTGGTCATTTCTGTATCGAATTTTTCCCATCCGTGTCCTAAGGTGGCAACATATTTTAAATTCGGATGCTGGCTTAAAAATGCTTCATTCATATTGTCCGGACCGATCCACAGTCCGAATACAGCGTCCGCATCTCCGATATAAGTATGAAGTTGTTCTATATTTGGATAATGTGCAGGAACTTCAATGACAACCTCGTCAATACCGGGGAGCTGCTCCAGCCGTTTCCAGCGTTCTGTAAGCTCCTTTGGAGTGATATCTGTCTGAATAATTTCCTCCTGGATCACAACAATTTTCATTTGTCTGTCACCTCCATTTGTTTATGATTGTTAATATAAGTTCAAAAATGTTGATTTGTCAAGTATAAATTTCTTGCAAATTAAACGATAAAACACAATTGAGAGACAATTTCTTCTATAGTTAATATATAAGCGTGTAATATGTGTTATCAGACGAAAAAATCGCATTTTTTACGTTTTATACAATAAAAGGATAGAAATCATGCACATTTTGAAAAAAGTATACAAATCTATAAAAATTGGCTGGATTTTGTTGACAGGAAAACAAAAAGTGTGATAAAACAGGTTTAATTTAAAACAGCAGGCAATCAGGCAGCAGACCTGAACATAGCAAAGGCGCTAGGGAATCATCCTTAGCGCCTTTCTCTGTACATAGAATATATGCAGGGTACAGATTCTGTTGTTTACAGAAAACAGAAGAACAATCTATTTCATTATTTCACAGGAAATGATGTTTCTTCGGAACAATAAGGAGGATTAGTTATGACGAATACACCTACCACATTTTTTGGCTGGATCATTTTTCTGATACAGCAATATCATGGATACTATTTACAGGGGCTGCTTACCACATTGGAAACATCCCTCGCAGGTACAATCTGTGGATGCTTTTTAGGGTTTCTGGTTGGAATCATCCAGGCAACGGACATCCGGGCGCAGGATAACATGATCAAAAAGATTTTACTTGGTATTCCATGGGTGATCGCAAAAATTTATGTCACGATTTTCCGTGGAACACCAATGATCGTTCAGGCAATGGTAATTTATTATGGATCATCTACATTATTTGGAATTGACCTGAAACCATTCAATGCAGCGATTTTTATTATCCTGTTAAATACGGGAGCTTATATGTCAGAGACAGTCCGCGGCGGTATCAATTCCATTGATGTCGGACAGATTGAAGGTGCAAAGGCGCTTGGAATGGGATATGTTCCGATGATGATCTATATTATCCTTCCACAGACTTTTAAAATTATCGCACCGCAGATCGGAAATACTTTTGTTGCAAATATCAAAGATACTTCCGTATTAAATGTAATCGCTGTCACAGAGCTTTTCTATATCACAAAAGTTGCAGCCGGAACTTATTTCAGAATGTTTGAGGCATATACGATCACAGCATTGATTTACCTGACACTTACCTTATTATTTAACGGTTTGCTGAAGCTGATCGAAAAGTATATGGCAGGAAAAGAAAGTTACGAGGTTTTAAATCCGGCAGCCGCAAAATAAATCAGGGGATCAGATGGAAAGAAAAGAGGAACGTGTTATGGCAAGACAATCAATATTTAAGTTTAATGAGAGAGTGACGACTGAGGCAAAGGATGCAACGTATGAATTTCGTGGCCCGGTCATCAGTGTCAAGAATCTGGAAAAGAAATTCGGGGAACATGAAGTTTTAAAAGACATCAGTTTTGATCTGTTTGAGGGCGATGTGGTCTGTATCATCGGATCTTCCGGATCAGGAAAATCTACCTTATTAAGATGCATCAATCATTTGGAGACACCGACGAGCGGTCAGATATTATATCATGGCTATCCATTGACGAAGGATGCACAAACGATCAACCGTTTCCGTTCCCAGGTGGGAATGGTGTTCCAGCAGTTCAACCTGTTTAACAATATGACGGTTTTTGACAACTGCATGGCTGGTGTCCACAAGGTGAAAAAAAGAAGCAGGGAATATTCCACCGAAATCTGTATGAAATATCTGGAAAAAGTAGGTATGGCTCCTTATGTAAAAGCAAAACCACACCAGTTATCCGGTGGTATGAAACAGAGAGTGGCGATTGCAAGGGCACTTGCAATGGAACCGGAAGTATTGCTTTTTGATGAACCGACTTCCGCATTGGATCCGGAAATGGTCGGAGAAGTTTTATCGGTTATGAAACAGCTTGCAAATGAAGGACTTACTATGGTGATCGTAACGCATGAGATGTCGTTTGCAAGAGATGTATCCACAAGAACCATTTTCATGGATAAAGGATATATTGTGGAGGATGCACCGCCACAGGAGTTATTTAATAACCCGAAGGAAGCGAGAACCAGAGAGTTTTTAAGCAGGTTTATGCAGGGTTAAGGTTCGTAAAAGGCAAATTGTATTTGTTTTTTAATCATAGAATGAGGAGGACAATATTATGAGAAGAAAATTAACAGCAGCACTTTTGGCAGCAGCAATGGCAATTTCATTAACAGCCTGTGGCGGATCAGGTGACACAGCTTCGGCAGGGGCATCCACAGGAGAGACAGCAAGTGTGACAGAGGCGGGCGCAACAACAACCGCTTCCGGAAAAGAAGTTCTCCGGGTTGCAATGTCAGCAGATTATGCACCGTTTGACTGGCTGCAGGAGGATGATTCCAATGGAGCAGTGATGACATCGAATGGTTCCTATATGAATGGTTATGATGTCCTTGTCGCAAAATACATAGCAGAAAAACTGGATATGGATCTCGAAATCACACAGATTGACTGGGATGGTCTGATCCTTTCCATCCAGTCCGGAAAAGTTGACTGTGCGATCGCCGGAATGTCCATCACAAGCGAGAGATCCCAGTCGGTAGATTTCTCGGATCCGTATTACAATGCAAATATTGTTGCGGTTGTTGCGGCTGACGGACCTTATGCAGATGCAGTAAATGTTACAGATTTTGAGGGTGCAACACTTACCTCTACACTGAACACAGTATGGTATGATGTATTAGACCAGATCACGGATTATGCGACAAAGGATGCAGCGCTTGATACATTTGCATCTATGGTTGCAGCAGTCCATGCAGGAAAAATTGATGGATTTACCTGTGATATGCCTTCTGCAAAATCTATTTTAGTAAGCAATCCGGATTTAAAGATCATCGATTTTGAGGGCGGTACCGGATTTGAGGTCAGCAATGAAGAGACAGACCTTGGTATCCCTTGCCAGAAAGGAAACACAGAATTAGTAGATAAGATCAATGAAGTGCTCGCCGGACTCTCAAAGGAGGACAGAGATGCTATGATGGATCAGGCAGTAGCATCCCAGCCGGTAAGCAACTAATATGGAACAGACAGCAGTTGAAAAAAAATTTGGAAAATATGTCATGGCTTCCATGATCACCATGTTTCTCCAAAGTGCCTACTCTATGATTGACGGTTTATTTGTCAGCAATCTGATAGGTGACACGGCATTATCCGCAGTCAATGTTGCGTGGCCGATCATTGCAGTGGTAACTGCAATCGGCACCGGCGTTGGATGCGGCGGAGCCGTAATGATGTCAACCAAACAGGGAGAAGGAAAGAACGAAGAGTCGAACATTGTACGGGCAAATGTCATTCTTGCATTATTGGCATCAAGTATTGTGGTTACGATTCTTTTTCTTGTTTTACTGACACCCTTACTGAAACTGATGGGCGCGGAAGGCGAACTTTTAAGGTTATCGCAGATTTATGGAAGGGTAATGCTCACAGGCGGCGTGCTTCAAATCTTATCCTGTGGACTGACACCTCTTCTCAGGAATGACAACCGGGCGGTCAGTGCCATGATGATCATGGTTGGCGGTTTATTTGTCAACCTTGGTCTTGATTTTGTTTTTATGTATGTTTTTCATATGGGGATTGGCGGTGCAGCAGGCGCTTCGCTGTGTGCGCAGTTGTTTACGACTGTGTGCTGCCTGATGATTCTTTGCACAAAGAAAACAGATCCAATCCGTCTTTCACAGTTTATGATCAGGAAGGAATACTGGAAAAAAATTTTTAAGACAGCAGTTTCACCGTTTGGAATATCGCTGACCCCTTCTTTATTGATTTTATATCACAACGTTGCGTGTTTAAAATTTGGCGGCGATCTTGCGGTAAATGCATATGCACTCATCAGTTCCACCGTCGGCTCGTACCGTGTGCTTCTGATTGGTGTCGCAGAGGGGATTCAGCCACTTGCAAGTTATGCCTATGGCGCACATGATTTTCATGCGATCCGGAAGATAAGAAACAAGGCGGTCATCACAGCAATGAGTGTGAGTTTCTTCTTATTTATATTTACCATTGCAACAGCCCGGTTTTACCCAGCCATTTATGGATATGAGGGGGAAGCGGCAGAACTTGGTTATCATGCGGTCATGGTGACGGCAGCACAGCTTATCTTTACAGGACTTGTCCGCGTGACCAATTCCTTTTTCTATTCAGTTGGAAAAGATAAATATTCGCTGTTTATGATTTACTTTGATCCACTGATTATGACGCCGCTTACGATTGTGATTCTTCCAAGAATTTTAGGACTGGATGGCATCTGGATCACAGCAGTTGTGACGCAGTTTATTTTAAATATTGTGGCATTTGGAATGTTTGCAAGTCATGAAAGACAGATGAAGAGGATGGAAGCAGACAAAGCATTTGCAGGAAAATGAGAAGGATAAGAGAAATCGTACAGCAGACAGGTACATGAAAAAGAACGTAACGAAGATGGCCGGTACACCATCAAAGTTACGTTCTTTTTCCTTTCCCTAATAAATCGCGTTCGTACAAGTACTACGCACTACATGAAATAAAATGTTTGTTAATGTTTATATAATAGGAAGAAACTCCTATGTAATAAAACCGGAACTATGAAAAAATGCAGATTAGAAATCTGTAAGATCAGCTTTTCTCTTCTCTAAGAAGGCACCCATTCCTTCTTTTTTGTCATGAGTATCATTTACAACACCGAAGAGGTTTGCTTCCATCTCAACAGCATTCTTGATATCCATATCGTAACCATTGTTGATTGCTGCTTTTGCAACTGATACAGCGTAGCTTCCTTTGGAGATGATCTTTGCTGCCATAGCTTTTGCAGTTTCCATTAATTCTTCTTTTGCAACAACTTTGTTCACTAAACCGATGCGGTAAGCTTCGTTTGCATCGATGTTATCGCATGTGAAGATCATTTCTTTGGCACGTCCCATACCAACTAAGCGGGCAAGTCTCTGTGTACCGCCGAATCCAGGAATGATTCCAAGTCCACATTCCGGCTGACCGAAGATTGCGTTGTCAGATGCAATACGGATATCACATGCCATAGCAATCTCACATCCACCGCCAAGTGCGAAACCGTTAACGGCTGCGATTGTTACCTGACGCATATTCATTAATTTGAAGAATGGAACAGAAGCTCTGATACCGAATGCTCTTGCTTCTGGAGCTGTAAAGTTCACCATCTCGGCAATATCAGCACCTGCAACGAAAGATTTGAATGCGTTGTCTTTCTTGTCAGGACCACCGGTTAAGATCACAACTTTGATATCGTCTCTTCCCTCGATCTCTGTTAAAGCTGTGTTTAACTCGTCTAATGTCTCACTGTTTAATGCATTTAATGCTGCTGGTCTTGAGATGGTAAGAACGGCGATCTCGTTCTCCACATCTAATTTTAAATTGTTGAATTCGCTCACGATAATACCCTCCTGAATAGATTGATAAAAAATTAACAATACATGTTATATCTAGAGTACTTCTTTTGAGAGGATTTGTCAATATGAACGTCGATAAACTTTTTCTAAAATCTATAAAAATAGGAAAATCGTTCCGTTTACATCTGGGGGATTCCTTATTATAATGGGAATATGAATAATAAAGAGGAATAAAACATGATCACAGATTTTAATTTACAGATTTTAATAGAGCCGTTATTAAATTGGTTTGCGGGGCATGCCCGTGTGCTTCCGTGGAGGGAAGAACCGACACCGTACCGGGTGTGGGTGTCGGAGATTATGTTGCAGCAGACGCGAGTGGAAGCAGTAAAACCTTATTTTGAGCGGTTTACGAAGCGTCTGCCGGATGTGAAGGCTTTGGCGGAATGCCCGGAGGATGAGCTGTTAAAACTCTGGGAGGGATTAGGCTATTACAACCGCGTGCGGAATATGCAAAAGGCAGCCATTCAGGTGATGGAAGAGCATGGTGGAAAACTTCCGGCAGATTATGAGGAATTGTTGAAACTGAAGGGAATCGGAAGTTACACTGCCGGGGCGATCGCTTCCATTGCATACCAGATTCCGGTGCCGGCTGTGGATGGAAATGTATTCCGCATCCTGACGAGAGTGTCGGCGGACGATACCGATATTATGAAGCCGTCTTTTCGCACCATTCTGGAAAAAGAGCTTCGGAAAGTCATGCAGGGAATGGAGATGCCGGGGGCATTTAATCAGGCACTGATGGAACTTGGGGCAACCGTATGTGTGCCGAATGGAGCACCGTTATGTAAACAGTGTCCGTGGAACAGTCTCTGTCTGGCAAGGAAAGAGGGCAGGATCGCAGAACTTCCGGTCAAGACAAAGGCGAAAGCGAGACGTATCGAAAAGCGAACTGTGCTTGTCATCCGTGACAATGACAAAGTGGCAATCCGGAAACGACCGGAAAAGGGACTTCTGGCAGGGCTTTATGAATTGCCGAATGTCGAGGGAAGATACTCGCAGAATGAGATTGTTCAGTTGGTAAAAGATATGCATCTTTCTCCAATCCGGGTGCAGAAGCTAGAGAATGCAAAACATATATTTTCCCATATCGAATGGCAGATGGAAGGATATGCGGTTTTGGTGGAAGAAGCAGGATTTGACGCCGAGGCAGAGAAAATGGCAGAAAATCATCTCATTTTTGTAGATGCAGAAAAATCTCAGGAAAATTATGCAATCCCATCTGCGTTTGCCGCCTACGCAAAATATATGGGGATCAGACTTGGAAATGAAAAATTTCTGGAGACGGATTAGAAAGCATGGAAATATTACAATTTCCGGGATAAAAAAGAGGGAGCCGGTGCAATGCACCGGCTATTCATATGAAAAAGATTGTGTATGGAAAGTGAAATGCTTCACTATTTTCTGGGAGGAACCTTGCTTACTGGTTAAGCAAGGCAACCTGATTTACTCAGGTATGAAAAAAAGTTCTATGAAAAATTTTCTTGTTGGCTTAACTTATGCTTAGAGTATAAAGTTGAATTGTGTCTATCGTATGATGGCTTTGTGAGAAATTTGTAAATAAAATATGAACAAAATGTTCAAAATTCAGGCTGTAATAAATAATTAAGAAAAAATAAATTGGCTTGTCATAATAAAATATGTATAATAGGAAAGTACTACAACCGTTTCGCAGTCCGGATACAGGATTGCAGACGATCAGTAAATAATGTTGGAAAATGTTGATATTATAATAAGGAAAGTCAGAGGTAATAAAAGATGTACGATTGCATCGTGATAGGAGCCGGAATTGCCGGAGTAGCCTGTGCCAGAAAACTTGCAGAGGAAGCCGGAAAGAAAGTTCTTGTGATTGAGAGACGAAGCCATATTGGAGGAAACTGTTATGATGTTTCGGATGAATATGGCATTTTAATCCATGAGTATGGTCCACATATTTTCCATACAGGTCTGGAAGAAGTTTATGAATATTTATCTAGATTTACGGAATGGTATCCTTTCGGACATGAAGTGGTAGCAAAAGTGGGGGACAAGCTGATCCAGGTTCCATTTAACTTAAATACGCTGCACATGGTCTATGATAAGGAAAAAGCAGATCTTCTGGAGAAAAAACTGATCGAAGCTTACGGTGAGGGAAGCCGTGTGCCGATCATGAAACTTCGTGAGAATGATGATCCGGATATCCGTGAGATCGCACAGTATGTCTATGAGAATGTATTTTTGAAATATACCATGAAACAGTGGGGACAGAAGCCGGAAGAGATCAGTCCGGAAGTGACAGGAAGAGTGCCGGTGCTGATTTCTTATGACAACCGCTATTTTCAGGACAAATATCAGGGTGTGCCAAAGGATGGCTTCACACCGATGTTTGAGCATATGTTAGATCATGAGAACATAGAAGTTGTTCTGGATACAGACTGCAGGGATGTCTTAAAGTTTACAGGGAATGAGATCCTTTTTGAGGGAAAACCATTTGCGGGAGATGTCATTTACACAGGAGCGCTGGATGAGCTTTTTGATTGTAAATACGGCAGACTGCCATATCGTTCGCTGGATTTCCATTTTGAGCATTATGATGAGGAGTCTTATCAGGGACACAGCGTGGTCAATTACACGGTAAGCGAAGATTACACCCGCATTACGGAGTTTAAATTTCTGACAGGACAGAAAAATGCAGAAGGAACTACAATTGTAAAAGAATATCCGTTTGCATATACGGGTGCGGCGGGCGAGATTCCCTACTACGCGATTTTAAATGAGGAAAATCAGGCGCTTTACGGGAAATACAGAGCGCTCACAGCAGGACTTCCGAAGTTCCATTTATTAGGCAGACTTGCAGAATACAAATATTACAATATTGATGCCATGACGAAAAAAGCCATGGAACTGGCAGATGCCATTATGAATCAGTAGGAAAGGTTATCATTATGAAGTTACTTACATTTGCAATTCCATCTTATAATTCGCAGGATTATATGGAACACTGCATCCTGTCTCTGCTTCCGGGTGGGGATGATGTTGAGATTTTGATCGTGGATGACGGATCAAAGGACCGCACCGCAGAGATCGCAGACGAGTACGAGAGAAAATATCCGGGAATCGTGCGTGCCATTCATCAGGAGAACGGTGGGCACGGAGAGGCAGTAAATGCCGGAATCCGTAATGCCACAGGACTTTTCTTCAAAGTTGTGGACAGTGACGACTGGGTGGATTACGAAGCCTATATGAAGATTTTAAAAAAATTGCGTGAACTTGCTGGCGGAGATACCGTGCTGGATATGTTCATTGCAAATTATGTTTATGAAAAAGAGGGTGTACGGCACAAAAAAATCATGCGCTATTCTTCCCTGCCGCAGGATAAGATTTTTACATGGAATGAGGCAGGAAGATTCCACAAGGGACAGTACATTCTGATGCATTCTGTCATTTACCGTACACAGCTTCTGCGGGAATGTGGGCTTGAACTGCCAAAACATACTTTTTATGTGGATAACATTTATGTGTACAAGCCATTGCCAAGCGTAAAGCATATGTACTATATGGATGTTGATTTTTACCGTTACTTCATTGGACGTGATGATCAGTCCGTCAATGAAAAAGTGATGATCGGTCGTATTGACCAGCAGATCAAGGTGAATAAGATCATGATCGATGAGTTTGATCTCTGGAAGATCCCGAATCCAAAACTGCGCCACTATATGTTCAATTATCTCGAGATCATCACAGTGATCTCAACGATCATGCTGATCCGTTCCGGCACAGAGGAGAATCTTGAGAAAAAACGTGAGTTATGGAAATATATCAAAGACCATGATATCCGTCTGTTCCACCATTTGAGAAACGGTATTATGGGAAATGCGATGAACCTTCCGGGAAGAGGCGGAAGAAAGATTTCAGTTGCAGCTTACAAACTTTCACAGAAAATTGTTGGATTTAACTAAGGATATGGTGATCATGTATGTACGTTAGACGGTCAAATATGGAAGATATACCGGCAATGATGGATTTATATGCGCAGGCAAGGGTTTTTATGCGTGAAAATGGAAATCAAAACCAGTGGGATGAAAATTATCCATCGAGAGAGTTGTTGGAAAAGGATATTGCCTTTGGAAACAGCTACATTGTAGAAGATGATGAGAAGAACCTTGCAGCAACATTTGCTTTTATAAAAGGTGAGGACCCGACTTATTATGGGATTGAGAATGGAGCATGGCTGAATCATGAGCCATATGGAACCATTCACAGACTTGCGGGAAATACTTCTTATCATGGAATTGCCAGTGGATGTATTAGCTGGTGTAAGAGCCAGATTGGAAATCTGAGAGCAGACACCCATGAGGATAATAAAATCATGCAGCATTTGTTGGAAAAGAATGGATTCGTGCGATGTGGAATCATTCATCTTGCAAATGGTGCGCCAAGAATTGCTTATCAGTTTGCCGGAGACAGTACAAACTACCGGGGCAGCAATGAGCAGTCGCAGCAGAATTATAATCAGCCAAACCGCAGTAATCAGCCGATGCAAAATCAGAACTGGAGTGTGAGAGAAGTTTCTTCCGGTGGGCGTGGATTCGGAATTGCGTCCATGGTACTTGGCATTATCGCATTGGTCTTATTCTTTTCCTTCGTGAATATTCCACTTGCGATTCTCTCGATTATCTTTGGTATCATCCAGTTGACGAGAAAGGCACCAAAAGGGATGGCAATCTCCGGGATTGTCATGAGTACAATCTCATTATTTCTGTTAGTGATTTTCTGGGCTTGTATGTTTGTGTCAGATGCCAGAACAGAAAGCACGGATAGCAGCACTTACTATTATGAAGGTTCAGAAAATGATGATGCTTCCGATGATTATTATGATGGCTTATATGAGGGGTATCAGCAGGGATATAAAGATGGCTATTATGATGGCTACTATGGCTATACACCGGATGAAGATTTCTATGATTATACACCGGATGATGGTTTCTTTGGTTATCTTCCAAATGATGATTCTTATAATTTTCATGAGAAGAACGGCATATATTATTAATAAAGAAATGACAGCCGGGGAATCCGTTTGAGACAGAAAAGCAATGGAAAACAACAATTCATTATAAAAAGAGCAGCAGGATTTCTGCTGCTTATTTTTGCGTTTACAGGGATCATTGGTATAGGCGTGGAAAAAAAGGACAATAGGATAAGAACAGACAGCGGGATGGAGACAGAGAGAATGGCAGAAGAGAACACGAAAGCAGCATCAGGAAAAATCAAAGAGGAGGAAGTTAAGAAAGTGGCTTTGACATTTGATGATGGACCAAATCCGGATCATACGGAGACACTTTTGGAAGGCTTGAAAGAGCGGAATGTGAAGGCAACTTTTTTTCTTCTGGGTGCGGAGTGTGAAAAATATCCCGAGATCGTGAAGAAAATCCATGCAGACGGACATCTCATCGGCGTTCATTCCTATGAACATGTGAATCTTTCCAATCTCACGGATCAGGCGGCGATGGAGCAGGTGGACAAAACAGACCAGATTATTTTTGGACTGACCGGAGAACATGCGCAATATATCAGACCGCCTTACGGCTGCTGGAAATGCAATCTTGATTATGAGACAAAAATGATCGAGGTGTTGTGGGATGTCGATCCGCTCGACTGGAAGACAGATAATTCCAGCGTCATTGCAAAGCGTGTCATGGATAAAGTGCAGGAAAATGATATCATTCTGCTGCATGATGCCTCGGAATCATCGGTAAATGCAGCATTTCAGATTATTGATGAATTGCAGGGAGAGGGATATTCGTTTGTGACGGTCGAGGAACTGATACTGGAATAAACAGGTTCAAGCGTCAGTTGTACAAATGAAGTATATGCCTGAAAAACGCCAGCGTTAAATTATACCCGGATAATGAAAAAATAGATTGATTTACAAGTGTAGAATGAGATGCTATGATAACAGAAACAGAGGTAACACAATGTATATTGTGTTACCTCTGTTTCTTGCTTTATATATCGGACAGAGTTTCCATTACTTAACCCCTTTTTTAAAAAAATTTTATTCAAGTATGTGAGGAGAAAAAATATGAACACAGCTCAGCCAATACGCTCAGAACAGGAACTGAAAGATTTTATGAACTTTTATGAACAGGTACAGTATCATCCGAGAAATCAACTGCTGCTTACGATGGGGCTGAATACCGCATTAAGGATTTCGGATCTTCTTTCTTTACAGTGGAAGCAGGTATATGACTTAGAAAACCGGAGCGTAAGGGAACATCTGCTTCTTGTGGAGGCAAAGACCGGAAAAGCATCGAATATTTATCTGAATGAAAAAATAACTGTCCAGCTGCAAAAATACTATCAGTTTTTAGCGTCTGGACGCAGTTTTGAGATTAGCGGGGATGCGTATCTTTTCTGTGGAAAAGACGCAGATCCAATCTCAAGGGTACAGGCTTACCGGATTATCCGCAAGGCGGCAGAAAACAGCGGTCTAAGCGGCGTGATAAGCCCGCATTCCTTGCGGAAAACATTTGGATATTATGCGTGGAAGCAGGGAGTTCCACCGGTACTTCTCATGGAGATTTATCATCATTCCTCTTTTGACATCACCAAACGTTATCTTGGGATCGAGCAGGATGACAGGGATGAGGTTTTCCGCAAAATCTGTTTATAAGGGACAGGATTTTCCTTCCAATAAAATATCTGAACAATATGCATTGTGATCAATGTGGTTCCATGATTCCGAAACGCAAAACAGAGGTAACACAATATACAATGTGTTACCAGTATCTGAAACGGATGGAGTACCGTTTTTAATATACGCAGTATTTATGGAAAAATACAAAGCCACATGGAGGTTACAATGCTTAAATTATCTTTAAAACCGGGAGAATACATTGATATAGGAGAAAACATCCGTGTCGTTTTTTCCGGTGGTTCTGCAAATAACATTCATCTTCTTGTAGACGCACCACGCGAATACAACATTGTGCGCAGTAATTCCATGAAGCAGAAGGACAAAAAAGAATACTATCGTGAGCAGACAATCTCGGAGGAAGCAAAGCGTGAGATCGCAGGAATCTTAATGCGTGAGAAGCACGCAGCTTCTGAGATAACGGACAGACCGGCTGCAAAAAAAGCCATTTACACAGTCAGCCACAGACGGTAATAATGCCATGCTAACCTAGGGGCGTGGTTTATTATACAGGCACTTTGTGCCAAAATCCTGATTTTTTCAGGGAAAAGGGAATGGAATCCCGAAAATAAAAATTATTTTAGCGGCAGAAAGACCGCAACACACGGAGGTAAAAAATTATGGTAGTACAACACAACTTACAGGCAATGAACGCCAACAGAATGTTAAACGTAACAACAGGACAGCAGGCAAAATCCACAGAGAAATTATCTTCTGGTTACAGAATCAACCGTGCAGCAGATGATGCAGCAGGATTAACAATTTCTGAGAAAATGAGAAAACAGATCCGTGGTCTTGATCAGGCTTCCACAAACGCTCAGGACGGTGTTTCTTCTGTACAGACAGCTGAAGGTGCTTTGACAGAAGTTCACTCTATGTTACAGAGAATGAATGAGTTGGCAGTTCAGGCTTCCAATGGAACAAACTCTGAGGATGACCGTCAGGCGATCCAGGACGAGATCTCCCAGTTAACAACTGAGATCGATCGTGTTGCAGAGACAACAAAATTCAATGAGATTTACCTTTTAAAAGGAGATAAATCCGGTACAACAAAAACAAACACACTTGCAGCACATGACGCAGGTCTTGCAGGCAAATTAGGCGAAAGTGTTGATGGAAAAACAACATTCACAGCAGATGCTTTAAAAGTAGGAAGTAGTGTAAAAATTGCTGGTACAGAATATAAAATTGTTGGTTCAGCAGATGCTAATGATTATACAGATTTAAATAAATATACTGAAGCTGCTGGTGATCAGATCACCCGCGGAGACAAGACCTACACATATGATGCTGCTGCTACTGCTTGGAAAGACGAAGCAGGTAATACAGTAGCAAATTTCGCTGCAGCTGCCGGTGATACACTCATAACCAAGGCTAATGGAAAAACAACTACTATTTACGGTGATGGAGTGAATGACCATACAGCATCAACAATGGATGCAGTAAAGAAAGCAATTAAAGGTCTTGACAAGGGTAAAACTGTAGAAATTAACAAAAAGTCCTATACTGTCGGAACATCAACAAAAGATGATGGAACTGCGTATACGGCAGATGATATTGCAGCACTTGTAAAAGAGGGAGATTTATTAAAAGTAGACACTGCTTACCATTTCGTACTCCCGGCAGGCGCTAAGAACGAGAACGAAATCTCTCTGAATGATGCTTATGCAAAGATGGCTGATGAACTCGGAAAGGCAAGTTCTATTGGAACTGACAAAGCTGCAACAGTTAAAAATAACGGAGACGGTACATTTGAGATCACTCAGGGTACAGTTAACGTAAAGAAATCACTTTCTTTCAGCTTACATGTAGGTGCAGATGCAGATGCTACAAATAAGATCAACGTTAATATCGAAGCAATGAGCGCAGCAGGACTTGGAATCAAAGGATTAAGCGTAAAAGATGATTCCGGTGTAGCAGCAACTTATGCTATTGATGCAATCGCAGATGCAGTAGCAAAAGTTTCTTCTCAGCGTTCCGCACTCGGTGCTGTTCAGAACAGATTAGAGCATACAATCGACAACTTAGATAACGTTGTTGAGAACACAACATCCGCTGAATCCCGTATCCGTGATA
>OGMO01000014.1_pt1 | contig 158311 bp, 145 predicted proteins | sample 1573241 | NCBI WGS metagenome assembly OGMO01 (sample SAMEA2581896, study PRJEB24529) | metagenome | biome: Human gut stool | place: China | collected 2011 | reverse complement strand
ACTCCTTGACCATCCAGAAGCCGTACTGCTTTGCGACAGCATACGGAGAGTAGGGGTGGAACGGAGTGGTCTCGCGCTGGGGGACTTCCTCGACCTTGCCGTACAGCTCAGAGGTAGAAGCCTGATACACCTTGCAGGTCTTGGTCAGACCGCAGACGCGGACGGCCTCCAGCACGCGCAGAACACCCAGTGCGTCCACATCGCCGGAGTATTCGGGTGCATCGAAGGAGACCTGAACATGGCTCTGTGCAGCCAGATTGTAAATTTCGTCGGGCTTGATCTCGCCCACCAGACGGATCAGGCCGGAGGAATCGGATAGGTCGCCGTCGTGCAGGGTGATAGCGTTCTTCTCGATCAGGTGGTCGATACGAGCGGTGTTGGAGATGGAAGCGCGGCGGACGATGCCGTGGACCTCATAGCCCTTCTCCAGAAGGAACTCTGCCAGATAGGAACCATCCTGACCAGTGATACCGGTAATCAGTGCTTTTTTCATAATTTCGATCCTCATTCAAAACGTGAAGTTTAAAACTTATGTTGATTGATTTTGTCGTACAACCATATTTTAAAAGGATATTTGTCCTTTCAGAAGTGCATAAGCAGTCCGATATTAGCACTATCTTGGCTTCTTCGGTCCAAGTGCAATAAAAAGAGCCGCGCAGGCTCAAAACTTGCGCAGCTCAGAAAGTTTTATTGCATTTTTGTCTTTTTCAGAGAGGATATATTCCCGCACAGGCCAAGGCTCAGTCTGCCAGATAAAATCGGAATCATATCGCACCGCTCTTGCCGCTTTATTGCAGAAATCGTTGTCCACACACCACTGCATCAGAGTGTCATCTTCCAGTGTCAGGTACCCATGGGCAAAGCCTCTGGGAATCAGCATCTGCTTCTGATTTTCAAAGGAAAGAATCTCGCCATAGGCGTATCCAAAAGTGTCTCCCGGTCTGATATCCACGGCAACATTGAAAATCGAACCATGCAGGCAGGATACCAACTTTGCCTGCGCGTGCTCTCCCTCTTGGAAATGCAGCCCACGCAGCGTTCCGGCTTTCTTGCTGAATCCTTGGTTGATTTGAACCACATGAAATTCCTCTGCTGATACCGACAACCATCCACGGAAATCTTCAAAGCGTTGAGTCTCAATTATTACCGGTTTATCTACCATTGTTTTCTGTACTCCCTTGGGCTGATGCCTTCTACTTTTCGGAACATCCGGCTGAAGTAGTTTGCATCTCCCATGCCAACAGCAACGCTAATTTCCTCCACAGTCATATCCGTGAACCGAAGCAGCTGCTTGGCTCTGGTGATTCGCTTTGAGATCAGATAGTTATTGACCGTCGTTCCGTAAGTCTCTTTGAAGATTTTGGATAGATAGAACTTGTTGATAAAGAACTTCTCTGCCAACTCTTCCAGCACAATTTTCTCTGTAAAATGTTCGTCCAAATACTCCTTCACAGCTGCCAGTTCCAGCCGTTTCCGGCTCACAGTCATACTCTCTGGATGCCAAGACTGTTCCATCAGTAAGGTGAGTAAAGTCCCCAGTTTCTCGTTGATTCGCATATCCCGTATGTAATCGGAAGATGCTGCCAAATCGTAGATATTCGTCAGAAGTGTAATGAACGGTTTAATATCCGCCGGGTGGAACACAGGGCGACCTCCACGCTCCTTGTATTTCTCATATACAGCTGGAAGGGACGGTGCATAGAAGTGGCACCACTGAAGCGACCAAAGGTCATCCGAGGTGGAATGACTGTAGGCCTTTCGGCAGTCGATGAATACGCAATCGCCCTCACTCAGTTTATATGTCTGTCCCTCGTAGGAAAGTTCTCCCTTACCAGACAGAACAATGAAGCAAAGGAACGATACTAAATCCTCTCTTTGAGATACATGTGGGCAAACAGCCTGCAACGAGCCGACCTCCTGCAGATGGAGCAACGATGTCCGGGCAAAGGTTGATGGGGTGTAAATGATTCGGGAGGAATTTACGGAAGAAGATTGTGGGTTGAATAGTTCTTGTTCCATAATTGCTCCCCTTTCCTACTACGCCTTACTTTTCTCCTATTTTCAAATTTGTAAACGTTTAATTTACGTAATATGGTTCTTTATAAATTCATACACCGCATTTTCGTATCTTAACGGATCTATTTTATAACAATCTGTATGTCCAGCACCTCGTATAATGAGCATTTGCTTTTCGCTTTTACAACTATTGTTAAGTCTATATGCCATTGCTATCGGTGCTTGCGTATCTTTATCGCCATGAATAATTAAAACTGGAATTTTCGTGTTCATCAGTGCTTTACACGCATCAACACCTCTCAAATTACATCTCCCCCATATTCTTGCCCCAACATTAACGAGTTCTGAGAATATTCTCACCAAAAATTTGCTTTGCAGCTTATCTCTACTATTGATTTCTATCATTTCTAACGGCGAGGTATATCCACCTTCATCGATGATGCCACGCACACATCCCATACCTTCTAAATTACTACTCAGCATAGCTATGGTTCCACCCATAGAAATTCCTATTAGAAATATCAAAGATTCAGTTCCAAATCTCTTTCTTGCCCAACTCACCCAATCACGACAATCATATTTCTCTAACGCACCAAATGTAGAATATTCTCCCCCACTCTCACCATGTGCTCTTAAAGTAGCTAAAAGCAAATTCCAATTATGTTTCTCAGTAATCCTGTAAATTGGTTTTCCATTTACAAATCCAGTGCTCCAAAGCCCGTGAAAGAAAATCACAATCGGTGCATTTTTCTTTCTTTCATAAAAATAGCCTACTAATCTCACTCCATCTGATGCCGTAATTATTATTTTTTCATTTTTTGTAGACAAACTATTCTGTTCATCATCTGCCGTTTCTAAATTTGCCGGATGCGAAGCCCTCCGCTTACAGGCTTTCTGAAAAGCATATCTACTCCCTACACAAAAAAATATTACCCCTGCAAAAATTATTACAGAATATATTATAATTACTCTACTCATCTCGCCTGTCTTCCTCCGAGAAAAGATTGCTTAGCAAAAAGTCGCATACATTTTCTTTTTTTGTTAATATTACTCTTAGCAACAATTTTTTATCTTCAATTCTAATAATCGCATCTTCGCCACAGCTTCCGCTGTGTTGCCTGCTGCTCACCTCGTAGCGGTGTGCAAATTTTGAGCAGCTACCGTGTGAGAAATCACACGGCTTTTTGTTTCTTTACTCCCAGCTGAAGCACATTCCTTTGAATCCATCGGCTTGCTCTTTACTGGTAAACACGACTTTGATTTCGTCCTTCACTGTGCAGTCATCACTGACTACTAGGATATGTCTCTGAGAGAAGTCATAATCGAACGTTACGGTTGGGGATTCAAACAGTTCACCATCCACATAGATATCTGCTTTGTTATCTCCTGATTCATAGGTATAGTCGATACCCAGTATGCCAAATGCGCTTGTGCTGATGATAAAGGTTGTGTCATCCACCCGTTCAAAATCCGTACTTGCATCGTACCAGACGAAGTTATCAAACTCATGCACATCAGCATTGATTACATCAGTGTCTGACATTTTTCCCGTGGAAGCAGCCACATTATCATCAATGACAGATTTGACCGTTTCAAAGTAGATTTCCTGACCAGCATCATTCGGGTGGACACCATCATTGGACAGGTCTTCGTACGCTTTGCCTGAATTATTAAAGGCAGCGATTGTATCTGCTACCGGAATAGAGTAGTGCTCACAGATGCTCTGAATGGTAGTCATCTTCTCTGTATACTCACGCTGAGAAGATTCCAAGATGGAGATGATAGAACAGTCAGTGTACTTGCTTCTAATGGCTCGGATGATGGATTCGTAATTCGTGGAGAAACCATCTATGCCATCATTCTGACCATAACAGATAATTGCCAGATCATAATCCACGTCATCGTTCAGAGCCATTGTACGGACGTAGCCAGCGTAGGAAGCGTTGCCTCCCATTGAAACGTTGGTAAAAGAAATCTTACTTTTGTCGTAAGATTTTTTCAAATCAGCTTGAAGTAATGGAACCCAAAAGCTACTGCTTGAAGATGCACCAGATCCTTCTCCTATTGAATCTCCAATGATTAAGATATTCACATCAAATCCATCCGCCAACTTCTGATAAAAGCTGTCTTCAGCCTCTTTCTGTTTCAGGGCAGCCTGCTTTTCTTGCTCTTCCTGGAAAAGTTTCTGGTTAAGTGCATAAAGTTCTGCAGATTTTTTATCTTCTTCCACTTTATTCATCCACAAAAAAACACCTAACAGCACTGCCAGTATAACAATTGCTATTCCGTATATTAGATTTTTCCGGGAGCTACTGCGGTACCCCCCCCCATTTTCTACGACTCATATTCCAAACTCTCCCTCAAAATTTATTGATCAATTTCAAGCAATGCATCCATAAATTGCTTCATATACTTTTCTTCACCAATTGACACTCGCAAACAATTACCAAACTCGCCAACGTTCGGGTAAGCTTTAATCAGGATTTTCTTTTCTGCTTTCATTCTATCTACGACGGTCTGTGCATCCGTCTTAGGCTCAACAAAAATGAAGTTACCAGCTTCACCCTTATGACGATATCCATTTTTATCTAAGGAATCGACAAGATACTTCCTTCCACCATTAAACTTTTCAATTAGAGAATCCAACACTCCCGGCGTTGTCAACACTTTTTCAGCAAACATCATAGCGAATGCGTTCGTGTTATGTGGTGTACACATCTTCTGTACCATTTTAACACCATCAGACCAGCCAACAACATATCCCAAACGGCAACCAGCCATAGAGAACAACTTGGAGAATGTTCTTGTGATAAACACATGATCCTCTGTCAATGCATATTTAATAAATGTCTTCGGATAAAAATAATGATAGGCCTCATCAACCAATACTGTAATCTGCTTTTGTCTTGCAACCTTCATAATAGATTCAAATTCATCATCCGAATATACATTTCCCATCGGGTTGTTGGGGTTCAAAAGAATTAAGAGCTGTGTATCATCCGTCATTTCACGAATAATATCGTTAACATCCATACTTAGGTCTTCTTTATACGGAACCTTCACAAAATTACGTCCATACATTTCAGAGTAAACCTGGAACATAAAATAGGATGGTACAACACCGACAATACGTCCATTTACTGAGGTAAACGCCTGAATGATGTAACGGATACCCTCTGCCGAACCATTTGTCAGGCAAATATGAGAAATGTCCGTTCCGAGATGATTCGCCAGAACTTCAGTGAAATGTAACGTTTCCGGATACTGTGCAACAAACTGCGGTGTAACATTTTTAAGAACATCATCAATAAACTTCTGCGGAAGACCACCAGGATTCTCATTCAAATCCAATCGAAGATAATCCTTCCTTGAATTCTGATCAAAAATTCTATACAGATTTTCTACCCTACTATCCAAATAATACATTTTTATATCCTCCTCAATTTTTAATTGCAATAACATCTATACCATTATGAAAATCACTTACAATCGAAGAAATCGCTTCAGAAACATATTCTTCAATATATCGTGCCATACGGCCATTATCAATTGCTCGTACAAAAGCGACTAATTCATACCGAATTCCTTCCCCATCCAACTGGTAGAAATATCGCCGATTATCCGCTGCATTTTCATAACGTAGTTCAAAATAGTCTGTTTTCCACCACGGAGCTGGAACATAAATATATCCTTTGGTACCCGATACAATCAGTTCTCCTTCTGACTTCACTCCCATTCCAACCTTAATTGATGCAACCGCATTATCATATGTGAAATCCATTTTTGTAAAATCATCAAAATTTCTTTCTTTATCAATGTAATGTGTTACAATCCTTTTAATCTTATAGTTTGTACCTAAAATTTCAAAGACCGGCAACATAGCTGTAGGTCCCCAGTCAAATGCACTATTCCATACGGTAAGTTTTTCAACTTCATTTGCCGCAAGTTCTTTTAAACTAGTGCAGGTAGCATCAACGGATACAATATCTCCAATTTTTCCACTTTTAGCCAACAGTACAAGACGTGAAAATGCTGTATTATACGCAGTTTTTATTGCCTCCATCAGAATGCAGCCTTTTGCTTGTGCCAATTCAAAGAGTTCTTTACACTGCTGCTTATCTAGTGTAATAGGAGATTCACATAAGACATGTTTTCCTGCATTTAATACTTTTTTTATTTGCTCATAATGTTTTGTAGGAAAAGATCTAATATAAACTGCATCAACTGCATTTATAAAAACATCTAAATTGTCCGTTACCGTCTTTAGTTTTTTAAGTTCAGCCGGCACATCATCCAATGAATCAGAATAAATTGCCTCTATACTCAATCCATTTACATATGTGCTCTCTTTGAGTAATTTACACAAATATTTCGATTCACCAACCAGTCCCATGCGAAGCTGTCTCTTCTGTTCTCTAATTTCTGTACTTGATACACCTTGTGTTCTTTCCAAATAGACAACTTTGCAATATTCATTCAGATAATCAAATTTACCCTTCCAGTCAGAGCCAACCGTAAAAATGTCAACATCATACTTTTTGATGTCATCTATTTTTTGCCCTTCATATTCCTCAACAATAATTTCATCAGCCAATCCTGTGGACTTTACTCCATCTATTCTCTCCATCAAAGATTGCTGCACATTAATCTTGCCGCGGGTTTTATCAAAGTCATCAGCTGTGACACCTACAATAAGATAATCACCCAATGCTTTTGCTCTTTCTAGAAGTCTAATATGTCCTCTATGCAACATATCATATGTTCCATAGGTAATCACTTTGACCACTGTTTCTCCCCCCTTCGTTTATTTTATCCAAGCCTATAATACCAACGCTCGTCTGTTTCTCTTACCAGTTCTCCACTACATTTTTCCATCACACGTTTTGATGCGTAATTATATTTTTTCACAGTAGCCAAAAGCTCCGGACAATTTCCAGATTTTGCAATATCAATAAGTGACTTTAACAGTATTGTTCCATATCCATGTCCGCGATACTGTCTTGAAATCGCATATCCAATATTACCGCCTGCTTCTCGTGAGGTTTCTGTAAGTTTCCAACGTATTTTTCCAACACCTACAGGTTCTCCATCAATATACAGCCAATAAATACTTTGTGGCACATACCCGGCCGGAAGCAACCTTCCATTTGCATACTCATACTGCAATTTGCACCATTCCGGGAACTCCTCATATGGCATATCTTTCACATCATTTGTAAAATCATTTTCTCTTCTATCAATGCCCTGTAGCATATCATAAATTGTTTGATTTTCATTTGGAGCAATGGGGCGTAGTCCCCCCCGTTCAATTTCGCAATCAAGTTTTTTCCCTTTCTGACTGTTATATGATTTAAATTCTTCATAGTGATACTTGTCTCTCAAAACTTCCATATATGACTTTGATACATTAAAATCAATGCCGCTATGCATCGCCATTCCCTTTTCAAACATTCGCCAGTTACCATATGTTTTCGTCAGGATTTCGTCAGCAGCTATCGGAACCGTAACATTTAAGAATTCAAATGGAGCATTCGTACAATTCAAGACCCATTCTTTCTTCCAGTAATTTCGTCGATTATTATTGAATAGAAAGCTAACCAGACCTATTTCATTGCTCGATTCAATACTGACTTTTCTAAATATGTCATTTCTCTTTTTATCAATATTTTTTGGACCTACAATCTTATAAATAGCATTCGAAGCATAGTGCTTTATTTTTGCTTTTCCAGTAGCATTCGTCTTAAAGGCACTTCCATAAACTCTTCTGATAAATTGCTGTTGCTTTTCCTGCTTTTGCAATACTTCATCTGATCCAACCCCGTCAATCGGAAAAATATCAATAAAAATCCCCTGATTAAATGTATTATGATCGTCAACATATCTCAAATCGATTGCTGTTGTTGCACTGTTTCTAATTTGAACATAGTCTATATTTCGACCCGGATCTGTCAAAGGTGTTTGCAAAAAAAATGGTGCTTCCAACTCATTTTTTGCCAATTGCACAAAGCGATCATAATCAGGGCGAAGCATTCCTACATCAATATCATCATCCCAAGGAATAAATCCTTTATGCCGAATTGCTCCTAACAGACTGCCGCCCACTAATTGGTATGACAAGCCATGCTTATTGCAAATATCTATAAATTTTTCAAGTAGCTGCAGCTCTGCAAACCACACTTGTTTCATTTCAATTCCTATATATGTATCGCACCTAACTTCCGGCTGCAGGAATTGTTCTTTATATTTCTCACATAACATCATCCAATACCTCTATTTTCTTAAAGAAGCTCTACTGAAATATCGCCATTAAAATATTTCTTCAATATCTCACTGTCTTTATATTCCAGATAAGATCTATCTGGATCGTAAAAAACAATAAAATCATGATGTGTTCCGCGCTTTTCAAGCGGCGGTAGTTCCATATAATCCCCATATTGTTGCCGCAAACACGTATCATTTCCTTTAGGGATATTCAAGTCTGTAAATTCATAGCTATGTGAAACTGTTTGCTGTACATCTGTTTTCTTATAGAAATGAATTCCCTGTTTCGCATAGGATGGCAACGCTACAGTATCCACATATTCTGTTTTTGTACCAGAATATTTTGTATTATTTTTTTCATACATTCGCCAAACAGATTCAATCGGAAACATTTTTAGCCCACTGATAATCAATCTCTTTATTCCACTAAAGTTTTCTTTTCGATTCCAATTATTCAATGCAAGAAAAAGCATACTAGATTTTGCCAACTGCACTTTTCTTTTTATACCAGTTGGAACATTATCAAATGGATACAACTCAATAAAAATACCACCACCAGGCGCATTTTGCTCATATTCATCAACAATAATTCCGGTCGTATCATTATTGCGAATTCGCAGTAACGAACTAAATACATTGTTTTTTAATACACCATATTCGATTTTATAGTTACTCGGAAGCTCTCTTATCGACACTTTTCTAAATTTATCAAAGTCACTTCGTAGCATACCGATATCCAGATCATCATCCCATGGAATAAACCCATTATGACGAACTGCACCAATTGCACTTCCTCCAATCAGGAAATAACTCAAACCATATTTTTCGCATACATTGCAAAACCATGTCGCCATTTCCAGTTCACACAACCAAACTTTTTTTCTTGTAACTGAAACCTGATATCCGTCTCTGATTTCAGTTCTAAGATAATCTTCTTTATTCATTATTCTTTTCTCCTACTAATCCCTTGAGTTTTCCTGTTTTGTACATCTTCAGCAACAAAAGTGCATTTACAAACACAAAAATCATCATAAGAGTCCATCTAAAAGCCAAGAGATCCAACAATACATAGCAAACTGCCAGTACTGCAAACAGCAGAACTGCTAAAATTGCAATGATTTTTGTATCAAACTGTTGAAATCCGATCAGTTTCTTTGCCATCAGGTAGTGGAAAAAGAAGTAGCAGATATAGCAAAACAAAGTTGTATAAGCACCAGCAATATACCCAAACTGTTTAATAAAGAAGTAGTTCAGAATAATATTCAGTACAGCAATACATGATGTTGCAAATGCAATATTCCAAGTTTTCTTCAAATAATACTCCGTTGTCGATGGAAGTAAGTACAAAAATGTAAAGAAGGTACATGCTAACAACGGCAATACAACTATTCTCGACTCGTAATATTCTTTTCCTCCAAGAATAAGTACTACCTCTGGGGCCACAAGCATTACTGCTACAATCACACACCACATGGCGTACATATAAATCGTAGATACTTCTTTAATTTGCTTGAATTCCTTTTTGTCGGCCCTTTCGTAATACCATGGTCCATAAACTGTATCTAGTGAATTAACCAGTATTTGTATTATGGTATTAATATTAAACGCAAAACTATAGATACCAGCTTCTGCAACGCCAACCATATTGTTAATCATGATTCTATCAAACTGTGAAAGAACAATTTGAGATAATCCATGTGGAACAATCGGTAGGCTATACTTAACGCCAAACTTCCAGAATGTCTTATTATATTTAGGTTTCTCTGAAGAAAACAGCTTAAACAAAATATAGACGCATATTAAAACAAGTGGCGCAACACACCCTGCTATTCTTGCTGCATATCTTTTGCTACTGAGTACCGTTGTCATCAAAATCAAAGATATCAGCACATTCGCTATAGTGTTAAAAAATGCAATTTTCAAAAAGGAAGTGTATTTATAATCTATGCTAAGATCCGCATTATAAAACTGAAGCAACGCACTGCAATAGCTATGAATCATCAACAAATCCAGTGTTAATAAATTGAGACCCGTAATCTTTATAACTGTATTTGAAAATAAATTTACAACTACAAGTGCTACTGCCAACATAATCATCGGAATCAGTTCAATCGATGAAACATATTTCCTATATTCCTGCTTGAACTCATAGCGTGCACTTTTCAAGCTACTATGCAATGTCACGCCGATAAGAATAACAAAGATTCCCTCATAGGACATGTATATATTAAACAGGCCGTAGTCTGTTTTATTCATCAGTCTGGCAAATATGGGCAATGTAATTAGATTGATTCCCTTTAATAAATAATTTCCAATCGTGTACCCCATGCCAGCTTGGAGTACTTTGTTTGTTTTAATTTTTGATTTCATACTTTTCTTCATTAATATAATTCACTTTTCTTATTATATTTGCTAACACCATTTTTAATCCCGCAAAATATAAAGCACCATACAATCCATTCAAATGAAAGATCTTGTGTCAAAATTGTTGAAAACGCTGCAACAACAACAAAAATCTTCAACCACCTATTGGATGTTAGCCTAGAAAACATTTTGCTGTATCCAACTAAAGCGTATCCCTCAATAACTATTCCATAAAGCATCATCCAATTTAATGGCGTAAACGTTGCATTGTACGAATCTTCGATTCCTCTTGCAGCTACACCTAACAATGGATTTTGAAATATTTTTGAAAGCGCATAACTAATAGCATTGGTTCGGTCGTAATAACTTCCACTTGTTTTAGTTGATGAGAATTTCATAAACACTCTGCTTCCGATTATGCCTTTATCTATTAGAACGACAAAAATTATCGCAATTACTGATAGCAGCGCAAGAAATCCTATTTTTCTATATATTTTATCTCTATTTCCAGAGCCTAATATCACAAAAAATCCGTACGCAAAAAACACCAAAACGATACTAATATATCCATTTGTAGACAATGTCGTAATCACAGCAACCGTCAACACAAGAACTCTAAATACATTTATTTTTTTGTTTGAAAAGAGTTCTATTAACAAGGCTATATTTAGATAAAATTGAAAAATACCGGGTTCATAGAAAATACCAAAGTTTCTGAAATAATCCTGCATACCAACTGGCACAACAGAGAGCCACAAATTAACAAATAAAACACTATGATTCCTCCAAAGATGTCGCGGAAATGCCCCAAATGCTCCAGGGGCAACTTTATATAGAAAATATACAGCAATCGAAAATAACGCTATTGCCATTATGCAGTCTGTATACTTTTTCAAAAAATCTTCGTAAGAAAAACTTTGTATTACAAGATACGAAGAAATAACTATTACAACAGTACGAATATCAATTGATGCAAACGACCGGTTCACCACCATTGAAAACATAATGAATGATAAGATGATCAGACAGTTCAAAATCTGACTTTTAGCTAATGGCTTTATATTGAATAAATATATTAAAACAGACAGCGTTAGCAGTAGTACGCTTGAAACCATTCCACTATAGCTTTCAAACATATACATTGATGCGCAAAACAGGCAACCAAAAAAAAGCAAATATGTGATTTTTTCTCTAAACAATCCTAATTTAATTTTCATAGCATTTCCTTTCAGAAATACAGTTTGCAATACTGTTTTTTAAATTCATTTATCGACAATTTATTTTTATACGCATTTGCTTTTTCATCATATGTATAATTTGTCCGTTGTATTGCCATATTTAATACTTTTTTAAGGGCTTCAATATTTTCACTTCCAAACGTATATCCGAGATGATTCTTTTCGACTATATCTCCTAGACTGCCGTGGTTTGCTGCAATAATCATCTTTCCTTTAGCCACACCTTCGCCTAAAGGACCACTAGCTCCATTAAAAGTTTTCCGATAAGGAAGTACAATTGCATCTACAGCCTGAATTGCCATTTCAAACTCTTCATCAGTCAAAAAACTGAGATGCAGTTTCACTCGGTCTCCATATGGTCTTGCCAGTTCTTCAATTTCCTCTCGCTTTATAGCATCCTCTGCTCCAGCAACAAGTAACTCAAAATCTCCAGTCACGCCTTGCAATGCCTTAAGTAAAATGTCCAGTCCCTTATCATAGCGTGTTCCACCAATGCATCCCAGTACAAAGGCATTCTCACTTAGGCCATAATATTTCCGTGCTCCTGCTTTATCAATATCATATCCAGTAGAAAAATGCGGATACTCAATATGCACAACATTTTCAATTCCTGCATCTTTAACTTCATTAAAAATAGCATCTGTATGTACAACACCAACGCTTGACAAGTGCATGATTCTCTTAAGGCTTACAATTCCAATCTTTCCCTTTTTGAGTGCATGAATTGTATTGACGACCTTGTGTTTCTTTTTTAGTCCTTCTAGTCCTAACCCAAAATACTTATAAAACACATCTCCGTACAGGAAATGAACCACATCTGGCTTTTCTGTTTTTATAATACCTTTGACTTCTTTTGTCCACTTATAATATTCCAGCAGTTTCTTGTTAAAAAAATCTGTTTTCCGGAATACATACTGTTTCGCATTAAGCCCTTCTATTTTTTCAGGAAGAACAAGAACGTTTTCCTTTCCAGGAATGTCCATCAATGCTTTCAGATATGTTTGATGATGTCCCCCTGTTTCTATATCTACATATAATACTTTCACTTATTTTTCCTCTATTTACTGCTTCTTTTCCTCAAAGAAGCTTTCAAGCACTTGAATATGATTCTTTGCAATTTGATCAATCGTATTTGTTTGCATTTTATTGATGTTAGCAAGGCTCATTTGTCTGCATAGTTCTTCATTATCCCTTAGCGTTAAGACCTTATTTACCAACGCCTCTGTATCATCAACATCAATAATGTAGCCGTTTTCTCCGTCTTTAATAAGTTCTACGCCCGCCACGCATCGCTTCGTTGTTATAACTGGAAGGCCATTTGCCATAGCCTCATTGATTACAAGCCCCCATGTATCACCACGAGTCATAAGCACAAAAAGGTCTGCTGCGTTGTAGTATTCTCTCAGTTCATCCTTGCCTAGAAAATCAACAAAATGAACATTTGAAAGATTATGTGCTTCCTTATACTGTTTATTTTCCTCAGACGGTTCACCACCTATAATATAAAAGTCTACGGACTTACCGATTTTTTCTGCTGCCTTCAGTACAATATCAAAACCTTTGCATTCAATATGTCTGCCAACCGTAACAACATTAAATTTTCCAGTCATCCCGATTTTCTCTTTCAGGCAGTTTTTCTCAGCATCAGTTAAGAGTTTTTTATTGATATCTTCCTGATGGAGTGAAGTAAAGTTATGTAAATGTATTCTTTTACTGTCTGCCCCATAGTATTCAAAATATTTTACCGCAGACTGACCACCAGCAAAATACCCTGTTGCTCCCCTCATCAAAAAACATTTTAATACCTTCTTTAGAGGATTTGATTCCTCAATATCATTGCATCCGTCACAATTGATAAAGTACGGAACTCTCTTAAGTTTGCAAAACAATTCCAAAATGATGGCATTTTTTAGGCAGTTATTGTACAAAATAACTGCATCGTATGATTTCAGATTTTTTATGTCCTGTTTGAATTCCTTTTTTGCAGATGTATTATCAAGAATATTACAATCCACAGATACTCTTGATAGCCACTCAGCCGTTCTTTTTTCATCTTGCTGATATTCAAAATATACTTTTGATGACCAATGCTTTGCCAAATCTGCAAACACTTCAACACGATACGGTGCTGGGAACTCTCCTATAATTAGTAATTTGTTCACTTTTGTTTTTCCTCCACATGACGCATAAACTCATTGGGATCTGAGAAATATGCGGCATATTTTTTGATTTTTTCTCGTTCCAATTCCACCATTTAATTTGTTTTAAATTTTCTACTGTTCCATTATCGAATCTTTTCCGAATCATTCGAGCTGGATTTCCTGCCCAAATTTCATATGGACCGACATCATGTGTAACGACGGAACCCATTCCAATAACTGCACCATCAGAAATTGTCACACCACTTTTTATTAACACATGTGACCCAATCCATACGTCATTTCCGATATGGACCTTCTGAAACGGTGAATATTGTAACGAACTTAATTTCTTCTTAATTATCCCTTTTGTTGTATTAAATACTGGTGAAACTGAAACCCAATCTATTGGATGGCTTCCTCCGCCAATTGCACAATAATTTGATATGCAGGTAAATGCTCCTATCTCTGCACACAAAACCGATGTATGTTCTCCTATATATGAATAGCGATCCATAGAGGTTTCTACTACAACTGATCCAATATCAATTCGCGCACTTTTCTCAATATTTGATTGATTAACGCAAGGGCGATTAAACATCTTTTTTAGAATCTTTTGAATAATATACCCCAATTTCATGCCAGCACCGCCCTTCCAGTGCTAACGAAAGTCAAATTAGGGCAAAACTTAATTTTTAGTGCTGCCTCTCCCCCCCCGATTATTAGGAATTGCTTCCAATGCTCCCTGTTGTTCCATTTTTATTCCCTTTTTCTCGCATTCATAAATCTTGGCATCTACCAAGAAACGATACCAATACGCCTGCAAAAAGTGGAATATCTTTCCTTCCGGTCCATCTAGGAACCCCAGCTTAATGTAATACCGATAGATGAAATACAGATGAGCACGGAAAAACTTCGGCAGTCTATAATATCCGCTATTCTTCACTACACGCTTCATCTTTGCTTGTCCAGACGATGTGCCATCCTGCTCTAGGCTCTCATCCATTGCATTTACAAGTGTCATCTGGTGATCCAGCACTTCACGGTTACTGTACCAGTTATGTTTTGCTGTCCACCATTCCAAATCCTTCTGATTGTTGTCAATCAGATCATGCTTGAACTCAACAGTTGTCCCCTCTGACAGGATCATGTGTTCATCCATGATTTTCATCTCGCAGGAAGCCTTACCTGTACGGAAAATACGGAGCAACAACTCTGGATAACGACCACCGTGTTTAATCCATCGCCCCATAAAATAAACTCTACGTCGAAGGATAATGCCGTTCACTGGAGCCTTGACCTTCGGAAGTCGTTCATCAATTTCCGCTGCCAAGTCCCCCATGATTTCTTCATCAGCATCCATACGCATCGACCATTCTGTATCAATGCCAGTGTTTTGGAGTCCCCAATTCAGCTGATCCGCATAGGAAACCCACTTGTGCTGGTAGAAATCCAGCACCGAACCAATCTTCTGAAGTTCCGCATTCAATTCTTTACACAGTGTTTCTGTTCCATCTGTGCTAAAGCTATCTACAATAACAAACCTCTTAGCAACTCCACAAAAAGATTCCACACACTTCCGAAGATTCCTCTCTTCATTTTTTGTTAATATAACTACTGTTAAATCTGTCATTTTTCACTTTCCTCATCCCTATATGTAAGATATAAGCGGGTACATATGTGACTACTGCAAATATAAAAACGCTTATTATTGATTGTTTTATCATCCCTAACGTAAAAGCATGAACCAGATAAATTTCATACGAAATCGTTCCAGTCATAGCCAACATCTTATTTTCAAATAATCCACCAAATGATTTTCCAAATGCCATAATTCCTATCGCTATTGGCAGACAGGTCAACAGTGCCATTGCATTCGACACAATGTACGGCAAGCTCTTAACCACATTCAGCTGCGTTATTGCCATGAAGAGAAGGCACATTGTACCCCCCCCCCCGTTAAAATCAGGATGTTTTTAGTCTTTGTCAGAGTCTGTTCAATCTTATCTTTATTCATTGCTAGCAATACACCAGCTGGGAAAGACAGCGTCTGTCTTGCACGAAGGAACGGCATGTCTGGATTTGCGAAGAATACCGATTCCAGCACAAACCAGATAGCAAAAACTTTGAACAAAACTAGCGTCTGCGTTCTGCTATCTTTAACCAATTTCTTTACTGCGTAGAAAATCAGATAGCAAATGACGATATAACCCATGAACCATCCATACCCTGTTGCTGGCTTCAAAAAGCAGAAATCCAACAGATAGGATTTAATGGAAAAAGTTCCTGTAGCAAGTAGCCCTATTAACTCCACCGCCCAGAATGGCAAACATACACCCAATAGACGTTTCTTCCAGAAGCCAACTAAGCCATTCTTCTCATGCGAAATCTCTAGTCCATATCCAGAGCACATCAGAAACAGTGCCACTCCAATTCCAGCAATGAACTGAATTCCTCCAACAGAAAGCATTGCTCCGCTATGTGCCCAGACAACAGTCAAGATGGAAAAACCTTTAATCGCTGTTGTGTAATTTCTGTCCATCCACTGGTATTTTTCCGGTTTCTTGATAAAACCAAGCAGATAGCTTGCAAAGATAAGGAATGTAAGAAAGGCAAAATACTTCATCACTTATTGCCCTCCAACCTCTTAATAACCTTCGCCGGGTTTCCAGCGATCACACAGTTATCCTCAAACTTTCCAGCAACCACAGCACCGGCGCCGACAACGCAACCATCACCAAGCACTGTGCCTTTTAGGATGATACTATTGCACCCAATGAAACAGTTCTTACCGATCTTAATCTCTCGGCTCGGCACTAGATCACTATCACCACCATTTTCATCTCGCAGAAGTTTGTTTCTCGTCTCTGCCTCAATGGGATGGAAGTCATTATCCAGAATCTTGCAGTTGCCACCGATGCAGGTATTTTCTCCAATCGTGATTTTCTTCCGAGCGTAGATTGTTGCTCCACTTATTCCCACGTTATCGCCGATTTCGATTTCCGCTCCCGGAGCGCGCGTGACAATGATCGTCCGGCTGTAAAGCCCAACCAAGTTGCTCAAGAAACTGCTCTTGATGGTGACATTTTCACCAATCTTCAGCTTGGCACCGCCTTTGTTGAAGATGATCGGCACACCCTTCAGCAAGAGGTTCTTTCCATATTCAGCTTTTGTCATCTTCATAACCAGCTTAAACCAGTTACTGTTCACACCTCTCGCCTCCTTTACAGCTTCAGAATCTCTTCTGCGTACTTTCTCACCGACACATTTCTGGTCAGATTCTCTTCCAAGTTTTTCCGGCCTCTGGCTCCCATCGCCTTCAGTTCGCTATTTCCAGCATTCTCAATGAACCAGCGGATGTTTTCCTCGACCTTGTCATACTCACCCGGTTCACAGCACAGACCACCCTTTGTGTCCTCGATAATGCAACGAATCTCAGAGCCAGATTCCAGGACCCCTAAAATGGGCTTCGAAGCGGCCATTATGCCGTATGCCTTCGACGGACAACTTACTCCTTTAATGCCTTTCGCATTCACACACCAATGAACGTCACCAGCATTCAAGCTATAAATCAGGTCAGCCTTATCTTGGTACGGAATGAAAGTCACATTATCCATGTGATGCTGCTTTACATAGAGCACCAGCTTGTCCAACACGGAACCTGCACCAACAAATGCAAATACGACCTCTCTGCCATCAGCCGTCTTCGTTCCAACCTTGATTTTCTCCACAACCTTAATCAGATTTTCAAGGTCGTAGTACAGACCAATGTTGCCGGAATACATAATGACAAACTTGCCATCCAAACCGTATTTTTTCTTGAAGGCAAGAACCTTTTCATCATTCTCATCCAACGGATAGATTTCGTTTTCATCAATCCAGTTGTTGATCATAACGGTTTTCGGGACTTTCTTACCCTTGAAGCGATTTTCTACCGTTTCCACCAAATCACGGCCGACTGTGATTACAAGGTCGCTGCGCTTGCAGCTGAACTTGTCGAACCACATCATGACATCTGTCACCAGTTTGCTCTTGGTGTAGCCAACAGCCAGCACCTGCTCCGGGTTGAAGTCCTGAATGTTATAGATGTACTTGGCGTGTTTCATCAACTTGCCCCAGACGCCCAGCAAACCGCCGAGAATCGGAGGCTGGGAAATGGAGAACACATAATCCATCTTTCCAACCTTAAAGGTCGCACCCATTGCTCCAAAAAAATAGGAAACTATGTTCTTCACACGGCTCTTCTTATTGGTCTTACTGAACTCCGGCACTCTTATCCTTAAAACTTTTACGCCGTTGATTTCTTCTTCGTAATATTTCTGCGTCTTGTATTTTTCTTCGATAGTTCCTAAGTAACTTGGTACCACGCAGATGACTGTTATGTCGAACTTATCCAGCATACCCTCCGCCAATTCACGGAGGATCTGCCCCGTTGACGCAGTATCTGGAATATAGTAATGAGCATAAATCAGAAGTTTTTTCTTATTTGACATTCCGCTATATTCCTCTCACAAGTTTTTATATCTAACTACCAATGCAGTACACCGGCGGATTTTATCTATGTAAAACAGTGTGTTCATCATGTTTCTCACACAACTGTATTTATCGTTTTCATCTGCTGGAACATCCAGTGTGTATTTGTTCATGTTTTTCCGTCAACTTATGGTTCTAAAATACCACCACTGAATCTTTGAGGTAGACACCTTCATACCAGCTCACCAACAAAGTGTTAAGTCTTATTGTCATAACTCGCAGTCGCACTTCTCCATTTTTCAAGGTGCTGCCCCTTATTGTCATAACCTTCATATCAACTCATTTTGTTAAAACTGTACAAGTTCATCTCTTTCTCTTATTGCAACACGAACAATCATATACCCCTCACTACCTCTAATTCCCCAGAAAAATGCAGTTATCATGTCCATCTTTTCTCTGCAATAAACTTTTCCAGAAAAATAGATTTTGGGCTTTTCAACACTTTCAACCTCCACCTCTAATTCTTCGGAAAAATGAAGGTATCATGTCCGTCCCTTGCTCTGCAATAAAACAGGCTCGCACTAGGGGTATTTTGCATGAGTTTTATACTCCACCCTCAACCATCATGCCGCCACTGAAAGTTTGAGGCAGACATTCCACCACCTCTAATTCGCCGGAAAAATAGCAACAGGGTGGAGTATAATGTCCATTTTTCGTCTTATGTAGGTACATTTTCGATTTTTCCGTTCATTTTTAGGCAAAAAGAAAAGAGCCACCGACCATCAGATCAGTAGCTCCAAGAGATTCATTTTTCTATTTAATTTTCAAAAAGCTCACTTTTTCGCTTATAAGTGATTTTATTCACTTTTCTGGGTTCATAAGTGATTATGTTCACTTATTTCGTTTTATGTAATTATCATGGGATGACAGAAAAACTCACTTATTTACCATTTCTATACAAGTAATTATAATCACTTTTTTATTGAGATAAGTGAGAAAAATCACTTATTTTCCTGCCCCGGCGTTTCCTATCCTGCTGGCTGCGTTTCCTTAGCAGGCTGGATTCTAGCCAAGCTGGCAGTTTAATTCCCGTCTCTCTGCTGCCTTACCCACACGCCCCTCAGACAGCCCCTCTGTCGGCTTTTACTGCCGAACTGGGATTGTTTTGCGATGGGCTGGCTTCTGCCCGACGTGGGGCAACTGTGGGGCTTACAGTCTCGTCTAGCATTTTTCCGTTTTCTATCGGAATCGCATCTGAAATTGGAAAACTCACAAGGTTCTGTTCCAGGAATGACTTTCCGGCCAAACGGTATGATCTCTTCATATTCCAATGCGCATCTCGATAGATCATTCTGGAAAAGGCCACACACTTAATCTCACAGCTGTTTGTTTCATTCAGCTTTGTCACTCGATGCGCCCCGGCATCTTCTGCCTTACACGCCTGTACTGCAATCTGCCCCATCTTCCGGTTGTACAAAAATCGGTAATGCGTTGGCCATCCAAGTGCCTCTAGCGTGCTGCGAAAGATGGTGATCCGTCCTTCCTCCGCATTAAATGTCACTCCCAGCATCCCGGAGTACCATTTCTGTTCTTTTTCCTGCAATCTTCTCACCTCCAAAAAAGGGCGCACTTCCCCCTTGGTATTATAAAATCATTTTTAATCAAGCCCGGTATCGGGGACTGTCCTTCCTGTCAAAACTCCCATTGATACATAACCATCCATCTGTCGGACTTCTGATTCTCTTAGGTGTTCTTCTACAGGCACGCCAAAAGTACCTGCAATATCATCCGGGTAAAATCCCTTCCGAGTATCCACAGGCTTAGTCTCCTGGTCTGTTGGCTGTTCTGCTACAGTTTCTTTCTTTCCACTTTGCCGCTCATGGAAGATTTCTGGCACGAGCAGATCAAAGACGTACAGAGTTTCTCCTTCGAAGGTAATTCTGTACCCCAACACCTTATATCTGCATTCACTATCCCAGTCCATTTCTTTATAGACCAGTTCCGCAAAGGGCTTGCAACTCATCTTCCTGCTCTTACGCTTATCCGGCTTTGCAATGCACCAGCGCAGAGCATCCTTGTCGTTTTCATCACAACCACGCACAACAATGCGCTTCAAATCGTTATTGAACATGACGTGTATATAAACCACATCCTCCAGACCTGTGATGCAGGCAGTATTGAATGTGATACTATCCTTACGAATCACGATTGCAGGATCACGAAGATGTGCAAACAACTCCTTTCGCACAACTTGATATCCATCATACGAAAAGGTACTCTGTAATTCCTCCGCTCGTGCATCTCTTTCATTTTCTGCCTGCTCCGTTGATGGGGCAATGCTTGTGTGTTCCTCATTCATTCGTGTCGGTCCATCCTTCCATTATTTCTTCCGCCTCATGGAGCAATGTATTCAGACCATCTGCGGTAAATGTATTCATTTCTTTAATTTCTGCTGCCGGCCGGAGTACATCCCAGTTTCCTGCATAATGCTCCTGCTGCAAAATGCCAACCTGTGCAATACTTGTGATTGGCTGTCCAAAAGTTCCCGCCCATTCTGGTGGAAAAATGTAAATCATCTGTTTGACCGTTTTGCCCTCGGCTTCCTCTTCTTTCGATGGCAGAACGATTTCCTCTATTTTGATCATCTCCGGCTCATCCAGTTCAAAAAGCATCAGCTTATTGTCCCCTTGTTCCACAAACTTCCCCCGGAAACGATACTTCAAACCCTCTTCCCATTCCATAATGTCGAAAAGTGTCTTAGCCAGACCACGGCAGCCCAGTGTGCTTGCACACCAGCGGCCCTCTTTCAGTCTTCCCCAGTGAATAGCATTCGGATTGCCCTTTTCGCATGGCCGAATTGCAACACAGCGGTCAACCGAGTTCAGAAGCAGTTCCACATACTCCACATCTTCAAACTTTTTCAGACAGGAAGTATTGAACCGCAGCTTACCATTGGAGATCGTCATTGCCGGGTTCTGCAGTGTAGAAAAATACTGAGCCCGTACCACCTCATATCCCGATAGATTCAGTCGGTTCATGACCTCTGCGTTATTCTCTTGCTCTTCCTGCATTACACTTTCAGAAGCCTCCCGGTATTCCTCTGCCGAGAAACCAGTCCAGTCCTTATCAAAAGGCACATATCCTCGAAGAATACCATCATCCACCACACTCAGAACCGGCAATGGCCTATTTTTTCTTGTATAGTTGCGGGATGCCCTCAGATGATTGGCTGCATTATAAACCTCTCTGGACACAATCGCCTCATGGTGGTCCCTCTGTCGATACTGCGTCCGGTCATTGTTATTTTTCTTTGACTTATGTGTAAGAAAGTTCGGCGTGAAAGTCTTTCTTGCCAGCACATCCCCACAGTGGCGTTCATTTGCAATGACGCCAGCTATCGTACCCGGATTCCATTCGGTATTTCCCAGCTTGGTTTTACGCCCGTACTCGGTCAGAAGTTCTGCAATCTCAGTAAAGGAAAAGCCATTCAGATACAAGTAATAAATGACCCTAACCGTCTGTGCCTCACTTTCATTTACCACAAGATTTCCATCCTCGTCCTGATCATATCCCAACAATGCCGGCGTCAAAAACAGGCCTCGGCTGAACCGCCGGTCAATAGACCAGTTCATAATGATCGATTTGGAATGAGATTCTTCCTCCGCCACAGATGCCAGAATGGTCAGGATCATACGGCCATTGCTGTCCAGTGTATAAATATTGTCGGCCTCAAATTTCACACCCACGGGCGGGTCAAGATTTTTCAGCGTTTCAATGACCGAAAGGCAGTCCACAATGTTTCGGGCAAAACGGGCGATGGACTTTGTAAGGACCAGGTCTATCTTTCCTGCCTTACAGTCTTCAATCAACTGCTGCATTCCTTTGCGATGCTCCAGCGAAGTTCCGCTGATGCCCTCATCATCGTAAATTCCAACGAACTCCCATCCCGGCTGTGCCTTTATGTACTCAGTATAGTAATTTTTCTGAAGTTCATAGGATGAAGTCTGCTCGTCATTGTCAGTGGAAACACGGACATAAGCCGCAACACGCCGAATAGAGGTACTTTCTCCAAGCCCCTCCACTGCCTTTGCCGGGATGACTTCCAATTCAGAAGCATCCACTCCCTTATATCTGTCTCTGATTTTCTGCTTGCGGTCTACCGCTTCTACTCCACTGCTTCCCATGTACTTCCTCTCATTCTTCCGGCTTTATGCTCCAATACCACTGACGCATCTTCCGATAACTTCGGATGCCGAGTTCTTTTTTCGTATTTTCTGCTGTCCTGCGACTGATGCCTTCGTCACTCATCCGCATATAGATTTCTCTTGCTCTCATATCGCCTTCGGAAAGCAGCTTTTTTATCAGGTATGCTGCTTTCTCAGACTTTGATTCAAACTTCGGAGGCTCTGACTCTGCTTCCGGGTCAGTTGGAATCTTACACTCCAGCCATCGAAAACCCTTCTCGGCCGTTATTGAGAAACGAATCTCTCCATCAGATGGGGCCAGATTGTTCTTGATCTGTCGTACAATGCGAATGTCTTTGTTTTCCGGATCATGCTCCATCTGCAGAACACTTCTGGCTGCTGCCACAACATCCACACTACCAATGCTCCGGTACAGATCTTTTGTCCCCTCTTTCTTGTTGAGGTGACCAATCAATACAACTGCACAGTCATACGCAGATGCCCACATTCCAAGACGCTGCATCAGCTTTCTCGCCCTGCCTGCAATCTGAAGGTCAGAATCACTCCCCAGATATGCCTGTATCGGGTCAATGACCACCAACCTTGGACGAAATTGTATAATCGCCTTTCTGATACGTTCATCATCCAGCGTCAAGCCACTGTTCATTTCTTCATTTATAAAAGCCACATTCCTGCAATCTGCTCCACACGTTTCCAATCTCGGCTTGATGGTGTCTGAGGCATCATCTTCCGAACACTGGTAAATGACTTTCTGAGGCATTCCAATAGACTTTCCATCCGGCATAGTTCCACCCTTTGATAATTCTGCAATCAGATTCATCATCATGGTAGACTTTCCATCGCCGGGGTCGCCTTGCAGCAATGTGATCTTCCCGACTGCAATGAACGGATACCACAGCCATCGAACAGCTGTTGCTTCTACATCACTATATAATGTGAAAATTCCTGTTTCCTCTTTGCCTGTCATTCCCTTTACCTTTCATTTGCAGTCTTTTCCTACATTTATATTATAAGAGCTGCATGACATTTTGACTGCTACCTATCATGTAGCACGTTCCATGTTTTGCTACATAGTAGGTAGCAAAATGGTCTTAGACCACACAACAGATAGGGGTGTGGCATTTTGCGGTCTTAAAAATCTCTCATATTCAGTTGCTATGTATTTTTCTCTGCGGGATAATCGTACCAGCCTTATGCGGGAAAACATAAGGAGGAACACATGGCTATTGACTATGAAGCCTTGGGCAAGCGTATTTCAAATGCCCGCAAACAAGTTGGTATCACACAGGAGGCGCTCGGTGAACAACTTAACATGACCCGTAAACACATCAGTGTTATCGAAACTGCTATCAACCGTCCCAGCCTGGATACCCTGGTTGATATCGCAAATGCACTGAATGTATCTGCAGATGACCTTCTCGTAGACAGTCTGACGCACTCGGCATCTACTGCAGATTCTGAGATTCACCGTCTGCTTTTGGACTGCAATACAACGGAACAGGAAATTCTTACCCGCACCGTAAAGGAACTGAAAGCAATTTTGTATGGTTTAGGAATCTGATTTTGTAACTCATTGACTACATAACAAAAGGCCCGCATAAGCCACAGCTGCACTTCGGCTCACTCCGGGGTGCTGTCTGTGGTTCATGCGGGCAGGGATAAAAAAGAAGCCCGCCAGCGTTCCATGTAGGATTCTACACAGTGCGCCAGCGGGCAGTCATTTACTTACTTTTTCGGCTTAAACTTTGCGCTATAAGCATTTACTGCTGCATCGTGGATAAGCCATCCAAATTTTCTCAAAAAATCCAATCGCTCTTCATCAGTCATCCATTTTGCAAGTGTATGAAGAACTCCCTCGTATCGTTCATTTTCTTTTCCGTTAAAAAACTTACCTCCGGGTCCCTGCTTAAATCTGACGGGAATCCCATTTTTAATTATCGTCCAGACAGTTGAACCACCATCTGTCTGAAACATGTCCCCAACCATGCCGTCCAGTTCTCCGGCATCCATTCTTTTCAGCAGTTCTCTTTCCTCACTCGTCATCTTCATCACCCCCACAATCCTCTACTTTTATATCTTCCGAATCATACGCTCCCATTGGGTATTCCCGAATCCAGCCTTCGATTTTTAATGTGTGGCCACATTCTGGACATTCATAGCAATCTTCAGAATTAATGCTGTACACAAGATCCGGTCCCATACCATTTTCTTTTTCGTAAGAGCTTTCATCATACATGAAGTCCTCAAGGTCAACATTTTCTTCATGACCGCAATGAGGACATTTGACTGCTCTTTCCAGAGAAACCGGCCGATATCCATACATATCCTCGATATCGATAAATTCCTCGCCTGCCGCTTCTTTTTCGCTGATGATGTCCCAATAATGCTGCGTCTGGAAAGTATCAAATTCTGCGCTGTCATCCAGAAGGTTATCCAGCATTTTTAAGGCATTCCGCTTTCGTTCAAGTTCATCATTGATATACTGTTTCCGTTCACGGATTGCCTGTTCAAGATCAATTTCTCCTGCTTGAAGTTTTTTTATATCTCCACAGGTTAAGCCAGATTTTGTAAGGACAACAATCCTCTGCAGGTTTTTGAAATCTGCTTCCGTATAATCCGTTGCCTTGTTTCCCACCGGCGGATGTTCTGGTTTGAAGATGCCCTCACGCTTAAAGAGTTTTATGCGCTCTGCATCAATGCCTAATTTTTCTTGTATTTCTTTTGGTCTCATAACATTCGACCTCCTTTCTGAAACCGAGTATAGCACATAGGGACTTTGTCCCCGTCAAGCCCTAAATATCATTTTTTCTAATTTTAAGGATACTCGATTCCAGTTTTATTTCAAGGCTTTTCTAAATGATTTGTATATTTCAGGCTTCGATACGCATCTCCAATGAATCCTACAAATTCCGGACTCATTGTCTCCACCACACTCTTTCCCTCTACATTCTGCAAAACAGCAATACTGACTCCGGACATATCATCTTCCCTCACTTCCAGTTCTCGTATCGAATCCGCCAAGGCCTCATCGATGAACGCAGCAAACTTTGCCCCATCAACATGGCTTTGCACTGGCATCGGTGCGCCACTTTCACCGAACAGCTGGATTATCTTTGGTTCAATGATACTCTCCACCTTTTTCAAGGCTTCTTCCTCTGACATCCGCCTCAGATAGCCTTTCATTGCACTTGCCACAATGATTTCCATCACTGTTGTTCCATAATCCTCAACGGACAGCCAAGCTAACTTTTTCATGTCAATCACTCCTGCTATGTGTATTTCTGTATCCTCACCATATACCAAAACTCTGCACATAGCAATATGTACGATAAAAAATCCGTACAAAGCAAAAAGGGCCCTGCCGGTATGCATTTCCACACATCCGACAGGGCATCCTTTCCTTTATACAGCCTGCTCTCGTTTTGCTTTACTTCTCAGATATCTTCGGTACTGAACCGTATTGTCATACACCCGGTACGGGGCATCGACCAGCGTCACCAGCCCATCAAGGCTGCATTTCTTAAATCCCAGAAAACTGGTCAGTGTCCTCTGATTTCCACAGGTGGGCAGCGTTACACCAAAATTCGTTTCATAAAGTACGATGTCGCCTTTCACCGTTCCCTTTTTCATAAAGGCGCAGTAGATACCTTTTTCAAAATGGAGCAGATCCGGTGCTTCCGCGATCCTCTCCGGCGTTATCTTCAAACGTCCTCGTTTCAGACTGGCGACCGCACCATCAACCGGCTTTCCATCCACATCCCGAAACAGGCTGCCCTGCACATCCAGCCCGTTCACCTTCAGCGGCATACCGGCGGCATTCTGTTCCGGCAGTTCTTTCAGGCAGACAATGAAAAGGTCAAAATTCTTCTTCATGACCGTAAGGGCTCCCTGTTCCTGGCTCAGCGTTTCTTTTTCCTTTCGGAAACTCTCAATTCGCTGCCGGATATCCTTTGCCAGACTTGCATAGGCTTCGATTTCAGATCCTTCTTCATAGTCAGCATGGTAGAAGCTCGTACCAATATCATTTCCCGTCAGCCCATTTCGGATATCGCTGTCAATCTCGTCTAATGTGATGTTGCCCTCCGCCAGCGATTCATTCAGTTCCAAATTCTGCTCCAATACTGCATCCCGCATGGCAGTAACCTGACGGCCAATCGTCTCCTGCAGTTTTTCTTCCAGCTCCTTTATCTGGGCATCCAGCGTTTCCAGTCTTTCCACTGACACGCTGTTTCCTTTCATCTGCTGATACATCTGTTCACAGGCTTTTTGAAAAAGAATGCTTATTTCCGAAGCCTCATGATTTTTCTCATAATCCCGTTTCAGACGGTACAGCATTTCCATAAAACTCTGTTCCAGTGCGCATTCATGGATGCTTTCCGAAGGGCATCTTTCATTGGCTGCTTTTCTCTCGGCATCCGACAATCTCCCGTGTTTTTCCCTGCAATACAGCTTCTGGTCCGGTGTGCCATTCTGTCTGGGCTTTTCGCCCTCCCGCTTTCCCATCTTCTGTTTACACCGCCACACGGGATAAGCATATGCGTATTTTTCAAGGTAGATATCCGTATCGCCACCAGTTGCTGCAAGGCTTCGGTCATCCGTGTACCCGGTTGCCACACCTGTATAGGTCACACGGAAGAATCCCTCACCGCATTCTTTTCCGGCTCTTTCTCCATGTTCAAGAACCGCACCGCAGACCAGATTTCCAAATGGCGAGCCGGTGTATCCTCTCTTCTTCTTTTGAGCCGGTACCGAATCTCCAACCTTGCTGGGCTTTTCATAAAGCATCGTCTGAGCCTTGTCCCATGTACTGCGGTCAATGATGCCAACATGATGGTTTTCTACATAATAGCGAGGTGCCTCACCTTTGTTGATCGTGGAACGGTGGGTCAGGAAATCCTTTGTGATGGTCTTCTGCATCTCAATGTCACCCACATATTTTTCATTCCGAAGAACTGTGAGCACAGAACTTGCCGACCAGTTCTTTTTGTTCACCGTCTTTCTGCCAAGTTCATTCAGCTCCTTTGCAATACGGTTTGCCGTCTGTCCACATACATACCGTTCAAAAATATAACGAACCGTTTTTGCCTGTTCCGGATTGATCACCCATTCACCATTTTCACCCTTGTCATACCCAAGCATCCGGTTCAGATCAATCTTCGGCTTACCAGCCTGGAAATTCTTTTGGATCGACCAGCGGATATTGTCCGAAATGGACCGGCTCTCATCCTGCGCCAGTGCGGAAAGAATAGTCAAAATCAATTCACCAGTCGCATCCAGCGTGTCGATGTTCTCTTTTTCAAAGTAAACACCAACCGGCGGATTCTGCTGCCGAAGCTGGCGGACACAATTCAGGGTGTCCACCGTGTTTCGGGCAAATCGTGAAATCGACTTGGTCACAATATAATCCAGCTTTCCATCCAGGGCATCTGCCATCATGCGGTTGAAATCCTCACGATGTTCCCTGCTGGTTCCTGATTTTGCCTCATCTGCGTAAATGCCAGCAAATCTCCATCCGGGTTTGTTCGTGATAAGATTTGTGTAAAACGCTTTCTGTGTGGTGTAGGAAGTCTGCTGGCTTTCATCCCCTGTGGAGACTCGACAGTATGCCGCCACACGGATATTGCTCTGCACCTTCAGCTGACCACCATTATGCACCGACCGCTTTGTAGCCGGTATCACTTCTACTTTTTTCTGTGTCATGTGCTCTCCTCCGTTTCCTTCATATCTTTTTTCCGTTCCGACGCTTTCTATACTCTACCTGAACCGGTTCTCCAAGGATCTCTGCTTCATTTTCCGCAAACTTTGGTTTTCCATCTTTGTCGTATACCCGATAATCCTTGAAGTCCTTTATAGTCCTTCTGGCTCCGAAAGCAGTAAATTCCATTCCGTAAATGGTCCGGTAATGGATCACATCTCCGTCCACTCTGCCAGATTCAATATTTACGGCATACATTTCCCGGCTGAAGGTTAGCATATCCGGTGTACTCAAGAACACACCCGATTCCGTCCACTGCGGTTCTTTATCATCCAGACCATGCACCACCAGCTTCTGTCCATAGCGGTTTTGCTCCGGCAGGGCCAGCAGTTCCTCCAGAAAATATTCGTACCTCTTTTTCAGGATGATGCCGCCTTCACTGCTTTCTTCCAAAATGTGGAGTTCGTTTTCCAGTTCTTCTTTCCGCTTCAGAATATCCTTCAGTAGTTCATCGTACATTGCCTCGGCACTTCCAGCCGCAGGCGTGTAAACACCATCCACACGCTGTTGATCCATCCCCTCCATAATAGCGTCCATCTGAATGCTCCCATCCCGAATGGACTCCTGTAAGCTCTCCTGCAGGAAAACCCGTTTCTGCTCTGCCATTTTCTTCTGTGCTTCCATCTGCTTTTTCATAAGGCGTTTACATTCCTGTTCCAGCTTCTGAAGCAGTTCCCTGAGTTCCAAAATCCGTCCTGAATGGTCTTCCGGCTCCCTCTGGCATTCACGGTATTTGACCGCCAGCCCCGACTGCTCTTTGTTTTCCTCGTAATCCCGTTTCAAGCGGTAAAGCATCTCCATAAAGCCTTGTTCAATAGCGACCTCATAAAGCTCCTCTGTGCAGTCTTTATCTGAACAGCGCATCTTCCCAACACCATAAATCGCAAGTCCCTGCCGTTCATTGGTATCTTCAATGGACTCTGCATCCACCCAGTATGCGGCAATCTTTCTCCTCTTGTGGACCATCGTCTTTCCACACGCTGGACACGAAAGGTTTACATAGCAGATATTGAGAGGATCACGGCTTAGTAGCGGTGGCCTCCGTTTCATTTCACTTTGCACGATCAGCCAGGTTGCCCGGTCGATGATTGGTGTGTGGTGGTCCCGGATGTAATACTTTGGAAGCTGCCCTCTGTTCGGGACCGCCTTATGGGAAAGGAAATTACTGGTCACATATTTCTGCATTTCCAAATCGCCCACATACTTCTCATTTAGGATCACATTCGAGAAGCTGCTGGGGTTCCAGTCCGTGCCAGATACCGTTTTCCAGCCTCGCTCGTTCATCTCGTTAATGATAGTTGCACGGCCGGCTCCGCAGGCATATCTTCGAAAAAGGTAACGCACCGGTTCCGCCTGCTCTTCATTGATGATCCATTCTCCGTTTTCCCCTTTGTCATATCCGATCATCCGGCTTAGATGGACCATCGGCTTCCCTTCCTGGAACCGCTTCTGATAAGACCAGTGGATGTTATCCGAAATGGAATGGCTTTCTTCCTGGGCAAGTGCGGAGTAAATGGTCAGGATCACCTCACTAGTGGAATCCAGAGTGTTGATGTTTTCCTTTTCAAAAAAGATGCCCACAGGAGGTGTCAGCTGTTTCAGCTGTCTTGCGCAGTCGAGGGTATCCACGGTATTCCTTGCGAATCTCGATATGGATTTTGTGACTATTAAATCGATTTTCCCATTTCTCGCATCCTCCAGCATCTGGTTGAACTCATCCCTATGCAGGCGGCTTGTTCCGGTGATTCCCTCATCCGCATAAATTCCTGCGAATGTCCAGCCCGGATGCCGCTGTATCATATCCGTGTAGAATGCCTTCTGGGTCTGGTAGGACGTTTTCTGTTCATCTGAATCCGTGGACACTCTGCAGTAAGCTGCCACCCTTAACCCCTTCGGCTTTTCCTGGGCAGCCTTTTGAGCCGCCGCTTCCTTTATCAATCGTAAAACTTCTGACATTTTTCCTCACCCTTTCTTTACATATTTTTTCCGGTAGCAGTTATCCCGCATGGCCTGTCCGTCAAAATAAGATGCCGTATACCGGTAATCTTCTATATTACTGTACATGACAACCTCTGTCCTTGTATCATCATACCAGTGAACCGTATAGTTCAACGGGGAATGGACCGTAATAGAAAGGACAAATGCCTTGCAGTAATCTGAGGTCACTCCATTCAAAAACTGCACCACGCCATCCCTTCCTTTCGGAAGTTCCTTCATCCATTCGATTGCCCGTTCTCTTCTCTCGTGGTCATTCTCCAAATCCTCCCAGTACCCTTCCAGATACTCCAACCGTTCTTCCAGATGCTTTTTCTCATCCATATCCCGGTCAAGTTTTTCTTTCAGCCGTCTGATCTTCTCAGCATTGCTCTGAATGACTGCCTCGTCGATGCTCTCATCTCCCAGCAGCTCCCGTCTGGTCTGCATCACATCGTTCTGGCTTTCCAGAAGACGCAGCTTTTTCCCACTGCTTTCCATTCCAATCTGAAGGGTGGCAATCTGTCGTTTGTAAAAAGCACGGTCCCGTTCCATAAAGTCGGTATGCTGGATGTTTTCCAGCCTTTTGATCATCTGTGGAACAAAGTCATCAGCTTCCTTTGTAAAACCTTCAAACTGCTCTCCGTAACGGCCGCTCATGATATCTGCTACTCCCACATTGTCATGAATTGGCTGTGTGCTCAGCCGGAATCGTTCAATGATTGCTTTACGGAAAGCCCTCACAATCTGCTCTTCATAGATTTTCTCGCAGTGGCAGATTCTCTTTCCATTATCAATCTCAGCTGTTGGGCAGTACCAGATAGGATAGTTTTTTGAATTTCTCACTCGGAAGAATCTGCCGCATTCTCCACACAGGATCCTTCCTGAAAATGGCTTTGATCCTTTCTTTACTCCCTTCTCTTTCTTGGCGGCATTGGCTCTGCGGATTTCCTGAACAGTTTCAAACAGTTCTTCATCTATAATCGCCGGATGGTGGTTCTTTACCAGATACTGCGGAAGTTCTCCATTATTCCGCTGGGTGTTATGGTTCAGAAAGTCCACGGTGTATTTTTTCTGGATCAGGACGGCTCCTGTATATCGTTCCCTTTGTATCATCTGAGAAATAATTCTTCCAGTCCATCCTTCTTCCAGATCACTGTTCAGCTGTCCTTTCTTTGAGTTCTTTTTTCTGGCTTTGACCGCCACGGTCTCAGGAGCTGGAATCCGGTCATAATTCAAACCTCTGGCAACATCTGTATAGGCAGTACCCTCTGCCACCTCCTGAAAAATCCGGCGCACGATTTTTGCTTCTTCTTCCACAATTTCGATATCCCTATACTGATATCCACTTTCTGTCGTGACCATCTTTCCATTGTAGCGATACCCATATATGACCATGTTCTTTACCTCACCTCTCGGATAGCGCATCTTATTTCCAAGATTGATGTTTCTGGAAATACTCCGGCTTTCTTCTTGGGCAATCGCCGCAAGTGTCGTAAGAATGAAATCACTGGTCGGATCAGCTGTGTCCAGATTTTCTTTTTCAAAAAGGATCGTCACATTGTTGTCATGCAAAATATTAAGGGCGGTCATAAAATCCGCCGTATTCCTGGAGAAACGGGAAATCGACTTGCATACAATACGGTCTATTTTCCCTTCCCGGCAGTGCCGCAGAAGTCTTTTGAATCCAACACGCTTATCCTTGACCGTTCCTGAAATTCCATAATCGGAGTAAACCCCGATTGAATTCCAGTCTGGATTGTTTTCGATCAGCTGATGAAAATACCGTTCCTGCGTTTCGTAGGAGTTTTCCTGGTCACTGGAATCAGTGGAAACTCGAATGTAAGCGGCTACATTCAGATGTCCTTCCTTTTCCTTTGTCCTGCGAAAAGAAGCTGTGGAAATAAATCCATTTTCTTCTTTCATTGCTTCTGCCTGTGGCTGGAAGACCGCCTCGAATTCGCTTCTCAACCCACCGACCCGTTCCATAACAGGAACTGCCTGCTGCATTTTCTCCTTTGCAGCCAGCGCCTTCTGGATCAGGGAAGCAATTCCGGCATCTCCGTTTTCCTTGGATTCGGATAACGGCAACTTTGTCTTTTTCTCTTTTTGTTGGGTGCACATCTCTTGGCGCACAACGCTTTCCTGCAAAAAAGAAGATGCAGCCGCCTTCTTTTCAGAGAGGTCAGCTGCACCACTTTGTTCCTTCACCGCTTCATGGGATCTCTTTTCCTGCACAGGCATCTGAGTCACAGATGTAGTTTCCGGCAGAACAAATTCGCTCTGTCCAGTCGCCGCCATCAACATCTTTGAAAGCTCGGCTGCAGAAGCATTCGGGCGGCTTTTCTGTTTCTGCTGTACGGTGCTTTTCACCGTTGTGCGCTGCAGTTTCTGCAAAAAATCATTTGCTGTACTCATCTTGTTCTCTCCTTTCCGCCCATCTGCTTTTCTCTTCGGGCAGTCACATATTCCCTCTACTGCGTGATATTATCAAGTAAATTCGGTGCAGAAAGACGGAGAATAATCCACCCGATTATTGTCCTATCTGCACCATCCAATATGTAAAGGCCCTGACTGAAAAGACAGAGCCGTATCTCTTACAGTTTCTTGGCAAAATCAAGGCTGATCCAGCCATTACGCTTACCGGCATAGGCCTTCAGCAGACCCCAACGGGTTGCGCCCTCACCGTCTGCTTCCTCTACAATTGTAAATATGCCTTTTCCAGTGTACTGCCCGGTCTTAGCATAGTTCGTACCAGGTCCCTTACGGATATTAAGGTCACTGATTGAAACCCGTACCGCATACGGGCAGTTTGCCTTAACTTCCGGGTAGACTGCCTTACCCGCCGGATCATAAACGAAATAGCCCGGATTGATATCCGCGCACTGCTTTGCGTAAGCCAGGTCATGGAAAGCACCCTTCTGAGAAGCCGCATTCTGCCAGCTTTTGCGGACACGGTACCAGCCAGAGATAACCGTACCCTCAGAAGCCTTTGCCACATCATACTGCGTAAGGTTCCAACGCTCGATGATACTGCAAAGGTTCTGTACATAGATGTGGCTGGTGGCATATCCGCCATCCTTGATGATCTGAACCGCTTTCTTATAATCGGTACAGCCGACCAGACCCTCATAGCGTTTCTTTCTGCCATTCATCGCACCGAGCAGATAAGCCGCATGGTCAGCAATGGAATCCTCCACACAAGAATACTTGCGGAAGTCAGCGGTGATCGTGACCATCGAGCCGTCATCATTCTGCTCTTGCGTTTTCTTGGTATAGACAGACTTGCCATCCCAACTGCTGCCGCTCCAGCTGTTCCCAGAAAGCGAAGTCTTCATGCCAAAGCAGTTATTCGCATTCTGTGCCAGCTCAGATTTACCGTAGCCGGACTCCAGAATGAACTGAGCCATCGACACGCAAGCGAGAATGCCAGTAGTTTTCTGGTTCGCAGTAAACAGCGGACCGATCTTTGCAACAACATCCGCTTCGGACAAGTCCTTCAACGAAGATGCCTGCAAGCCGGAAGTCTGCGGTGTTGATACCCCGCCCAGTGCTGCCGTCACCTTTGCCGCCAAATCACCCAGACGGGCATACAGCCAGTTTCCAGGGCAGCTTTTGTTGGCAAACCAGCGGTGAACGGTCAGCACCATTTCATCCGCCGCCGGAGCATAGTTGAGTGTCTTATTTTTATCTCCCAGCCACAGAAGCTTTTTCTTACCGTTTCGTCGGCAGATATCGGTACAGAGCTTAATAAGCGAACTGTACACTGCGCTGTTCATGGCATACGGCTCATTCATGTCACTGGCACATTCGATGGTGACAGCCCTCTGGTCATTGGCATTGCTGGACGAGCACCAGCTACGGTTCTTTTCCTCGACACACAGTGATACACGGCCATCTGTACCGATGCCGTAGTTGCAGCTTGCCTGACGGCTCGTGCTGGTGAAGCATCCGCAGATGCTCTCTGCAGAAAGCTGACCGACCACACAATGCGGTGTAATGCGGTCGATGCTGTGTGTCCTCTGACCGGAATGGTTCGAAGAGAGCTTGGTGTAAACAACGAGTGGACTATTGGTATATCCCATAATGATTTCCTCCTTATAAAAAATCGAGGCCCAGATCACTCTGAACCTCGTGCTGTGGTTATTTTGTTGTTAAGGGATCAGCAGTTTCATGCCGACCCGGATGGCGTTGGAAGTCAGCCCATTCAGCACACGGATATCTGCACAGCGGCTGCCATTTCCCAGTTCCTTTTCCGCAATCTTCCAGAGATTATCACCGGGAACCACAGTATAGATCTTGCTGGCTGTGAAGGCATAGGTATCCGCACTGTTAAGAACATAGGCCAGACCACTCACCGCTTCTGGGCATTTGATTTTCAGCCAGCCTGCACAGAATTCCACGATTTCAATCAGTGTGTTCCTTTTGTAAACGGTCACGACTTCTGCACCAATATCCGGCATTTCCCGGATATTCATGAGGGTCTTGAGTTTTCCATAAGCAATGGTTGCCGGAAGTTCCTCTGCTGCCGGGAACTCGTTCTCATCCACTTCAGCCTCTGCTTCTTTCTCCGCCGGGATATCTTCCACAGGGACTGTGGTTTCCGGCTTTTCTTCCGGGATATCGTCCACGACTGCTTTCTCTTCACTCTTATCTGCACCAGTATCAGGTACAGCCTCTTCCGGATAGATCACGTTGCCGTCATTATCGAACACATGGCTGCCAGGGTTCTCATCGCACTTGGCTTTTGCATTCGCCAGCAGGCGGTATGCGCCCAGCTGGGATGCCTCATCTTCCCAGACTTCACGCACACGGTAATAGCCGTTTGTCAGCTTTGCGGGATACTCTTTCTTACTCATATTGCTTTCCTCCTACTAATGAAGGAGAGGCTCATCACCTCTCCCCGTTTTCCTTACTCTTTGTTCTGCTTGTCGCTCTTTTCTTCCTTCAGCTGTGCCAGCATCTCCTTCAGCTTATCCGGCACCGGAAGGCCAATGACAGCCGCATTTTCGAGGCAGCTCAGACCTTCATTTGCCAAATAGAAAAACACAACAGCAGTTCTGATAGCTGCGCCATTCTGAAGAATCTGCGTATCAATGATGTTGGCAATGCCAACCAGTACGAAGATACACACCTTCTTGGCAATACCCTTAAAGCCAACTTCAGAAGAAAGTTCATGCTTGATGGCTGCTGCCAACACCCCGGTGAAGTAGTCGCAGACCACAAACACCACCAGTGCATAAAGGAAGCCATCAAATCCGCCGAAGAACCAGCCCAGGAAACCACCCAGACCTGCGAACATCCACTCAATCTTATCGATCACATTCTGCATAATCTTGTCCTTTCCAGCCCTTTTGGGCATAAAAAACAGGCGGTATCTCTGCCGCCCTTACGAAAAAATACTCCTTCTATAATGAACACTGTTTCACAGCAAATAACAGACACTTTGCGTGAAAATCAGTGGAAATTTATTTTCCGAATGCACGGATTACAGATCCTACCACACATTCTCCGATTCTGGCGTAGCCTTCCGTACTGCAATGGAGCTGGTCGCCATTAAACGGATACGGCGAAGATCCCGTATATTTTTCCAGAATAATGCTGCCATTCCGCTTCTGATAATAGGACTGTCCGTTCACATACCGCTGTGGTACACTTCCAACCACCCTGCCGGATGCATCTAGCTGATATTTGGCATACTGCTCGTTCACAGCATTCTTCTGTGCGCCAAAGACACTCCAAGTCCTGCGGTTGATCCCACTCTCATGCCAGAGATCACAGACTGCCACATTATTTGCCTGCGCCACAGCCTTGATCGTATCTGACAGTTTTTCCATTGTCTGGCCAGTTCCGGTCGGATATTCTTCGTATCCGTCTGCATCCACATACGGATATTTGCCCGCACAATGCGGCGTTGCCACCAGCACATGACAGAGCAGATTCCCGGCATCCTCCAGTTCTTCATAGATGCGGTTTAAAAGATACTGGATTCGACCACAGATAGTCTCCTTTTCCGGGTAGCAGTCTCCTACCGAACCGAGTACCGTTGCTCTTTCGTTGTAGGCCGGCAGCACAATGATCAGGCTGACACCTTCTACGTCAGCGGCCATCAGCGGCCGCAGGACACCATTCTTATCCGTTTCTGCATTGTACGTTCCATCCAGACCGTTGTCACCGTCCGTCATCCGAAGGATTCCGATACCGCCCTTTGCATGGGTAGCAACATTCATACCTAGCAATTCTTCCAGCTTCTTCTGCCATTTTCCAGCCGCCGTAATGCTGTCACCAATGACCAGAGCCTTCTTCCCTTTCCAGCTACCGGACAGTTCCGCATATCCGGCAGCAACAGCTTTCTCTGCGGTATCAGATGCCACTGCATGATCTGCCTTTTTCGCTGTCTCCGCTTTTTCAGCATGATCCGCTTTTACTGCCACTTCCGCTTTTTCTGTAAGAATGGCGTGTGTCGCATTCTTCACAGCGGAGGCACGTTCCGTTATGCTGCTGTGACTGAGTGCCTCAATCTCCTCATTGGAAAGCCCAGTCACGTTCAGCACCCACATGGTCACAACAAAGGAAGTGTAATTGGAACCCGTCAACTGCACCGCAAAATTCAGATTATCCTTTCCACCAGCATATTCGTAAACCAGATTCATTTGAAACGGAAGCGTTGCTTTGTTCAGTGTTCCACACGGCACACGTTTTGCCCAGTTTGGAATACCCGGTTCGATGATGCCAATGGATACCTCTCCCAGCTGTGTGTCATCCGTTTCTACAGATTCCACCCTGCCAAAGACAAGATACTTCCCGGCAGCCAGACCACTCAGCCGTACTCCGCCGAACACGCCCCAGTCTTCGTTGCGGGTCACGGCAGCCTTTGCCCACGCATATATTGTGTCCTTTTCCTGAAACTTGCTGGAGAAAGGAATCATTTCAGAAAAGACAGGGCATCCATATGCTACATTGCCCAGCATTTCCCGTGTCTGGTCTGAAATGCCGGTTCTGTCTGCATACGGAACGCTCATGACTTTTCCGGCAATGCCCCATGTGTCATAATACTGAAGGATGCTGTCCTCAACCGGACTGCTGCTGATCAGTGACAGAACTTTCTGCAGTTCATCATCACTCTGTCCCGTCACATCCAGTAGGACACATCTGCCGTCACACTCCACTACAGCATCATTCCTTGCAACACACGGAGAAATATCCAGCCTGTATGCATTCTCCAGAATCTCTCCGAAAAATACCACATAGATTTCATTTCCGTGAGCAACTCTTACCACCTTCGTCACATGAGTATTCAGATTTGCACCTTTGGAATCATACTGGTAGCAGCTCACACCGGCACAGGAGCCGGAAATCTCCCGGATCTTGGAGATGAACAGATATTTTCGGAATTTGCCCATCAGCATATTGGTAAAGCGATGGTAGAACTGACCGTAATCCGTAGTTCCCGTGATCCGGTAATCCAGAAATTCTCCTGCTTCACATTTAGCTCCCAGCAGAGCCGGCATCGCAGCCTTTGGGAACACCTCACCCAGATTACCATTGGAGCCGGCAAGTGCCAGCTTTGCTCCGGTGATCCCATTCTCCACAGCCAGACTGTACTGCCCACGGATTGCTTCACCAGCGGAAGGATACACCGTTCCGTCCTGTCCAACCCGGACATCAACCAGTTCTGCCGCATAATCCGCCTTACTGTCTGTAGAAGCTGCCACGTTTGCATCCAGCCGTTTGTTCATTTGTTCCACAGCTGTGTTCATGGCATCTTCCGTTTTCTGCATGGCATTCTGTGCATCAGATACCTTTGTGTTCACTCTGCTCTCTGCTTCAGACATTTCTTTGTGCATGGCAGATTCTGTTTCTGAAAGACTCCTGTGCATTTCTTCCACATCTTCTGCCACATCTGTTTCCAGACGGTGCATCTGGGCGTTGAAATGACTGCACAGACTCCAATAATCCGTATCGGTCAGCACTGTACCTGCCGGAACTGGCTTTCTGGAGATATAACCATCCCCACTTTCCGCGTCCAGAACGATTGTCAGTTCCTCATATTCCTTTTTCTGATTCCATACGCCATCGTGTTTCGGAATGATCCGCTTACCCTTAAAAGTTCCCATAAAAAATCTCCTTCCTGCCGGTGTTTATCCGGCTGTCCTCATAACAGTTTCGGATAGTCACCCGGTCAGGGAGGAGTTCTTTTCTTATGGCGGTCAGGTTTTACCCCCCCCCCGAACATTTTTTCGATATACCGCTTTTTCTTCATTTTAGTGTCCTTTCTCTTACTGTTCCAAAATTCCAAGTTCAATCATCTTCTTATACAGCATAGTTCCGATGACCGTCTTGGTTGCAGCTGTGTAATGAACGGAATCTGCCAGCAGTGTCTGCGGAACCTGTCCCTGTTTGATACGCTCGATGTCCGCATCCGTGGGATCAAGGCCTGCATCGTCCAGACCATAGCAGCTGATGACCGTCTTGCCATCCGTGTCATACACCGGATGCGCCAGATACTCTCTGAGACTGACGAAACGTCTGCCAAACGCCTGCTTCATCTGCTTTTCATATTCTGCACGCTGGCTTTCCGTTCCAGACGAAAGGCCCAGTACCAGATATTCTTTCCCCTTGAAATGACTGATCATCTGCTGGTGCATCCGGATCAGGTCTGTAAGGTCTGTATATCCTCCGTTCTGGCCTATGAAAAGGATCATCACCTCGGAAGCCTGATTGTGCAGCCGGTCAAATGCAGTACGGACCGCAGTCGGACGCTTGATTGTGACTGCTTCGCCAGCGGCAGAACGTGTAAACGTCCAGATGCCGTTGGTATCTGCATAGTTCGTGCCAGTCCAGCGGAGTGTACCTTCTACCTCGCCAATCTTGACCGGATTGACATGGGCTCCTCCCTGCAAAAGCGGTGTCACCTTGTAGCCTTCCTCGGTCAGAATACCAGAATCTGTTTTTCGCACAGCGATAGTTACCGGCTCACAGGCGGCCGGGATCGTGATATTATTGACCAGCATCACATCGGCTCCCTGACGGGCAGCAATCGTTCTGGCATTCTCGCCACCGGTACCGCCGTTGTAGACCGGAATCCCGGACAGCTTCTGAAGAGTGGACGTCCATCCACCTCCTGCGGTAAGAGAATCGCCCCAACAGACAATACCTGTCAGCACCGTCGGCTTCTCCAGATTTTTTATTCGTGCTTCCTGCCCATTCAGTCTTTCTTCTGCCTTCTCCGCGCCGGATTTCAGCTGTTCCAACGAAGCATCCACCTCTGCAAAGCGTTCTTTCAGCTTTCCGTGGTTCACATAGGAACACCAGTAGGTGTATTTACTCTGGAAGAAGGTTGCCATATCTTCATTGGAAAAACTGTCATCCACAAAAGCATAATCCTGCCAATACCATTTCGGAGTCCATACAACAGGCTCCTCTCCGGAATACTTCCGGGTGTTCCAGATGCCAAACCAGCTGGCACTGAATGTTCCTGCTTCTTTCTGTACTTGGATTGCTTCCAGTATTTCCTGCGTAAAAGCAAACTTCCAGACATACATCTTTCGGTTTCCGTAAATGGTACGCTTCAGCACTGGTGAAACATTGATTGGATTCGTGAACTTGCTATCCAGATAATAGGCAATCAACAGCCGGTTATCATACGCACCACCCTGAACACCTTCCGGACAGTTCTCGAATTCCTCGATCTCACAGAGATAACAATACTGGTAGCCTTCTTCAAACTTCCGGAGCATCTCGTCAAAGGACATCATGCCGCTCAGCTGCTTGGCATATCCCTGGTTATGCGGCTGATCGGATTCTTTGCTCAGACCGATGCTGAACTCGACCACCTGGTCAAAACCTGTACCACTGATCTTTGCACTTGCCCGGTTGCCGGTACTCTGGAATCCAAAACGGTAGGCATATGGATACTTCTCCGGGTATTGCAGCGTATCCATTCCTGGAGAGTAACGTACCTTCTCTTGATTCAAAAGTTCGTCTGCCGACACCATAAAGAAGTTATCTGCAACGACTGCACTCCCGGCGCTTCCGGCATACCCGGCTTCCTCTGCACTCTCAGCCTCCTTTGCATGGGTAGCACTTCCGGCTTCGTTAGCAAATGTCGCTGTTTCTGCATGGTCTGCACGGCTTATAAACCGTGACCGGGCAATGAAGGACTGCTGGTTTACAATAGAGGTTGTCAACTGGATCTGTCCCAGATTTTCTACGATTTTGTCATTCAGAAAACTGCCTGCGAAAACGATATACAGCGGTTTCCCCAGTGCAATGACTTTTTCCACCATCTCCTGTTCCAGAGGGTAAAATATCCGGGAACCGACCGTAACGGATGTGGTAATGATCGGGGTGACCGTGGATGCCCAGCTTCCAATACTGTTGACATAAAAGCGAACTTTCACTTCTGCCCCTTCAAGCTCCTTGTTTCCTTCCGGTCCGATGCCCTCCAGAGTCAGTTCCAAATACAGCCGGTCCAGCCGTTTCAGCTTCATCATCTGTTCATAGGAAATGCAGTAAGCAAAATGCAGAGATGACCATTGGGGCTTTTCATACTGTGTCACATAGGCAGCATGGTCAAACTTGAATACCACATTCTGACCATCCACCTCTGCTCCCGTCACACCTTTTGACAATGCGCCATTTGTGTTGTCCTTCGGCCCAAAATAATAGGATACCGGCAGCCTTGGTGCTGCCATTGCATCGATCAGTTTCAAACGCTCAGCCAGGCTGTCATATTCCACACCTGCAGAATCTGTATGACAGTCCGTCACCTCTTTCAGGATTGCCTCGTGCGCCCGCAAAAGCTGTGGTAGGGATGCCTCTCCGGCTCTGGCATTGATGATTTCCTGCTCCAGAATCCGCAGACAGTCATGCTCAGAAACATATTTCCAGCCAAAATCCTTGACATCTGTTGTTTCATACGCATACACATAAAACTCACTGTCCTGTGCAGTAGCTTTTTCCCTGCGGATACAGAAATAGAATTTTCTGGATGCCGTGTACTTCGTCACAAATTCTTCCCAGCGGCTTTCGGAAAAATCCAGATCAAACGCTGCCAGATAGCCATTTTCCTCATTCAGCTTTACAGCACCGAGAGCTATACAGCCAACCTTTCCATTGTCGCTGCCCCATGCATTCGGAGAATTTGTAATGATAGCCTGTCCTTCATACGGCACCTTGTTGCTTAGAATAACGACCCGGAACGACTTTTCTTTGCACTCTTCATAGGGGCCGAAAAAGCCGAGAAAGGTTCCCGTATAACCAGAAACATGATGAACCAGGCAGTGAACAGCTGCACCTTCCATACTATTCTGAACAGTATTCTCATTCCGGTATGCAGTTCCCATTTCTGCTGGAACAATTTTTCTTGCCAAACCTGCCGTAATGCTGCGGATGGCTTCCCCGGCACTCGGATAGGTAGTTCCTTCGCTGTCCACTCTGGTATCCACCAGTTCTGCGGCATAGTCCGCCTTGCTGTCCGTGGATGCCGTCACATTTGCATCCAGACGTTTATTCATCTGGGCAACTGCCGCATCCATGCTGTTCTGTGTGTCTTTCATGGCAGACGTTGCAGCAGTTACCTTTTCACCCATCCGGTTCTCTGTTTTTGAGAGTTCCTCTGCCATTTTCTGATGGGTCTGCGAAAGTTCCTCACTCATTGCTGACTTCGTATTGGCAAGGTCTGTGTGCATTCCTTCCACATCTTCTGCCACATCCGTTTCCAGACGGTGCATCTGGGCATTGAAATGACTGCACCTTGCCCAGTAGTGCTCGTTTGTGAGCAGCGTACCGGCGGGAACATCATACCGGCTGATATAGCCATCCCCTGTTTCCGGGTCAAGGACGATCATCAGCGGTTCATAACTTCTCGCCTTATCCCAGTCTCCCTCATGACGGGGAATGACTCTCTTTCCAAGAAATTCTCCCATTGTATCTCCTTCCTGCCGGATTTCCGGCATCATTGTTCCTTTTCTTCTCCATACTGGATGACCAGCTGTGATTCTTCATCCAAAGAAAACACCAGACCCAGATCATCCCAGGACTGAAAATTCAGATAGCCGTTTCCGTCAATAGAACTGTTGACCATCTTGTCATACACATCTGCTGCCACTTTTTCCATCGTACTGGAATAAGATCCTTTCATCAGCCCCAGTTCATCGTCCGACTCCATGACGAGATATCCATCCTCAGAAATATAAAAACCTTGAATGCCAGACATCGTTGCATCCACGCACTGCTTATAGGTCAGCGTTGCAATCTTCCGGTTCGTGATTGCTGCCCGTGCCACGTTCAGCGTCAGGTTGAACATTCCCAGTACATCCCCATCATCAGAAAGAAGGTAAATGTCAATTGGAAAACGGCCATACACTTCCGTCATAAAAGAAGTGACGGTCAGAATGATCGTACCGGAATCCACAAACACAAGCTCCGGTCTGGATTCGCTGGAATACTGGAATACCGCTCCATCTGGCCTTGTACCCGAATAGCTGACGATGGTACCTTCCTGCACAACATATTCCACCGAATTCTGATATAGTCGGCATCTGACTTTTCGTGCCTGATTGTCAAACTGTTTGACCGGAATCTGCACCGGGATCAGATTTTCCGTGAAGGACAGTTCAATCTCCTGAAAGATCCTGACTGGTTTCGCTGTTGTCGCTGCCATCTCCTGTGCTTCCTGTGTCTGTGTTTCCACTATCTGTTTCCTCCTTACTGCCATCGCTTTCGCCTCCTCCCTGCCCGGTGTTGTCCGGTTCTTCTGGCTCTACTGGTTTCTCTGGTTCTTTTGAGTCTTTTGGCTCATATCCAACAGTCCGCCAGTTTTCTCCATCCCACAGTTTCAGCCGCAAATTCTTCTTATCGACCCACAATGCATCGTTCCCCGGCTCCTCTGGTGCGGTTTCCGATACTGGGATACTCGGCTGATACTTTTTATCCAGTTCTTTTTCGACATCTTCCGACAACTTCTTTGCCACGCTGTATCTCTCATCCAATTCCTTTTGCAGTGCTTCCGAGAGTGTCGTGACATTTCCATACCGTCTGTCCAATTCCTCAGCCAGTTCTTTGGATAACTTCTTTGCAGTTTCATACCGCTGATCCAGCTGCTCTTGGAGTTCGGAAGAAAGCGCTGTTGCCGTCTTATACCGATCATCCAGTTCTTTCAGCAGTTCCTCTGAAAGCTCCGTAGCTTTCTTGTAGCGGTCATCCAACTCCTTGAGATTCTGTTCCAACAGGATCGCTGTTTCTACTGCGGTGTCATCCGATTCCCAGCCATAGCCCCACGTCTTTCCGCCATCCGTGGATACAAACAACCCGGCAGAGCTGTTCTTCCATGCGACCGTTGACTGTTTCAAAGTCGCCGCATTGAATGCATACCGGGTCGTGTTTCCCTTACTGTCAGTTTCATTTTTATAATGCAGTCCAAACAGCGCAGCAAAAAGCGCACCGTCATAAATGATAGACGCTGTGATTCCACCGACCTGCTCCCCAACTGCAGTCTCCGCACGGACGGCAGTGTCGTAGGCAATCGTCGCTGTATTCCGGATGCTGTTGAGCGAACCAGTCAGGGAGGAATTCCGGCTGCTGACCGTGGAGTTTGAAAGCGTGATGCTGTTATAGCGTTCCAGCAGCGTGTCATACTCGGTTTCGGTGACTTTGGAACTGACTTCGATTCCCAGCTTTGAGATAAACACATGGACCGTATCGCAAAGGGAAACACGCTCTGCTTCCACAATGTCCTCATACCCCGGCGTATTCCAGAGCTGCAAAAAGTCGATCTTGATATCGATCTCCGGCTCTGTTAAGTCCGTGGTGTCGATATAGTTCTGTGCGTATTCCCGAAGTGCCGCTTCACTCGGCTTTTCCTGAAAATTGCTGGTACAATCCAGCACGGTGATCTTCTGGTAGGGGATCGACCGTTTGCTTTGCAGCACCACCTTCTCCGGCAGTTCCATGACTGCCTGCGTTTCGTTGTCTACCCAGTACGGATGCACCCCTGTAATCGTGTTCTCGATGGATTTTTCCATCTTGAAATCCGTCAGGTTCTTACCGTAGATGATGTGGACGTTATGGTCAGCACCTCTTGCCTTATAGAACTTGACAGTGTACCGATCCCACTCGAATTCACCGCCAAAAACATCCAGAACTGACCCAGCCATACCTCCAAGGCAGTTTCGGAAGGAGGATGGAACTCCCAGCGTAAAAGTCGCACTGGAGTCCACATCCGTCCAGACATCAAAAGGGCAGTCAGAAGCAGCGTGGCTTTTCAGCCCCTGCATTGCTCCCACACACCCTGCCACCGAGAACGGGGAAACTGTGATAAAGTTAAGCTGGTAGGAAATATGCCGTGCCTGCACTTCCAGCTTGCCATCAATAGGGGTCGTGATCTTGTAGATGCGGAACGGCTGAGACTGCATGGTATCGGATGGCTTGGCAAGGATGATATTTCCTTCCTCCAACATCTCTGCATGGACGCCATCTGCCGGACAGACCAGCTTCAGCTCATAGCTGCCGTTCCTCTTTTCAGTCACGGTGCAGGATTGTGCGTCTGCCAGCTTTCCGATGCCGTTGTGATTGAACTTCATCTCTGTTGATGCATATAAACATGGGATCACTGGCAGCACCTCCCTCTTACAGCGTCCACCAGCGAGGAGTCACTTCCACCGCTGTGATACCGCCTGTCCATGTGATCTGTGTCTTTCCCTCCGGCAGTTCCGGGAAATCCTCTGAAAGGATGGTCTCGTTGCAGAATCCGGAGGCATTATAAGCATTGTGCGTTTCACAGTTGAGCAGCACGTAATCCTTGATGCTGTGGATGGTGATCTTCTCTTCACCCACATACAGTTCGCCGCCAGAATCTCCGTAGACCTTGAAGATGGGCTGTGCCGGAAAAGCGAAGGGATTCTTTAAGGTCGACCTGCCATCCAGCTGGATCACCCTCTGCCCATCCACGCTCCAACGCTGGGGCTTACAATTGAAGGTAAGTTCCATCTCAGCGGCTTTCTGGGCTGTCACATCGAATTCCAGGGCATCCTTGCAGACTGCCATCCGGAAGAAATCCGGGTCGTAGGTATCCTGCAGCTTCTGATATCCCACTGGCGAAAGCAGCCACGCCTTGACTGCAGCAGTCTTGGCAGGCAAACCATTGAAGAAGAAAGCCTTGTATTTGATATCCACGTTCTGATATCTGCGTCTGCCTGTCCTTGCATTCTCTGTGATAATGTCCCCGTTTCTGCCCGGCACAGAAGTACTCTCCACATCCGCTGCCGGGGAATCATATACACCCGGGCCAGACAAATATAAAAGGAAGTCCTTGCTAGACTTCCCTGCAAAGGACAGATACTGTCTGGCGTATCTTCCTTTTAACTGAAACTGTGATACTGTCTGCTTTGGGGCGTTGTAGCCCATACGCATCTCCTCCTTTACTTGAACACCGAATCATCCTCGTGGATCATGCCGTTGATCTTATCGGCAACAGTCTGTGCCAGTTCATCATCGTTCCGGGCGTTATAGCCATTGACCGTGATATATACGCCGCCAAGGTTGGTCGTCCGGGTGGTACCGCCTCCGGCCAGAGCTGCCTGCGGGAAGTTCCAGCCAGAGCCATCGAAGTGCGGCAAGGTCAGTTCCGGCAGGCTGAAGGAACTGATGCCCTCAATTCCCTGCTGTACCTTTGCTGCCATCGACTTGATCTGGCTGATCAGACTGCCTTCGCCTTTCTTGATGCCGCCGGAAAGCAGCTTCATGAAGTCCGGCATATAGGTGTCCGCATCTGCCAGAGGTCCTTCATCCGGTACCGAGAAGTGCAGGAACGAGCGGATACCGCTTGCCACACTCTTGACCGCATTGCCGACCCAGCTGACGCCCTTTTTGATGCCTCCTGCGATACCGCCAACGATGTCCTTGCCCCAGCTGACTGCCGAGGAAGCCACGTTCTTGATACCGCCCCAAATGGACGAAGCCACGTTGCCAATAGCAGAAGCCGCATTGGAGATACCGTTCTTGATGGCCGACACACCCTTAGAGAACACCGACGTGACCTTGTTCCAGATATTTGTGACACCCTCACGGAAGCCATCACAGTTTTTCCAGAGTGCTCTCAACCCAAGGCCAATTCCACCTACCGCTGCCACTGCGATACCTGCGGGACCCGCCAAGCCAGCAAGTGCTGTGCCTGCGGATGCGAGGAAACCACCTGCGGAGCTTGCTACGCCTGCAAGGGCCGTACCCGCACCTGCCGCCAAACCAGATACGGTCGTACCGACAGAACCGAGCAGACCGGAAAGCGTTGTGCCGACTGTCCCGGCAATACCGCCCAGCGAAGAACCGATAGACGATACAATACCGGAAAGACTGCCGCCTAAACCGCCGATCTTCGACACTACACCGGAAAGCAGCCCGCCCAGATTCGACAGGATTCCCCCACCGCTGGAGCCAAGGCTTCCCAGCTTCGAGATGATGCCGGAGATTCCCTCTCCCAGACCACCCATTTTGGAAGTCAGCCCAGAGATCAGGTTGCCAAAGTTCGACACGATCTGACCGCCATCTGCACTGCCGATCTTCGACAGGAAACTGCCGATGTTTGACAGCAGACCGCCTCCGTTCTCTGTACCGAGGACGTTGCCAAGGTTCTGCATCGTGCTTCCAAGGTTTCCGATGGTGTTCTTCATGGAGCCGAGCTTGTCCACAAGACCGGTGACCGTATTGACCGTGTCACCGACTTTGCTGATGCCGCTTCCCAGGCTCTTTAGGAAATCCGAGTTGAGGGTATCGCCAAGGCTGCGGATCGCATTTCCAAGGGAACTGGTCTGAGAACTCAGCTCCCCAATGGAATCCTTCATATCCGTAAAGCCCTGCTTCACTTCATCGCTCATACTGCCGACTGCGGTTTTGGTGATGACCTGCAGGTCAGCCCAGAGCTGCTGGAACTGTGTTTTCAGCCCGGAAAGTCCGGAAATCAGCTGGGTCTGGATACCGCTTCCCACATCCCTTGCAGCACTACCGATACCACTCTGACTTCTCTTGATCGTAGTGGCAAAACTGCCGATCACAGAATCCATCCAGCCACCCAGAGAATCCACAGGAGTTGTGAGGTTGCTGCTCATAGACCCGGCAAGCCCCTGCACAGCCTTCACTACCGACTTGACATTTTTCTTAATGCCGGTCGCCAGCAGCTTCATGAAGTCGGGCATATAGGTATCTGCATCGGACAGAGGGCCTTCATCTGGCACGGAGAAATGCAGCAGGCTTCTGACCCTGCTTGCGACATTTTCTGCCGCTGCGATCACGGAACCGGCTGCTGCCCGGACACCTGCCGCCATCTGGGAACAGATATCTGCACCCCAGCGGTATGCCGAAGAAGCAATCGAACCGAGCGAGTTAAAGCTGCTCCTGATATTTGCAACACCTGAGGAAACCGTGCTGCGCAGGCTGGACATTGCCGAAGACACCGTGGACTTGATGCTATTGAAAGCAGAGGTCGTGGTAGATTTCAGTGTGTTCCAGCCGCTTGTGACCGTACTGCGAACTGCGGATACAGAGGAAGTTGTAAGAGACTTGATACTGTTCCACGCTGTCGTGATGACTGTTTTGATACCATTCCAGCTTGTGTTCGTCAGAGTTTTCACTGCGTTCCATGCGCTTGTCATGGACGATTTTACAGAAGCAGTCGCCGAAGTAGTCAGAGACTTGATTCCGTTCCATGCTGTGGTGATAACGCTCTTGATGCCGTTCCAGCTGGTCGTTGTCAGCGACTTCACGGCATTCCATGCACTGGTCATGGAAGATTTGACTGCCGCTGTTGCAGAGGTCACATTGGATTTCACCGCCGAGAAGCTGTTCTGGATACTGGACTTGATGGTATTCCATGTGCTGGCGGTACTGGTCGTAATGGAACTCCATGCAGATTTCATCGCGGCACTTACACCTGCCGTTCCGTTTCTTACCGTCTGGCTGATGGCCGCCCAGCTCTTACTGTATGCCTGCTCCACACCTCTCATGGAGTTGGTGATGGAGGTAGACAGCGTGGTGGACAGGTTTTCTGCCGCCGCAGTTACAAGGCTGGTGTTGGTCGTGATGCCGTTTGCCAGACCCTGCATAAAGTCCGGCATCCAGCTTTCCATATCAGCCAACGGGCCTTCGTCCGGCACGGAGAAGTGCAGGAAGGAACGGATACGGTCCGCCACTCCCGATACGGCACTTGCCACATCCTGAATCCTCGACTGGATACCGGACACAATGTTGCCGATCATGTCTGAACCCCACGAGAATGCCTGACCAGCCAGACCCTTGATAAAGGAAACCGCACTGTTAAAACCGTTCGTGATGGTGGTCTTAATACCGGAAATCGTAGAGGAAATCCCGGATTTCATCGAGTTAAAAGCTGTGGCCGCTGCACTCTTGATGCTGTTACTGAGGGACGATACCGTGGATTTCATAGCATTCCAGCCGGAAGAAACTACCGATTTGATGCCATCTACCACCCCGGAGATCTTGCTGCTGATGGCAGTCCAGATAGAAGAAACCGTGGACCGGATCGCAGAAAGGACAGTCGAAATGACCATCTTGATCGCATTCCATGCCGTACTCATCCGGGTCTGGATGCCAGTCAACAACGGAGACAGGAAGGATACAATCGCATTCCACACCGTTGTCACTGCTGTCTGGATCGCAGTCAGTACAGTAGAAACAGCTGTCTGGATCGCGGACCAAACCGTAGAGAAAGTCGTCTGCAACTCAGTCAGCAGCGGAGTCACAAAGGCGACGATGGCGTTCCAGATAGAAGTGATCTTCGTCTGGATTGCGGTCAGTGCTGCGCCGATCAGGATCTGGATTGCCTGCCAGATGGTCTCAAACAGATATTTGAACGCATCCAGCAGAGGCTTTATGGTGTTATAGATGCCATTCCACACCGAAGTGATCGTCGTGCTGATGGTGTTCATGACCGTAGAGATCGCGGTCGAGATCGCCGTCCACACAGTTGTCACCGTGGTATGGATCGTATTTATTACAGAAGAAACTGCTGTGGAAATAGCAGTCCAGATGGTACTGAAGGTCGTCTGGATACTCGTAAGAACAGTCGTAAAGAAGCTCGAAACTGCTGTAAATACAGTCGTTGCCACTGACTGGATAGCAGAAACTGTGTTTGAAAAGAAGCTGCTGATTCCACCCCACACGGTCTCGAAAAAGCTCTTGATACTGCCCCAGACAGTCTGCCAGTCTGTCCCGAACAGACCAAAGAACACATCCAGTGCGCTCTTTAATGCGGTAAGAGTCGTAGAGAATACAGACTTCACACCTTCCCAGATGCTGGAGAAGATTCCCTTTACCGCTTCCCATGCGCCGCTCCAGTTGCCGGAGAACACATTGGAAAAGACATCGAACAGACCCAGTAAGGTATCCAGAACGACACCGAGGATAGTCGAAATATTCTGGAATGCTCCCTCAAACAACGGTGCAAGCACTTGACAAAAGCCATCCCAGACTGCTTTCAGTACCTCGGTGACATCCTTAAAGTCGAAGCCCAGCCCGTTGATCCGCTGTGTCAGCTGGTCGCAGAAGCCTTTCACCTTGGAAACAATGTCGTTCCAGATGCCGGTAATGGCAGTACGGAACTCTTCATTGGTGTTCCAGAGATTCATGAATGCTGCCACCAGCGTACCGATGACCGCCACCACTGCTACGAACGGCCCGGATAGACCACCCAGAACCACACCCAGCTTGCTGAACACACCGCTGGCACTGCCCACATGGGTGATGAGAAGCCGGACACCCTTTGCAAGAGAACTGAACCCCCGCATCGCTGTGCCAACCGTTGATATGGTCTTGCCAAGCACAATGAGCAGCGGACCAATGGATGCTGCCAGTAGTCCGATCTTGATGATCGTTTCCCTAGTACTTTCATCCATACTGTTGAGCTTGTCCACGAACTGCTGCACGGCAGATACGATCTTACGGATGGTCGGCATCAGGATATCGCCAAAAGAAATAGCCAGCTCTTCCAACTGAGATTTCAGGATGGTGAGCTGACCATTTAAGTTGTCCTGCATGGTTTCTGCCATGCTCTCTGATGCGCCGTCACAGTTTTCAATGGCACCACGCAGTTTGTTGATGTCCGTTTCACTGGAATTCATCAGGGCAAGGAAACCGGACATGGCATTCTTGCCGACCAGTGCTTCTGCATTGGCTGCTTTCTCAGATTCCGACAGCCCAGAAAATGCCACACGGCAATCCGCAAGGATATCGTTCAGGCTTCTCATGCTGCCATCCGCGTTGCTGGTCGCAATCGTGACCTCACCGATGTTCTTGCCCACAAAGGTCACTTCACCGGAAAGGTTGTTCATGATGGTACGAAGGGACGTACCTGCCTGCGAAGCCTTGATACCACTGTTTGCCATCAGACCGATGGCTTCTGCGGTATCCTCTGCCGAGAACCCCAGTGCACCGGCGATAGGTGCGCAGTACTTGAACGTCTCGCCCATCATGGAGACATTGGTATTCGCATTGGAAGAAGCGGCTGCAAGGATATCTGCAAAATGCCCGGAATCTGCCGCAGACAAGCCGAAAGCTGTGAGGGCATCCGTAACGATATCCGAAGTCGTGGCGAGGTCTTCACCGGATGCCGCCGCGAGGTTCATGATACCCTCGATGCCGTTCAGCATGTCAGAAGTCTTCCATCCGGCCATGGCCATGTATTCCATCGCCGAAGCAGCCTCGGATGCGGAGAACTTTGTCTTTGCACCCATCTCACGGGCTTTTGCACGAAGCTGGTCGAAGTCATCCCCAGTCGCACCGGAAATAGCAGAAACCTTGCTCATCTCGGAATCGAAGTCGGCTGCCGTCTTCACTGCGGCAGTGCCAAGACCCGTTACAGCGGCAGTCACCGGCAGGAACTTCTTGCCGACATTCTCCACAGAAGATCCGATGTTCTGAAGCTTTTCTCCGGCTTCATCGATTTTGGCAAGAGTCGCATTCGTGGTCGCCGCCTGGTCCTGTAAGGATCGTAGATTCTGTTCGGTCTCCACGATCTCACGCTGGAGGGCATCGTACTGCTGCTGGGTGATCTCACCGTTGGCAAGCTGCTCATTCGCCTGCTGTGCCGCAATCTTCAGAGTTGCCAGTTTTTCCTTGGTAGCTTCAATGGCATCCTTAAGCATCTTCTGCTTCTGGACGACCAGTTCTGTATTGGAGGGGTCCAGTTTCAGGAGTTTGTTGACATCCTTCAGTCCGGACTGCGTCCCCTTGATCGATTTGTTTACACTTTCCAGTGCTTTGGAGAGCTTTGTGGTATCGCCGCCGATCTCAACGGTGATGCCCTGGATTCTGGATGCCATGTGGATGACCACCTCCTTTTGGGCATAAAAAAAGCCCATCTGCACAGGGCAAACAGGCTAAAATGGGTATAAAAATACCCCGTCAGATTTCTCCAACGGGGTTGCCACCGATTATTGAATTTTACTCCATAAGAGCATTGCGCTTTTCATAATATCCTCATAGCTGATATCAGCCGCATACGGATATTTCTTCTGGTAGGACTTCCAAAGCGTATGTAACTGTGCGTCATCACTGACGGCAGCCATGATTTTGGGTGCTTCCTCTTTCAGATTTTCGGTGCTTCTTTTCTTACAGGTTGCCTCAAATGCCTTTTTCAGCACATCAGCATCGATATCCTGCTCGTAAATAGAAAGCAGGGTCTTGATGTCATAAAAGTCTCTCATTCGGGTATTCAAAAGACCTCTTGCAAGGACCGTCTGAAGTTTTTCTGCCAGAATGGTTTCCAGATTGTACGACCAGAGATTGATGGAACGATTATCCAAGAGCAGTTTATATTTGTACTCGATGGCTCTTGGTGTGATAACATCTCCTGTAGAAATATCAATCTTCATCGGTGTAACGAGTTTTCCCATCACGGCATTCATGGTAAACCGGATACCCGGATACTCCATCTCATCCATGATATTAGAAACTTCCTTAACCTCAAAGGTCACTCCATCGCCAAGGTCGATGTCCTTGATTTCATCCACAATCCGTCTGGCATCTTCTGCCGACAGATTCTGATTTTTAATGCTCGTATCGATATCCATCGTGGACCGCAATGCTACGCCAACCATTGCTGTCACCAGCATTCCGCCTTTGATAATAAAATTATCTTTGTACTGCGAACTGGCAACTCTCTCAAGAAAACGCTCCATCATGTAGATTCGCATGAGCGTTCTGGCATCTGCCTTGTTTTCCTTTGCCACATTCTTAATTCTTCCCTTAACCTGTTCTGGTGTCAGCTGCATTTTACAATAATACCCCCATATATCTGCGGATCACATTATCAACCCGAAACAGCTTTGCATATTCCATGAGTCGATTTAGGTCCTTGTCTCTTCTGGAAACATATGTCTTCAGAACGGAATTGAAATCCTGTGCTTCAATACTGCTCCGGCTTCTCATCAGATCACAAATCGTTCGTTCCAAGTCATACATTGGAATCATGTTCCCATCGTTGTCTTTCACAATGATCTTTCCGACATCCAGTAATTCCCGTTTTACCGTATATACTTTACAACTTCCATCCGCTATAAGTCGATGTGCATTGTAACCGCTGTATATGGTAAGTGTGTGGACAAACGGTTCTCTGTCTGTCAGACCATGATAATAAAAGGCCTCATCATGTGAAAAAACAGCATTCGGGCATCTCTTATGAAGCACATATAACTCATCGACCCAATCCGATCCCGTAGAATACACACCACGGCTGACCGGCTCCAATCCGTTTTCTCGAACATATTTGTAAAATTTAAATTTTGAAATTCCAGATTTTCCCGCGATTCTCGGCGTAAGGTAATCATGATTTTGAACTAATCTTGTCATCTCATTCATAAAATCACCATCCTTCCGTGCTTATATTGTAATCGAAATAAGCACGGTAGTCAAGTAAAATCAAACGAGCGTGCTTATTTCACATTTAATATATGCACGCTCGTCGAGTTTTATTCTGTCAAAATTTGTCAAAATCAGCTTGCGAGGCCAGCTCTTTGTACGGATAGTCGTCGTTCTGCCGTTCCGTGAACATATCATTGACCAACCCGATGGTCAGCAGGTCGAGGTCGGCGATGCTGATACCGAGCTGTACACAGCGCAGCAGAAAGAGCGGGGTGGTCATTTCCCGCTCACTTTTGCGAGGTTTTTTCTGGATTCCACCTCGGTCTGCACATTCAGACCCCACAGTTCGATCAGCTGGGGCAGGATCTGATAAATGGAGAAGGTGTTGAACTGGTCCAGGAACTCCTCCGGGCTGTCCGGCACCTTTGCCGGGTCTGCATGACGGGCCATCAGCCATGCCAGGTCCTCGAACATTTCCAGACTGAACAGGTCGAGGTTGGAATTATCCTCGTCGTTCTCTCCTACGCTCTTTTCCAGCTGGCGCAGATCCTTGTAGATGTCGCGGCCGAACTTTATCCGGTACAGGCGAGGCACAGCGGCACTTGCCTTAAAGGTTACTTCCTTGCCATCGATCTCGATTTTCTTTGTAACTGCCATAATCGTAATCCTCCAAAATTTCATGTAAAATTAGCAGAGCCGAAGCCCTGCCGTATATCGTGTTTCTTACTCTGCCGAGTCAATGCTGACCAGTGCATTACCGCCGCTCACAGTCGGCAGCTTTCCATCCCACTTCTGGATCTTCTGGTAATCAATCAGCGTATCGGACAGACTTTCTGCCAGTTTGCGGTTTGCCTCTGCCTGTGCATCTGCGGCAATGGAAGTTTTCTGGGCATCCGCCTCTGCATTGGTGATCGCCACCTGCTTATCCGCTTCTGCCTTGGCAATGGCGGCTTCATTCTCGATCTTCTGCTTATCTGCATTCTGCTGTGCAATGGACTTCTGCTGGATGGCTTCGTTATAGGCATCCTCGAAATTCATGTCGTTGATGACGACTTTGTTTACGAACACAACGTCCTCACCATATTTCTGCACAAGAGATTCTGCCAGCTTCTGCTGCGCCAGAGGCTCGATCCTGGTGCGGTTCGTTACCTCATTGGGACCAAGTTCAGCCATCGCAGACTTGATGGCAGATGCCACCAGCTCATCACCGACCAGATTCTTGATGTCGGACACATTCGCATACAGCCAGGCACTCTTCTCAGGAAGCACCTGATAGGTCACGATGACATCAGCAGCATACACCGGAGTCTTGTCAGAGGCTTCGCCCCAGACCTGCGCCTCGATGTGTTTATCCTGCTGCTTGTTGTTGACCTTGTGAATGCTCTGCACAAAGGGAATGCAAAAGTTGAGCTTGCCGCTCTGGATGGTGGTCTCCTGGATCTGGCCAAAGCTGGTCTTCACGCCCGTGTATCCGGTGGGGATGATGTGAAACGAACAGACAGCCAGCACCAGAACGATAATCACTGCGAACAAAGGAAAAATCTTCTTCATAGTCATATACCTCTTTATAATAATGTAAGCAGAGCCGAAGCCCTGCTGTGTGTGTCGGTCACTTAGCCCTGCGGCTCCTCGGTGTGACTGGTGTCTTCGGTGTCCACAGCTTCCGCCTGCGGCTCGTAGACCGCATCGTACCACTTGTTATAGACATCATCGGTGGTGTTAGTACCGGTCTTGGCCTTGACATAACCGTTTGCCAGAGGGGTTGCCTGCAGGTTCAGGGTGTCTGTCTTGACTTCCTTGCTGTCCTCGTTGGTCTCACCCTCGATGGACGGACGGCTTGCCACACAGTTGTACAGCACATGGCGGATGTGACGCTGGTCACCATCGAACTCGAACAGGAAGGCGAAATGTTCCAGTTCCACATTGGCGTTCTCAGCAAGCACGCCGTTGCCATCCAGTTCCTCGTGCATGATGTCCGTGAGGAAGCTCTCCGGGATCAGCGCGATCTCCAGATCGCCCTCGTAGCCGGAGTTGTTATTCACAACATAGTAGGCGATATTGTCCGCATAGAACGGCTCGATCTCGCCATTGGCATCCATAGAAAGACTGACGGCACCGGGGATACGGACCGGCTTTGCATAGGTGACACTGCCATCTTCGTCAAAGGTTGCCTTTGCATAGTGGCAGTTTTTCAGGCCAAATTTGACCTTATTGCTTTTCTTCGACATAGTGTTCCTCCCATAAAAATATCCTGCATGAGCATCACACAGTCAGCTCATACAGGACTTCATACATCTTTTCGGTTTCGATCCAGACCTCGCTTTTCTCATAGTAGAGTTCGTGTGCGGTCAGGACTTCTTCAATATTTGCTTCCATATCCGGGTCTTTGTAATCGGTGTAGACCTCAATGTCCAGCCGGTTGAAATGGTGGTACACAAGATTATCCGCGCCAAAGTTCTCAGCTTTCGGATACAGGAAGCAGATAAACGGTGGATCAGGGCTCTCCCCTTCTGCGAAATGGTCATACGCATAAGGAAGCCCCATCTCCTCCACCAGAGCCTTTACTTCTTCGTGGGTCATTGGTTCCTCCTTACTTTAGTGCCTTTTCGATAAGGGACTGGAGCTGCTCGATACCTGCCTGTTCAGCCGGAGCGATATGCGGTCTTCCTGCCACACGACCGCCGCCACGCTTGGCATGACCTTTTTCCAGAAGATGCGCCAGCTGGTAGCGGTTCTTGGAATGCACCACCATCTGAAGACTCTGACTGGATTCGGACTGCTTGGTCGCTACCCAGCTTCCCTTGTATGCGCCCGTCCGGGACGGTGCATTGGCCGAAATCTGGTCTTTGACCGTTTTCGCAGATTTGCGGACTGCCTTCTTAACCTCGGTGGAGGCAAGGGTCGCATATTCTTTTAAGCCCTCGTTGATGGCATCTGCCATCTCATCGATGCTGACAGTTCTGCTCATCCGGCTGCCTCCTTTCCAGTCTGCAATGGATCTTCAGGATCTTCTTCTGATAGTTCATCGGGTCAACGGATTCGATATTGTAAAGCTGCTCCCGGAAGCGGATGCGGAAACCGGTGGAAGTCAGGCATCTCGTCTCACTGCACCAGCGAACCGTAAACACCACGCTCTTCTGTTCGGCTGTGACCTCACCCTCTTCTTCCTGCGCCTGATAGGTCGAGGCGTAGGCAAAGCAGGTGAAATATTCCTCCCATGTGTTCCGATGGTTTCCGACCTTATCGGTCACGACCGTGCTTTTCTCGATCGTGATCCGCTCATTCAGCTTTTCGATCATCAGAACACCCCCTCCCTCACAGCAAACAGAATGGAACGAAGCGTCAGCATCAGCTGCTTATGGTCAGCTTCGTCCCGGTGCTCATAGAGATACCCCAGCGCATACAGAATCGCCACACGGCAGGTGCTGCGCAGGGCTCCCAGTTCCCTTGTAGGCTGTACTCCGTTCTCGGCATCCCGGTCAGCGGCATTGACTGCCTCCCACTGGTCTTCCGATAAACGGCCCACATCCTTGCACATCTGCTCCGCAGAAGATAAAAGGATGCCGATCAGGGCATCCTCATCGCTGCTGTCCACGCGGAGATAGGTCTTCGCTTCGTAAAGCGGAATCAGTGCCATAACCGGCTCCTCCTTTCCAGACTTTCTTAGCCCTGCGGTGCCATCTGCAGAAGCTGTACGGCTTCGGGCAGGATCAGCTTGCCATCCACACGCTGGGTGGTCAGGAAACCGACCTGATCAGTACGGGCATACAGCTCGTTCAGACGGCGGAAAGTGCGGTTCTGGCGGTCAGCCACCCAGTAGTAGCTGTAATCGCCAAAGGCCATGACCTTGCTTCCACCCTTGATCTCCGGCATGAAGGCGGAAGTCTTCAGCGGACGGTTCAGCAGGGTATCCGGCTTGCCGATCTCCAGACCCGGCTTCCAGATATAGTTGCCGTTGTTATCCTTGATGGTCATCAACTGCAGCACCAGGGCTTCGTTGCAGAGGAACTGTGCCTTCTTGCGGTACGGAGCCTTCAGTGCATAGTAGAGCTTGAAGATCTCATCGAAGGTAACGGCATCCTTCTGGGCAGCGGTCACACCGACCTTGGCACCGCCGGTCTCTGCCAGCAGACCCAGAGGCTTGCCCACACCGTCGCCGGTGATAAAGGCACGCTCCTCTGCGTTGCCCATACGCACACCGAAACGGCGGGCAATATAGGTGGCAAGGTCAAAAGCGGAATCGTTCAGGAGTTCGTTGGAGATCTTGATCATGGTGCCCAGCTTGTATGCAGACAGCATGGTCTGGCCGAAGGTAGTATCGCTCTCCGGGATCTCCTCACCCTCATCGATCCAGCTTGCCTCACCGGTATCCTCTGCGATGGGGATCTTACGGGTGCCGGAGCTGGTGCGGATGACCGTTGCCAGACCACGGAAGATGTTGTTCTCCTCCAGTGCCTCCACCAGCTTCTTCTCGAACTCATCGGGAACGGTAAAGCCGCCCTCGGTGTCCTCACCCACAGACAGGGCATTGCGGACCTCGCCGTAATGGCCACGGTTGCGGATCATGTTCCAGAAGTTCTCGGCATACTCGGCAGTGGCGGTCGGCTTGACATCCTTCTTGGCACCGTTCTTCGGGTCAGCGTGGACAGGACTGGAAGTCGGTGCAGACAGCTGTGCCTCGATCTGTGCCTGCTGCTCCAGACGCTCGATCTCTGCACCCAGGTCCTTGACCTCCTGTGCCATCTTGTTGTACTGCTCCACGGCCTCAGCCTTTACCAGACCGTTCTCGCCGCGGTTCTTCTCCAGAAAGTCCTTGGTCTGCTCCCAGAGAGTGTTGCGCTTGGTGCGCAGTTCCAGAATCTTACTCATAGTGTTTGTCCTCCATAGATTGATTTGTGGTGATATAAAAAACAGCCTGAATGCACATCACTTCATGCACTCAAGCTGTTTCATCAGGATATTGTAGGGGATGCTGCCATCCTCGGTCTTGCCGTCCAGATCAAGGACAGGGCCGGAATTGGCAGGTGGTTCGGCCGGAGGGGTCGGCTCTGCGGACGGTTTCGGGTCAGCAGGCGGCTCCTTCGGCTCAGTGTGCTTCTGACCTACGTCTTCCGGCTTCACCCCCAGACGGTTCAGGACGATTAGATCCATCTGACGGCTGGAGAAAAGGTGCCCTGCCGTATCCTTCTGGAACGGCTTCTTTTCTTCGCCCTCGCCCGGTTCACTGTCAGGGTCTTCTTCCGGTTTCTCCGGGTCTGCCGGGTCACTGTTCGGCTCCTCCTCTTTCTTTGCAAAGAGGATCTCGTCTGCGAAGCCCAGCTCCACAGCCTTCTTCGCATTCATCCAGGTCTCGTTGCTCATGAGGTTTGCAATACGGGCATGGCTGAGTCCGCTCTTTGCAGCATAGGCGTTGATGATGCTCTCCTTGACTTCGGTCAGCACCTCGATGGCCTTTTCCATGTCCTTGGTATTGCCCATTACAACCGTGCTGGGGTCATGGATCATCAGCATGGCAACAGGACTCATCTGAACAGTATCACCGGCCATTGCCACAACAGATGCAGCAGATGCCGCAATCGCATCGATCTTGACCGTGATGCTGCCCTTGTAGTCCTTAAGCATGGTATAGATCTCGGCAGCGGCGAACACATTTCCGCCCGGACTGTTGATCCAGACGGTCACATTCCCCTCGCCGGATTCCAGCTCATCCCGAAACATCTGCGGCGTGATCTCATCACCCCAGAATGATTCCTCATCGATGGGACCTTCCAGCCGGAGGATTCTGGTGTCGTCACTGTTTTTGATCCAGTTCCAGAATTTCTTCATCGGGTTCTCCTTCTTTCATTCTTTCGTGGCTTACTCTCACTCAGCCGATTTTCGCTGTCAGGTTCTTCTTCCGGGTCTTGTTCCTCTGGCTGTGTCTGTTTGGGCTGATTCTGCTGGACTGCGGCAGCTTTATTCTGCTGCGCCACCCCTGCATCTTTCAGCTTCACATAGCCGCCGTTCAGGTAGTAGTCATCTCCGCCCTCCTCTGCCGGGATGAGATCCATGTTCTCCAGACGATGCACATCATTCGGAGAGAGGAAGCCGTTGCTGATGCCGGTCGCATAACCGTTCATCCGGCTCTGGTAGTCGCCACGGAGCAGACCGTCCACATTGAATTTTGGAAAGTAAGTATCCTGCTCCTCTTCCAGCAGCAGATCCTTGATGATGCCCTGCTCGATGCGGACAAGCCACGGAGTCAGGGAGTGCATCACGAAGTTCAGCGACTGGTATTCAATGTTGGAGAATGTGGCTCTGGACAGATCGGCTACCAGATGCGGAGGCACACGGAAGATGCGGCAGATCTCCGTCACGGAAAACTGCTTCGTTTCCAAAAACTGGCTGTCTTCCGGCGGCAGGGAGATCGGTTTGTAGGCCATGCCCTCTTCCAGCACTGCCACACGATGGGCGTTCGCTGCGCCACCATAAGCCGCTTCCCAGCTATCGCGGATACGGTTCGGGTCTTTCACAACGCCGGGATGCTCCAGCACACCACTGGGCTGTGCGCCGTTCTTGAAGAAAGAGGAACCGTATTTATCTACCGCAATGGAAGTACCGAGGCTGTTCTTCATCATGGCGATTGGCGAGAAACCGATCAGACCATTAAAGCCAAGCCCCGGCACATGAAAGATCTCGTCCCGGCGGAAGTAGATGTCCTTGTTCTGCTCTCCCGGAACTTCATCCGTGTATGCGTGGTAGATATAGTAGAGCTCGCCACTTTCATCTCGGTCAACTTCGACATTTTCCGGCAAAAGCGGATACAGACCCAGCACCGTGTTCTTGCCATCCCGGACGATCTGTGCGTAGGCGTTGCCCCAGAGAAGCAGATGGGTCATCAGCGTTTCCCAGAAGACAAAGGATGTCATCTCCGGGTTGGGCTGGCGATACAGGATCTTATACAGCGGATGATCCCTCGCCTTTTCCTTGTTGCCGTTGTCGTCTGTCATCCGGTACAGATGCAGCGGCAGTGCCGCAATGGACTCTGCCAGCAGACGGACACAGGCGTACACAGTCGGGATCTGCATGGCTGCTTTCTCATCCACCTGCTCCCCGGCATTGGAGCGACCAAACACAAAGGTCTGCCCGGAATCGCGGACGTTATCCGTGACCTTCGGCAGACCTTCTTTTGGCTGTTCTGTTTTGGGAGAATCCCTTGGATTCTCAAACCCCATCCATTCCCAGAATCCCATTAAGCCTTATCTCCCTTTTCCAGTTCCGGCAGACCGGCAAGGCTGGTACCGAGGGACGCAACACCCGCCACGATCACTGCACTGCCAACTGCCATCCAGTCCACAGTTCCGCCAGGCATCTGGGTCACGACCAGAGCCGCGCCGGTCTGGAACATCGTCTTTGCAGCACGGATGCCGGCTGCCTTCCACCATTCTGCACTCATCAGATACTTCATTGTGTTTTCCTCCAAATCTTCATATCAAAAAACGATCATGTCACGTTCGTCATAGACGCTTCCCTGCTGCTGTCCTTCGTTTCGGATGCAGCGGTCCAGTGCCATGATCGCAGCGACGATACCATCGATCTTCTCCGGCGATTTTGCCTTTGTCGGCTTGATATTGCCTGCCGGGTCGGTATCCACGACCACATTCCCCGCCATCCATGCCATGACCGGGTTGCCGCCGTGAGTAATACGCCCTTCCATCAGGAGCTTGTAGAACTCTTTGGTAGGCGGGCTCATATCTTTAAAGCCCTGACCGAAAGGCACGACCGTAAATCCCATCCCCTCAAGGTTCTGGGTCATCTGCACCGCACCCCATCGGTCAAAGGCAATCTCCAGAATGTGATAGGTCTTGCCCAGCTCCTCAATGACTTTTTCGATAAATCCGTAGTGGATGACATTGCCCTCGGTCGCCATCAGGTAGCCCTGCTGATACCAGACATCATACGGAACGGATGCCCTGCGCACACGCTGGGGGATCGTATCCTCCGGTATCCAGAAAAACGGAAGCATGATGTACTTCTCCTCTGGAACTCTGGGCGGGAACATCAGCACAAAAGCCGTGATGTCTCCAGTGCTGGACAAGTCCAGTCCTCCATAACAGTCACGGCCTTTAAGTGCTTCCATATCGATTGGCTGGTTGCCGAGGTTGTAGATGTGTTCCGGGATGAACCGGGTCAGCGAGGACACCCACATATTCAAACGAAGCTGCTTGAACACATTCTCCTCTGCCGGGTTGTCCAGTGCTTCCTGGTACGCATCCCGGACACGCTGGATCTGGATTGTCTGGCCCAATGAGGGGTTTGCCTTATACCAGTTGGCTTCATCGTGCCAGTCATCCTCATCTGTCAGTCCATAGACCACGGGGTAGAAAGTGTGGTCAATCTTGCGGCCAGCCAGCAGGTCAAGGGCTTTCATGTGGAGCTCGTAACAGATGCTCTCCTTGTCCGTGCCTGCCGTGGTGATCAGGAAGAACAACGGCTGCTCACGGGCATCACCGGAACCTTTGGTAAGGACATCGTAGAGTTTTCGGTTTGGCTGGGCATGAACCTCATCCAGAACAAGACCTGACACGTTCAAACCATGCTTCGTACCAACTTCGGCAGACAGGACTTGGTAGAATCCTGCGTTCCCGTAGTTCACGATGCGCTTTGTTGCCGCCATGATTTTGCACCGCTTCAGCAGTGCCGGGGTCATCTGCACCATCTGATGGGCAACATCAAAAACAATGGATGCCTGCTGGCGGTCAGCTGCAGCGCCATAGACTTCGGCAGATGGCTCATTATCGGCAAAAAGCAGATACAAGGCCACCGCAGCGGCAAGCTCAGATTTGCCGTTCTTCTTACCTATTTCGACATAAGCCGTGCGAAACTGACGGTTCCCTTTTTCGTCCACGATGCCGAACACATCCCGGATGATCTGCTCCTGCCAAGGAAGCAGCCAGAACCGCTTGCCCGCCCACTTGCCTTTGGTGTGGCGCAGATTTTCGATAAAAGTCACCGCCCGGTCTGCTTTTGCGGCATCGTAGTGGCAGGTCGGAAGCATGAACCGGCTGGGCTTGTAGTCCTTCAGTTTTGGATAGTTTTGGGGTCTGCACTCTGCCATCATCTTCCACCTCCTCCCAGCAGATTCTCCATCTCATCGGCTGCATCCGCAGGACCGCTGTCCGAAGCAATGATCCGGCTTCGGGAGGACGGAGTCAGACCGAACTGCTCTGCAAACTTGTTCATGATCTTCAGATAGGTCTGTGCGATGGAAACCTGCGGCACCTGCTGCCAGTACCCAGATGGGGTCTTGACAATGGTGCCGTGCTGAGTGATGAACTCCTCTGCCTCTTTCCATCGGGCATACGCCTGACAGTAACCGGCAAAGGCAGCCATATCCACTTCGGTCAGGATGCCGATGGCTTCCATCTGCTTTGCAAGTCTGCGCCACTCTTTCTTTGCTTCCGGCTCCAGCCACTTCGGACAGGCCGGTGCTTTCTTGTTGGGCTTCGGTTCGCTGGTGTTCAGCGGATGCTTGCCCGGATTACCTTCCAGTTCCTTCATGGCGGTCGGCTTTGGTTTTCTGCCTCTGGTAGCCATTGGCATCTCCTCCTTTCTGCAAAAATGGGTAAAGAAAAAGGACCTCCAAAGAAGTCCTTGAAATCTATATAAAACACATCGGATACGAGGCACAGCCCCTTTTCGGGGCGTGTACCTTTTGGGTGCTGTTAGGCGTTGGGGTTGGCTTCCTTCCAAGCCTCGTACTCATCGACCAGCTCTGCTTCCTCGATGACCTGCCAGACGCTGCAGAAGCGGCTTCTCTGCTGCTCGATCTCCGCTGCTGTCCAGTCTTCCGGCTTGCGGCTCATGTCGTGGTAGGCATCCATCTCCGCTTTCGTCCGGAAGAAAAGGATCTGCTTCAGCTTCAGCGTTTCCTCGTTGTTCCGCAGGCTGTACCGCCTGTCCTCTGCCGCCCTGCAAAGGCTTCCGAGGTCGCTGCAGCTGAGGGTCATGTCCTGCTTGAAGGCGATCTCGATGCCAATCAGCTTCTTCTCTGTGTCGGCCCCCTGAATGTTCTTAAGGTAGGTTTTTGCTTTGTTCGTCATGGTCTGTATCCTCCGTGTGTTTTGTTTTCCGTAGGGGTTTTCTCTTCGTTGTGACTGTATATTACCGTCACTGCCGGATACTATCAAGCGGCTATGCTGCACGATCATACACACCTCTTTTTGTCGGATTTATGTGTATTTACACGCCGGAGAAATCCGCCACTACGAGCAAAAGCCCCCGAAGGAGCTCTGCCCTTTTTCAGTGTACGTTCTTGATGCACCACTCGATTGCGTGACCGGCATCCGTGTAGGTCTCATCGGAAATCTTCAGAAGTTCCAGTCGGCACTCAATCGGTGACCAGCCTTCCTCTGGGTCTTCCACAAAGCCGTATACCGCTCCCTCCACCATGCCATTCCAGTTCATCTGGGCAACCAGAACCCGGTCACCGAACTGCATGATGCTGTCGTAGCAAGGTCTGAGTCGGTCGTAGAAGCCCTCCATACTGATGTTGTCCTCTGGGAAGTTAATCAAATGCTTTTTCATGGTGAATTCCTCCGTGTTTTCGTTATTCCCTTGGGGCTTTCCCCTTTCGGTATGTGCATATTACCGTCTATGTCACACACTATCAAGCGGCTATACTACACAAAGATAGCCGCCCGGAACTGTAAATATTACGGTAGAGTAGGCGGATGAAATTTTCATCCGCCCCTTATCAAACCGTGCATGAGGTTCTCCCTCACACGGCTTTCCGACATTCTTCTTTCTACAGCATTACGTCATGCTCTAGCCATTTTCTTTAATCCTTTTTCGTAAATGCTATTTCTTACAAATCCCACCTTTGACATACGATTACGTCTCTGGTGTTTCTTGTTATACCATCTTGTAAAAGTGCAAATAATGTACCAGTCTAGAGCCTGCATCCACTTTTCGTTTCTCTTGGTGGAATAATAATTCTTCCATCCTGTGATTTTCGGATTCAGATTCTTTATTAAATCCTCTTCCTTTGCAACTAGCAGACTTCGTCTGTTTACATTCCTCTTGACTTCGGCTTTCATTTTCTTCATGGCTTTTCTGCTTGGGTACTGATACGTTTCCTTGTACAGTTGTCCTTTGCGTGTTTCCGTTGTCATTCTTCTGTGGTGCATTCCGAGAAAGTCAAATCCCTCTTTTCCGTCCCACATGCTGACTATCTTTGTTTTCACTGGATGTAGCTTTAAATCCAGTTTTACCATGATATACTGCAATAAATTCAGTGCGTGATTTGCACTTTTCTTATTCTTGCAAATGATTACCGTATCATCTGCGTACCTTACAAGAATACCGTGAGTATGTCCATACTTTTCCCACAGTCTGTCCAGTGTGTTTAGGTAAATGTTTGCCAGTAACGGAGATATGACTGAACCTTGGCTGGTTCCCAGTTCAGAGATTGTCAGTACATTTCCGTATAATACTCCTGATACTAACCATTGTTTTATCAGCTTCAATATCCTACGGTCTGATATTTTCTGCTCTACCAGTTTCATCAACTTTCCTTGGTTTACATTGTCAAAGAACTTTTCAATGTCTGCGTCTACTACATAATAGCCCTTGTTGTTACACGCTTTCCTTACTACTTCCAGTGCTTGTTTCGCACTTCTTTTCGGTCGGAATCCATAGGAACATTCTCTAAAGTCAGCTTCGAATACTGGCTCTATTGCTATCTTTGTAGCCATTTGCACAATTCTGTCCTTGACCGTTGGTATTCCAAGAGGTCTTTCACTTCCGTCTGGTTTTGGTATCATAACTCGCTTTACCGGAGATGGTTTATACTTTCCATTCATCAGTTCTGATTTGATTTCTGATAGGTATTTTTCAATTCCCATCGCTTCAACATCCTCGATTTTGACACCATCCACACCACTGGAACCTTTGTTAGCTTTTACCCGTTTCCATGCCTCAAAGAGTACATCATCTCGATATACCTTATCGTAAAGTGCATGAAATCTTCGGCTGTCACACTTCTTGGCTGTCAGATATAGTTTGTTTTGAAGTTGTCGAACTTTTTCTTTGGAGTTATTAGTCTGCATGACATTCTCTCACTCTTACCCTCTCTACAAACATGAATGAAGTAGGGAACCTTCCCATAAACTGCGTTTTCTTGCACAGTCATTATCGGTACTATGTTCCCCTCCGACTCCCTTCCATCAGAAATACGATTTCGCCAAGCTTATACGCTTTCTCTTTACCATTTGGTGATGGGTAGGGTCTCTCCAGTTCCGAACTACACTTTTCATACATACCGTTTCCTCTATACCGAGGGATTCTTCCGTGCTGTTTTCCAGTTTCTCCACACGTTCCATGGTTTTCGCCTATTTTGCCAAGGCTCAACTTCCCTTTTCTCTCTTTCGAGACCTTTTTAACGATACGGCAGAATTCACTTTATGTTACGGTCTGCATGATTGCTCGCACCTTTTTCAAGGTTACTTTATCCACTCGCTTAGCACCCTGTATTACTACAACGCACCGAGTTTAACTACACGGCTCACTGGCGATTACCGTGACCGGACTTACACCGGCAAGTGTAGTCCAGCTTTGCTGGACACACGCAGAAGAAAAGGGCTGCCGTTTCCGGCAAGCCCCGTGTGTTTCTCTGGCTTAGTAGTCTTCTTCCTCGTCGTAGTCCTCTTCGTCCCAGTCATCTTCTTCCTCATCCCAGCTGTCATCCTGGTCTTCTTCCTCATCCTTGAAGTCCCACATATCTTCGGTCGGCTGGTTTCTAAGGTCTGGGTTCTGCTCGACATAGTCGGCAACCGCTCCGCAAAGGATGTCCAGAACCTTTTCATAGGCTTCCTCGCTGTAGACTGCCCAGGCATCCGCAGTCAGCTTTGCGATTTTGTCGTTGCCCTTGACTCCAAGGAACCGCCCTGCAGGGTTGCAGGTTTCCTTGCCGTAGCCGATGCCCAGCTGGTCGCCGTCGTTGTAAAAGCGGTATCCGATGCGGCTCATTGCCCGTACCAACTCTCCTGCGAGGCTGTCTGCCTTGCCCGTCTCCGGTACCAGTTCCTTGAAAAGTTTATTGATGCGGTCTTCGTTCTTCGTCATTGTCATATCCTCCGTTTTTATTGTTTTCCCCTTTCGGTGACTGTATATTACCGTCACTCTGGGGCACTATCAAGCGGCTAAACTACACGATCATCAAACTCTGTAATTGTCATATTTATGTGCTTTTCATGCCATTTTTCGGAAGACCGACACGAGCAAAAGGCTGGTCATTTCCAGCCCCTTGCGCCTGTCGGTCTTGCCTTTAGCGGATGACTTCGAGGTAGCTTACGTTGCCCCAGCAGTCCGTTCCCTTGAAGCGGATTCGCTTGTCGTTCTCCCTGTCGAGGGTGAACTTCCGCAGGAGCTTCATCTTCTGGATGCGGTTCAGAAGGTCTTTGCCGTTCTTCGCATCTTCAACGGCATCCCTGATCTCGACCACCGTGCTGTCGCTTCCGTACCAGAGGTTGCTGAATGCCTCCGGAATTCCGTTTGCAAGGTAAAGGTTGATTTTTGTGTAGGTCATTGTATTTTCCTCCTCTCAGAATGTCATCGTTTCCAGAATCTCATCCATGCCTGTCTCCCAGTCGTGGCGGCCAAGTTTGATTTTGCTGTACATCTCTGCGCTGTCCGGCTCATCGAAAAGCCGAAAGCATTCTCTTGCCAGTTCCTCGCTGGTGTGCTGCTGGATTTCATCCGGCTGTCCATCCAGCCGTGTAAATGTGATCTCGTAAGTGTAGCGTTCCATGTTCTTTGCCCCTTTCGTTTTGGTAGCTGTATATTACCGTCACTGCCGGATACTATCAAGCGGCTAAAGTACACGATCATCTGCACCCTGATCTAGTGGATTTATGTGTTTATCTGGGGAGGTTTCCCTCCCCGTTTTCTTAGCTGAACATCTCTGCCGTGTCATCATCGATCCAAAGGTGCATGCCGTCTGCTTCCATGATCGCGTGGTCTTCATGAACCTCGGTGATAATCCCTTCCCGGCTTCCGCTTCCGTCGAATTCGTCCCAGTGCCATGTTGTCTTTCTTCCCTTTTTCCATGTTCTCCAATCAGCCATTCTGCTGTCCTCCTTTGCTTTTTGTAGCTGTATATTACCGTCACCGCCCTGTGATAGCAAGGCCATAAAACGTCATATTATCAACGATCTTCGCCCCTCATGTTTGGTACATATATGACCCCTGATTGACTTGCTATATATGTGTTTCTGCGGCATTATACACACAACGAAAGCAAAGAAAACCAAACCAAAAACGGAGGACAAAAACCATGAAAAAGACCATTACAGAAGTTGAAACCGCAATCGAAAACCGCATCGCAGAGCTTGAAGAAGAATACGAACTGGACATTTACGACCGCAACGACATCCGGGAAGAAGAATACCAGAAAGCCGGCTGGCGGCACGACCCTTTTCCAGAGGAACTTGAGGAAGAAGACGAAGAAGAGGATTGGCACTACCACAGCATGGAGGAACGACTGAACGAGGTCGGCATGAGCATGAGGGATTTCTTCTAAGGGGTCCCCAAAGGCTCCCCCAGCAGAGGCTGGGGTTCTGCCTCGTACCCTTCGTTTTGGTTTGGTATGATACACAAAACCGCTGCCAGATGTTTGTGTACATTATGGCGGCGGTTCTCCTTGCTATTGTTGCTTTCCAGAGGTAATATACAGTAAACTGGAAGGGGGGTCTCATTCTTTCGAGGCCCCCATTTTCCGACTAATCGGCTTCGCCCTGCATTGCCTGATGCATCACCCTGCGGTTATGCGCTCTGGCTTTCTTTTTCAGGTCCCTTTTCCATCTGCGAATGGTTACTGCCTTGCAGTGATTTCTCGACCATTCGTATTCATCCAGAATGTATCTGCCGCCGTGTTCCCTCTCGCCATAAGCCGGCATCTTTCTGTGTCCCATAGGCTCCTCCTGTTAAACCAAGCCCTCCCGGTCTTTTCTGGCCGAGAGGGTATTTTTTTCTGATTGTGGTATCTTATTCCGGCTTCGTTCCGTCATCCATCTGGATGACTGCCATCTGCCCGAACATGCTGACGAATGCCTCCGGCACCCAGAAGCGTTCCCTGAATTTCCGGATCAGGTCTTGGGGCAACTCTGCGAAATCTTCCTCTCCCAGTCCACAGATGAAGAAGTTTCCCTTGATGGGCTGCTCCAGCTCCGGGATGTATCTGCTGAATGACTTCTCGGTGAACAGCCCGTTGTCATCGGTGACCAGGGCAGTGCGTTCTTCCCAAGGGTATGTGGCTGTGATGCAGTCGCAGTCGAGGATGCGGTAGAACTCTTGCAGGGAGTTTTCGATGTCCACCACCTGCGGATGCTCCATCGGTTTGATCAGAAGGACTTTCATTCGACCCAGCCCCCTTTCACGATTGCCCAGTCTGCAAGATGCATCTTCTGCTGTCCGCCCCATGCAATGTCCTCTAACGCTTCCTCAGTTCCGCAGCGGTTGCAGATCTGAATGTCCGCCCTTCGGCTGAGTGCCTGCTGCTGATGGTCGTAGCAGTCAGGCTTTGCTCCGCACCTGGGGCAACGTGGGCCGGTCTGTCGCATTTTACCAAGGCGGTCGAGCGACACTTTGACCTCGGCTTCCGAAGCCACACGGTGGCAACTGTCCGCACCGTAGGCAACGTTCAGATGGCTTCCGGTATCCCAACTCACCAAGATGTTTCCGGCATCATCGACCCCGTTGCAGGTTCCCTGCGTTCCGATGGGCGGTGCCTGCCTGTCATCCATCTCATCGAGAACGATCCGGCATCCGACCGGGAACTCTTTTCTCAACTTCTTGACCATTTTCTGATCTGCGAAATTCATGCCTGCACCTCCTCGATCATCTTCTGGGCGGCATCTTTGTCCATGCACTCCTTCAGCGCACCCTCAAGGATGTGCATCGGGAAGTGGAATGCCTTGTAGCCGTCATGCAAAACTTTGTAGTAATACCGGCTCGGTGCGCGATGTCCGAAGTCGTTCTCCATGATGTAGACCATTGCGGTCACCATCTCCGGCTCTGCTCCTTCCCGGAGCAGTTCGATGTTCAGGTCTTCCTTGCGGTAGTAGTTCGGGTAGCCCTCATAGAGGTCGAGGTTCTCTTCGTCCCTTTCCGAGATTTCCCACACCAGAACCGGCGTGTTCTTCTTCGGGTTCGGTGCGATGGTAGCGCAGCCTCGGAACAAAAGCTCCCAGCCTGCCAGCACCGCCTGTCCTGCTATTTTTGCATCCGGACACCGGTATGCCATCTGCTCCACCGACAGGTTGCTGCCGTAGGCGATGTAATATTTCTTGTTCTTCATTTGAGTCTCTCCCTTCGGTTTTCTCCGCTCTTGTCTGGCGGTATGGTATATATCACTCTTCTGCCCTGATTTATCAAGGCCGATGCGCATCATATACTGCACAATGTTTTTTGCTTTTGATCGTGTACTCTTACATCATCTGCCGCTTCCTCAGATACCGGACAGCTTCCGTCCTTCCGATACTGGTTGCCAGTCCACGCTTCAGTGTGTCCAGCGGAAATCCCCAGTCGCTGTATCCGCCGTGCAGCAGTTCAAAATACTCGGCATCCGGGCAGCCAAGCCGCCGGTCCTCGTGCATCACATAAGCGATGCAGGGCTTTGCCTTTTTCATGCGGTTCCCGTTCAGGTTCCAGACCGGAAGCTGGAACTGCTTCTTGTAGTAGTATCGTGGGCAGCCCTCGTACCGGTCCAGCAGGAGCTCATCGTATTCTGAGAGCTTCCAGACCACTGCTGGTACGCTTTCATTGGCATCCTGCTCGATGGTGGCATAGCAGCCGGTCTTACTCTTTTTGAACAGGAGCCGGTAGCCCTTGATCTCGGTCGTGCCGACCACCACAGCGTAAGGGCATCTCTTTCCCATCCGCTCCATGTCGAGGTTGCTTCCGTAGGCAAGGTAATATCTGGATGGGACTCGGCTAATCAGTTCAAACATCCGCCTCACCGTCCTCCCTGCCAGTGAATTCCACACCCTGGAAATCCTCCGTCCCAAGCTCGATCTGGCTGTCCTGCCACCAGTCCTCTGCCACACGCTGGGCTTCCTCCACGGTCGGCTCTTTCATTTCGGATTCATAAATGGTCACCGTTCTCTGGTAGGTCTCAGTGATGGTCACCTTAAAGGCCCTGCCTCCCGGTGTGTTTTCATTTTTTAACGTGCTTTTCATAAACCTGCACCTCCTTCTACCACCTCAAGGGCGGTTGCCCGCCCAAAAGGTGCCCGTGCATCCCGGCTTATTTGTTCCGCCAGGATGCGTTGCCCTCCATGTTCCGCAGAAGGATCTCCCTTGCCGTTGCAAATTCATCCCCGATGAATCCCAGCCTCAGCATCCAGCACCGCATGGCGTACTTTTCGTTGTCGGTCTGCTGGGGCTTCGGGCTTGCCGTTCTGACCATCTTGGCAAGCTGGCTCATTGCGAGGCAAAGCTGGATGTAGGCTTTCATCTCACCGGCGTGCAGTCCGTTGCGCTTTCCGTCCGCTGGGTCTGCGAATTGGAAAAGGTGGAATTCAATGGTCCCTTTTGTGAAGGTGGCATGGAGGTTCAGCATATGGTACCGGCTTGAATTGTAGTGGGCATTCCGGTTTTCCCAGCTGGAACCGTTGCCTTCGTACCAGATGTCTTCCAGCTTGCGCATGGTGGTCGGCTTCTCACGGTTCAGCCGGTCGAGGAAGCGGTGATTGACCACCTGGCAATATTGTCCGGTGCGCCCTGCGTCAATCCGGATGGCTCTGCCGATCTGCTGTTCGTGTGCCGCCATGATGTTCACAAGGTTGCGGATGGTCTTTGCGGTGTGGTCCCCTTTGCCGATGTGGATGTGGACTCCGCATCCGCGGCTTGGGCCGCTCTTTGCGCCTGCCTTTCGGAGCAGCCGGATAATCTCCTGCAAGGTTTCGATGTCGTCGTAGGTGAGAATCGGGGTGACCAGTTCGCATTTTTCTGCGTCCGGTCCGTAGATGCTCACATCCCTCTGGAATTTCCAAACCCTGCCCTGCTGGTCCTTGCAAGCCCAGCTGTAATATCCGTACTCGCCGGCGGCGTTCCATGCTCTGGTTCCGAAGTACTCAGCGACCTTTCTTGCCGCTTTTTCTCTGGTGATGTTGTTCATCTCGATCTCAACTCCGATGGTCTGGTTCTTCATGGCTTCAATCTGCTCTCTTGTTTTATCGTTCATGGTATGTTCTCCTTTGTTTTTTCCTTGTTTTCCCTTTCGGTATGTGCATATTACCGTCAGGTGCACATAATCGCAAGGCCATAAAAGAACATATATTCGACAAATATGAGGCGGAATGATCGTGTACATTTCTGCGGTTTATCTGTTTGATAATGTACATTTTCAGAGTTAATATCGGTACAATGGAAGAGGGTCTCGCATATTTTCCGGCCCCCATTGGGGGCTTGGGAGCTTACGCTCCCGCCTCCAGCATCTGCGCCGTGTCTGCCCCACAGCCGGGCTGTGTCGGCTCGGCATCTGCTGATGCGATTGTTTCCCCAGCGGAGGCACTGCCCTCCTGTGCTGCCTGTTTCGCGGCTTTCAGGGCATCACGCTTTGCCTTTTCCCTTGCAAGGAACTTCTGTGCTTCCTCATCCGTGCGGAAAGCCGCATGGCCGGAAAGGTTCTCCATCAAGATCTTTCTGGTCTGCTTGAAATCCGGACCGTTCATGCCAAGGCGCAGAAGCCAAGTTCGCAGAGCATATTTCTCATTGGAATCGTTCACCTCTTTTGCCTGAATCCGCTTCTGGCTGACAGCCTGCTGGTTCATCAGAATCGCAAGGTGTCCGAATGCAGTCAGGTGGTCATAATCCGGCGCAGTCGGGAAACCTGTAAAGGTAACTTTCTCATCTGTGATTGTCAAACCTTCCAGGGAAGCACCATGCTGTTCCTCATACTCTCTGACTGCATGAATGAAGTTTGCTACCGCATAAGTGCAGCTGTCATCTTTCAAGGCATCCACCAGCCCCTTATCGGCAAGGAAAATGCCGTCCGTTGCCTTGCTGATGAGTTCCCCTCTGCTGTAGATCAGATTGACCAGGTTGCGAAGCGATACGCCGTTATGCTGACTGATTGGAAAAGAAAAATCCGCATCCAGAGGGATTGCTTCCTCTGCCACAGGCTGTTCCATGCCTTCTTCCGATGGGATTTGCTCTGCACTCTCCATTTCGAATTCCCCATCTTCCTCGGCTTCTTCTGAATCCCCTTCACAGGTCTCCTGCCCATTTGGATGTACTGCCGGGATCATCTGGACACCCTCGGCAAGGTCTACCGCAGGCTGTTCGTCTGCAGTTTCCTGCAAGGTTTCTGCATCCACATCCTCGCCGCCGCGGATCAGGCCTTCGTTCATCAGCGTAGTCAGCAATTCCAGATCTGCATTTTCCGCCTCCACCAGCAGGCTGCCATCCCGGTCGATGGTGTAGTTTCCGATGTCATACGCATACCGAGGCGCCTTGGTATAGTAAGGATGGATGCCTGTCAGCTCCTCCATCCGCTTTGCCAGTGTTTTGCGCTCCTCTACATTTAGTTCAAACTTCAACATGATTCATCGCTCCTTTTTCATTATTTTTTGTGCATCCCGATGTTTTTTTCGGTAGCACATATATCACTCTGAACCGGGCAAATAGCAAGTCCATTTCTGAATAATCTTTATGTTCGACACTTTACACAATGAGATGCTAACTCATTTGTGTAAATAGTCCCGATATGTAAGCCCGCCATATCACTTGGTAGCATTTCTACCTTGTAATATAGCGGGCCATTTTATTCTTCCAGACCTGCGCACCATGCAATGCCGGCGAGAACAAAGTATACACACGGAAGTGCGACACCGTTGCCCCAGAGCTTATACTCTGCTGCATCCGAATACGGATCAGCCAGCCACTTTCGCAGCTGTTTCTCTGTCTTCTGCTTCTTAGCCTGTGTCACGATCCGTCTGTGAGTTTCAAACACATCTGCCCAGAAAGTGAGTTCTTCCTCAGTCGGATTTTCTGTTCCAAGGTCTCTGCACCACCAGTCCGGGAAGCCTTGCAGTCTGGCACACTCGGTTGGTGTCAGGCGGCGGACGGTATAGGTCACTGGCGTGGGCTGTACTTCTGGGTTGTCGATAACCAGACGGTCATTGAAAGCATCCTGCCCATTAAAGCCGCTGGGATGTGCCCCAGTCGCCACCGTTCCCATAACTCCCTCGTTCAGATGCGGTGCCGGTGCGATGGTGGTCGGGTCTTTGTGATCCCGTGCCATCAAAGTCGGTGCAACTTCTTTCTCCACCTGCATATAGGAACCAGTTGTCATGGCATACACACTTTCTGGTGCGCAGACTGCATGGCGGTCTGTCGCATCTAAGGTGAAGCAGACATCCTTATTGACACCATCCCCCTGCGGACCATTCTCATCCTTACGGCCGATCATGTTGCCCTGCAGGACGAAGGTCTGCTGCTTCATTCCCTGCTCTGCTGACAATGCTGCTGACTTATTCTTCAAATCCCTGACTTCGTCTCTCTGATTCTGGGTAAAGGCGACCGGCTCTACCACACAGATGCCGCCCTGATTGCAGGTCGGGTCACCACCGCTGCGGTCCAGCGTCCGGGAGGTCTCCGCTTCATAGAAGCCACTATGCGGATTATCGGACATCATGGAGTGGCTGGCTTTGGAGCAGACACCATAGCATTTCGGAACAAACAGTGTCTGGTCATTGTTGCAGCCGAGGGTGGCCGACTTTTCTTCCTGCCATATGGCTCCCTTGCCGCCGCCTTCACACCCAGAACGGATCTTCAATGTGACCGCTGGAGAATTTTCAACTTCTTTCACCGGGCTTTCCACTGAATTTTCAACAGCATCCATTACCATCGGGACATTACCGCCGCCCGTACCACACCGGCTTGTCAGTGTCTGCACCTTACCGTCCTCGGAAATTTTCACCCGGCTGTCAGCAGGATGATTCTCCAGTGCGATAGCGGCAGGCACAACACCAGCCCGGAGAGTTGGTGACCGTTCCTCTTCGTACCCGATGCTTCTTGCGTTGGCAGAGTGTTCCGTGCAGAAACCGGCTGCTTCCAGAACACACGGAGGATGGTGTGCTTCTGCTCGAAGCGTTGATGTCACTTCCTCTGTCACATCCATCCTCTCCCCACCCTGATCATTCAGGCAGATTCTTCCTGTGCCGCCTGCCTTTCCAGTGCTGCTTTCAAGACAGGCGGCAGCTCTTTGCCACGCACGGAAGCCCTCCGCAGAATACCGAGACACGCCTTCGGACTCAAATAATACTTTTGGGGCACTCTGGTCTGCAAAATCTGCGACAAGGAAGATTCGTTTTCTACGCTGGGGTACGCCCCACCACTGTGCATCAAGGACTCGATATGCGACACTCCATCCGTCTCCCAAATAGTAGTCAGCATCCGGCCATCCCTTTTTCTCAGGCGCAGGCATCTGGGCGGACGGTTCTTTAACACCGATGACGGCTTCGAGGACTGCCTTGAAGTCCTGTCCTTTATTTGAGGAGAAAGCCCCTGGCACATTCTCCCACACAATAAATCTTGGTTTTTCTCCATTGGTCTTACACCTCATTTCCTTCACGATTCGGATTGCTTCATAAAACAGACTGGACCGTGAACCATCCAGACCGTCGCGCTTCCCGGCAATGGACATATCCTGACAGGGACTTCCAAAAGTGATGATATCCACCGGCGGCAAATCCGCACCGCTGATGGCAGATACATCACCGTAATGCTTCACCCACGGCAGACGCTTGGTCGTGACTCGGATAGCAAACGGCTCCACTTCACTGCTCCACAGCGGAGTGATCTGCCCAGTCAGAAGTCCACCCAATGGAAAACCCCCGGAACCATCAAAGAGGCTGCCGAGGGTCAGCTGTTTATTCTCCATCGGCGGCCTCTCTTTCTGGCTCAAAGGTCGCCACTTCCTCAAACTTCAGCTTCTGACCGTCACGGATGACATACACGTCATCGTAGTGACCACCACTGTGTTCAATATACCTCTTCACGATAACATCCACGAACTTCGGGTCCAGCTCGATGCCCCGGCACACACGGTCAGTCTCCTCACAGGCGATCAGCGTCGAGCCGCTGCCGAGGAACGGATCGAGGACAATGCCATTGGTCATGGTGGAGTTTCGGATAGGATAACTCATCAGGCCGATAGGCTTCATGGTCGGATGGTCCTTGTTGGACTTCGGCCGGTCATACTCCCAGATAGTTGTCTGCTTGCGGTCAGAGTACCACTGGTGCTTGCCCTTCTGCTTCCAGCCGTAGAGACACGGCTCATGCTGCCACTGGTAAGGACTGCGTCCCAGCACCAGAGCATTCTTCTTCCAGATACAACACCCGGACAGATAGAACCCGGCATCCTTGAATGCCTTGCGGAAGTTTAGCCCCTCGGTGTCAGCGTGGAAGATATAGATGGAACCATCGTCTGCCAGGTGACCGTGCATCTGCTGGAACGCTGCCAGAAGGAACTGGTAAAATTCCGAATCGCCCATGTTGTCATTCATGATCTTGCCAGCGGTTTCCTCCACATCCACGTTGTAAGGAGGATCGGAAAGAACCAGATTTGCCTTGGTTTCGTCCATAAGGCTGTCATAGCATTCTGCCTTAGTGGAATCACCACACAGAACGATGTGCTTTCCCAGATGCCAGAGGTCACCCTCTTTGGAGAAGCACGGCTGCTTCAGCTCGGATTCCACATCGAAGTCATCTTCCTTGACCTCTTTGCTGTGGACCTTGTTGAACAGCGTCTCGATCTCAGGTGGGTCAAAGCCTGTTTTGCCGAGGTCGAAGTTGGAATCTTCGATGTCCTTGAGCAGATCAGCCAGCAGAGAATCATCCCATGCACCAGTGATCTTGTTGAGTGCAATGTTCAGGGCTTTCTCTCTGGTCTTGTCGATGTCCACCACCGCGCAAGGCACTTCAGTGTAACCCAACTCCATCGCTACGGTCAGTCTCTGGTGGCCGCCGATGATCGTCATGTCGGCATTGACCACCAAAGGATCTGCGAAGCCGAACTCCGTAATGGAGTTCTTGATCTTCTCGTACTCTTTATCCCCCGGCTTCAACTTTTTCCGGGGATTGTATGCAGCCGGCTTGAGTACAGACACCGGCAGCATCTTCAGTTCAGCAGTCGCTTTCATGTAAGCCCTCCCGTTTTAGATTCACATGCGTATGACTCCTGAGAACGGCACGAAAAAGGAGCCGAACAAAAAGCCCGACTCCTTTTCACTGCCATCTTCTTCTGGCTGCGGTTTCTCTGCCATCTCGCACCATTCCGGGTTTTCCCCGTTCACAGATGCCAGGACCTTATCTTCCGCATAGTCGATTGCATGTACACAAATACCCCCGGTGTTGAACAACGGGTACACACCGATTACCTTTTCACTCATGCTCCTTCGCCTCCTTCATTCCATATCGAAATTCAAAATAACAATTTCTGCTGCAGAACATCCGCTGACTTCTGCTTTCGCAGATTGCCGTAAACGGGCGGCCACAGTTCTGACAGAATGCTACCCTGCCAGCCTTTTCCCGTTTATAATTCCTTCGTTCATATTCGGCATAGCACTCATCCGAGCAATATTTTCTCGGCGCACCTCTTCCACTCTGCCCGATGATCCTTCCACAGACTGGACATCTGCGTTCCTTCATTTGATCCGGCGGCACCAGATGGCAGCTTCCTATTTCCGGCAATCCCAGTTCCCGGCAGTAATCCATCACCTGTTCCACAGGCATTCCCGTCTGCTCTGCAATCTGAGGGCATTCCATTCCAGATAACCGGAGTGCTCTCACTTCTTCCCGCTCCGCATCAAAGGCTGTTCCCTCAAACACACAATCCAGCCGGATACCGTTTCGCTCGACATTCCGTTCAATCATCAAGGGCTGCTTCATTTGCTGCCTCCCTTCTGCCTCGGTTGGCACAGGCCCGGCTGCAATATTTCCGTTCCAGCCCGTACTGATGCCGGTAGGAAAACTCCCTGCCACACATGGGACAGACTTTCGAGCGCACAGTCTTCCAGTGCTCCGGCTTCGGATGGGTGTTGTTCCATCTGGACCGGCACTGTGGGGAGCAGAACTTTCTTGGCCGGCCTTTATGGTTCGGCACGATTGCAGTTCCGCACTGAGGACAGAAGGCAAACGCCATGTCCTTGATCATCTCAGCCGTGCAATCTTCCATCTGTCCTCACCGTCCTTTCATTTTTCGCCGTTTCTGCGGCGTTTTCTATGGAAAATCTCAAAATACATACGAAAAGCAGCGAAGCAGGGATCGGCCCTGTCCCGCCAGGTTGAATTGTTGTTGCGGCGGCCGATCCACTCTCGCCTCCTGTTCCTCCCGGAACAAGCTAAAGCACATGAAAAGCTCAAAAATTCAAGGTTTTTCATGTGCTCTGGTTCATTTCGGGAAAATGAAAGGCACCAAAGCCGCAGCTCCGATGCCCTTGCATTCACCTTGTTCATTTTGCGCCGTTAATCTGCTGACCCCCGGCCTGTCAATTTTGCGGATTTTCACACGAAAGCCCGCACCGGTCTTCGTGTGACTTCACCACAGAGAAGTGACCCCGGCCCCCGGTGGGGGTAATCAGTAGGTATAGGTCGGGTTGATATCTTCCGTCAGGGTCTTCTTATCGTGACAGCTCTTACAGAGAGACTGCCAGTTGTTCTGGTCCCAGAAAAGTTTCTGGTCACCACGGTGTGGAATGATGTGGTCCACCACCGTTGCCCGGACGTATTTGCCCTGCTTGGCACACTGCACACAGAGCGGATGTGCTTCGAGATACGACTTCCGGGCTTTCTGCCAACGTCTGTTGTATCCACGCTTTGCCGCCGGGCGGGTGACTTCTAGATGGAGAGGCAGATGCTTCTCACAGTACAGCCTGCCGGGTTCCACCAGCTCCGGGCAGCCGGGGTGTCGGCACGGTACCTTTGGTCTGAACGGCATGGCTTACTCCTCCCACGGAAGACCAGCCTTGCCGAAGTGACCGTAGGCACTGACCTTGTTGTAGTCCACATCCAGAAGACCCAGCCGCTGGATGATGCCTTGCGGTGTCAGGTCGTAGCTGTCGTTGATGTAGGCTTGGATAAAGTCCAGTGCTTCATGCTCCGTACCGAAGCACTCCACCGACACACCGACTGGCTGTACCACGCCAATGGCATAAGCCAGCTGGACTTCGCACTTGTCAGCGTAGCCGGCCTGCACGATGTCCTTGGCGATCTTCCGTGCCATGTATGCAGCGGAGCGATCCACCTTGGTAGGGTCCTTGCCAGACAAAGCACCGCCGCCGATACGACCGATGCCGCCGTAGGTATCACACGCCAGCTTCCTGCCAGTCACACCACAGTCGGCAAAGCTGCCGCCCAGCACGAATCGGCCGGTCGGGTTGACCAGCTTCTGGAAGCTCCCGTCCAGACCGTACTCGCAGGCGGCAAGGACCATCATGGATTCGATGATGTGCCGGAAATCGCTGACCTCCACATCCGGGCTGTGCTGCACGGAGCAGAGGAACGTGGTGATGCGGCCGATGTCGTAATCGTAGCTGACCTGCGCCTTGGCATCTGCACGGAACATCCTACTGGGATGGGCTTTCAGCAGTTGCAGGAACTTTGTGGCGACCATATAGGGAATCGGCATCTGCTCCGCTGTTTCGTTGGTGGCGTAACCATACATGATGCCCTGGTCACCGGCACCGCCCTTGTCCACGCCAAGTGCAATATCCGGCGACTGCTTGTCCACCAGAATGCCGATGCGGAGCAGCTCCCTCATGTCAAAGCCCAGCTTCTCGGCGCCGATGCGGGTAAGCACATCGTGGACGATCTGGTGGTAGTTCGGCTGGTAGTCGGTCGTGACCTCGCCGGCAATAAAGAGTTGGTTCTTCTTCAGCAGACACTCGATTGCCACACGGGCGTTCTTGTCATGCTGAAGGATGTCGGTCACAATGGCATCCGCAATCTGGTCACAAATCTTGTCGGGATGACCATCACTGACCTGCTCACAGGTAATAATCTTACTCATGTTCTTTGTCCTCCGTCTTTCATGTATCACAAAGCAGGCCGCCTTTGCCCTTGCCCACAAATAGGCTCCCACAAAGACTGCCTGCCATGTTCCAATATTGCTTTTACAGTGTAAATGCGATGCCCACAAAGATTGGGCCGCCCAGTGAAAAAGTAACTTTCAAATCTTCTTGTTTTCTTTTCTTGTAGCAAGTAGCAACTTGTAGCTACTTTTTCATATAGAAATCTATAAAAGAAAGTAATAATAAAAAAGGATATGAAAAGCAAGCTACAACTTGCGACCTGCTACACATCCTTAATGATTCTGCTTTCAAATCAGCGCATCTTTCGGCTTATATGCTTCTTGAACCGTTGCCTCCTCAGCGCCCTCCTCGACTTCGCGGAATTTGCAACCCAAGATCATAGTTGTCTGCCCGCCACCGTCCTTTGGGCGTTTGCGCATGATTTTGAAATGAACACCGATGGCATTTTTGAAATTTTTCTGGTTCTCGGAAGAATAGCCGTTCTCCTCACACCACTTTGAATAAAGCTGGTATGCTGCGGAGGTGCGAAGTTCAGCATTTTCATCCTTCTCGATCCATGCCTCGATGAACTGCCCGATTCGGTCGGAGTCATCCTTGTAATCCTCTGTGGCCGTCTTGACCGCATCCGGAATATCAAGCCCCTGCTGACAGAATTTCTTATACCCTTCCAGACACCAGTTGAAGATGCCGGACAGATTTTCCGTCTTGGCAAACTGCCCCTTCAAGCCCTGGTCCTGTTCGCCTTCCTCAAAATGGCGGTTGAACGGGATGATCTTCAGTCGTCCGGACTGGAACAGCGTCATATCGTTGACGTTCGGCAGATAGTTCGTGTTAATGAAAATCTTGAACACCGGCACAAAGTCAAAACTGTTCTCGTTCAGGAATCTGGCATTGATTGTGTCGTTTCCGGTCATTCTCTTGACCAGAGCCGCATTAAATGTGATCTTCTTCTCCGGCTCGGAAATGTTCACGAATCGTGCACCAACCAGTCGGGCTACTTCTTCCGAAGGTCCACCTGTGTTGCCACCACGGAACTTGGTTGCCAGCATATCCGGATTGGAAGTTTTGCCGTAATCCCCCATAATTTTCAAAAAGGTTTCCATTGCTGTGCCTTTGCCATTTCGGGAAGTGGCACCGTAAAGGATAAACATACACTCCTGTGAGGTGTCACCGGTCAGAGCATACCCAAGGGAGCGCTGCAGGAAATCCGCCAGATCTTTGTCCCCGCACATCACTTCCTGAATAAACGAATGCCATCGAGGGCAGTCTGCATTCGGGTCATAAGTGATACCAGATTCCATTGTGAGATAGTCATCCGGGCGGTGTTCACGGAACTCCAATGTCCGCATATCCAGCGTTCCGTTCTTGCAGTTGAACAGGTACTTGTTCCTGTCAAATGCCTGCATGGAAATCGGGTACACAGACATAGCATCCTTCAGCATGGTTTCACGATTTTTGCGAAGCTGCAGTTTTCTCACCCGGTCGATGAACCGTTTCCGGGCATCTTCCTCGGTAATCGTCAGGGCAAACACATACAGCTTGTCTGCCAGCAGCTTCGCCAGCTCCGAAACCTTAAGATTTCCTTTGTCCGGTCTCCAGACAGAACCGTCATAGACGTACCAGCCCTTGCGTTCACTGTTATACCGGGCGATCTGCTTAAAATAGTCCGCAAACATATTGCCCATGCCGATCTCATTCCGACCATACCGGGCATTCGTGTGTGGAGCCATTTCCTCCAATGTGACTGTGATTTTAGAGAGATCCGGCTGGAATTCGATGTAGTCCTCCTCATCCAGCTTGGAGAATTCTTCATCCACAATGTCCTGCGCATTGACCGGCGTGTATACCGCAGCGCAGGAATTCACCGCATTCCGAATAGAGATTGCTCCATAGGTCGTGCCGGCCTGCTTGCGGTCCCACTTGTCACGCATCAGTCCCGTAGTGCGGAAGATGCGGTCCATCTGCTCTTCATCGCAGCCACACCAGAATGCCAGGATAGACAGCATTGCCATGTCTGCATCCGACTGGCTGCCATAGAGTTCTTCCCACTCACCGGCATGCAGCTTCTTGAACTTCTCGCTGTTGCTGGCCTCCTCTGCGTGTCGAATGACTGCCTCATCATCCAGATACGAGTGATGCTGGAAATGGTTCTGCTGTACCTGCTTGTTCCGCTTCATCAGCGAATCCAGCAGTGTCGTCATCGCAGTCTGGTCATTCGGAATCTCACCTGTGCGGTAAACATCTCCCGTCACGGTGACGAAGCGGTTTGTCGCACCGGGCATATACACTTCCAAATGCTTGCTGCGGTTGTTGATGTAATAGACCGTCTTGTCAAAGACATAATCCTCTGCCACATGGAAGAATCCACGCAGACCTTTTCCGGACGGTGACTTCTCTACATACGCTGTGGGAAAGATGGAAAGAACGGTGTCCGCTGTGTCATTCAGCGTACCGTCCTCCCGGAAGCAGTCATCCAAGTCGAAAGCACCGATGCCGTTTCCAACAGCGATACCGATGCCGTCATAACCGCCCATCGCATACGCCATGAGGGTCGTCTTGAAATCCGTAAATGTACGCAGGTCATTGATCTTCGCTCGATCACCAGTTGCCGGGTTATACGGCATCTTGGTTTTCTGACCATTGCGCTTTTCAAACTTCCATGCACAGAACCGGCAGGCCGTTTTTAACTCTGCCGGGATGTTTTTGATGTCTACCATGCCATCAGACCTCCTTCCCGTCATGGTGGTGTGCGGTGTTCTCCGCCGAGTGCTTCATGTCGAACTGCCTTGCCACAGCTCTTTCGATTTCCTGCTTCTTTTCCGCAGAAGTCACCCGGCAGAGGCGGCTGTACAATGCCGACCGGTCAATCGTTGTGATCTGCTCGACCAGCAGGACGGAATCTTCCATCTGCTCTGCTTTCAGCATTTCACAGTGCTCCTTTGTCAGAACAACATGGGTCGGCAGTTCCAGCTTCTTCATCTTGCTGGTCAGCGGAATGACCGTCAGCGTCTGGGAATACCGGTTGGAAACATCGTTTGTAATGACCAGCACCGGGCGATTGCCACTCTGCACAGAAGTGCCATAGTGGTCACCAAGTTCTGCGAACCAGATCTCATGCTGTTTCGGAGTACGGGCAATCGGCCAGCGGTGCGCCGGCAATTCCTCAAATGTCGGATGTGCATTGCCAGTGCTCGGAACTTCAAAGCCAGTCATCTTTTTCTTCGTGTTGCCGTGCTTTGTGATGTATTTGTTGACGTGGATCTTCTTGCCGTGCGGCAGAGAACGAGCATTGCTCTTCTTTCTTCCCATCTTGGGTTCACCTCCAATTCGTCTGTGTCTTTCGGACACACAAAAAGCCGTCAGGAGGATTTCTCCCGGCGGCGTACCATGTAAAAAAGCGGATAAAAAATACCGAGCAGCTTCATCACTCCCAGCACTTCTATCCGCTCCCATCTATCTTATTTTCCTAGTATAAAGTATAGCAAAAAGCCAATGTACGGTTAAGAGGGAATTTGCTTCAAAGTGGCTCAATGAGATTCATTATGGCTCATTTTCATGAATTTTCTTCTCAGCCTTTTCCAGTCCATCCTGCACAGATGCTAAATGGACTGCCAATTCTGTCAGTCCACACTTTTTATACCTTGTTGCGGTTGACCGGCTCATATAAATCCCTGCCTTTTTGTCTATCAGGATTGACTTCATGGTGGCACCAGCAAAGCAGTTCTGTTTCAGCACGAGGCGCGCCTTTTTCTCTCTGACCTTCGCCACCGCGCCATCCACCAGCTTCAGCCATTCTTTTGCCGCTGTGTATCTGGAAAGATCCTCCGCAGCCTGCTGGTCGTACATTTCCTTTTCCCCAGGATACTTGGAGGTTGCTGCCATCTCAAGATTTTGCTTCCACGAAGCTTCTGCTCCCTCCGCAATCGTTTTGACCTGCTCATACTTCCGGCACACCTCTGTGGTGAACGCCAGCATTTCTTCTGTTGCTTCGTTTCTCATTCCTGCCTCCTGTTCTGGTACAGACATATCCTGTCCGCTATTCCCTGCAGAGCAGCTTCCTTCTCCCTCTCCACTACCCGCCTACCCAAGAATTTACCATCCAGACCTGTGATTTCTGTCTGCTTCTTCCCGTCCACAAAAAGCTGCTCGGCAACAATGCGGGTCAGTCCGCGCAGGCTGCGAAGACCGATCTCAAACAGCTCGATATCCTCACAGACCTTGTAGTAGGGTTCCAGAAACTGCTCAGTGCGCTGGGTCTGAACCTCCCGATTCATGGATGCCAGCACCTTATCGCAGTTCAGCACGGTGCGTTCCACCGGGTTGGAGGTTCCGCTGGTCTGCACCCGTTCGGATTCCTCATGTGCTCCCTGCGACAGCTTGTAGATGATCTCATCCTTGGTATAAAACCACGACTGGGAATCCTCGTACTGCTGGCGCAGCAGATCCCGCCTGTGTATCAGAAGCAGATAAGAATCGGCCAGTTCCCTGGCCTTTTCCAAATAGTCCACTTCCTGCAATTTTTCCTGTTTCTCAGCCATCTTTCATCCTCCCTCCCGGCCGGTTTTCTCTATCCTTACAAGAATTTCAACTTTCGGATTTTCTCCGGGATAAGCTCTGCCCCGGCGTCCGTGAGCAGCCACAAAAGCTGTTTCATATCCTTTTCGTTTTTCCTGCGCAGGCGTTCTGCTTTTTTCCTTCTGCGTTCAACAGCTTCGATCTTGACACGCTCCTTTACCCCGGAGATCAGCCGTTCCGGGTCAAGATCTGTGAGAATCCCAAACCACTGTGAATGGAAAAATCTCTCCTGCACCACGATCTCATGTTTGGCAAAGCTGCTCTCCGGGTAATCCTCCAGTGTGTGCAGTGCCGCCTTGTAATCCTTGACCGCCTGCAGCACAATGGCATTCGCCAGATTCTCATAGCAGTCAAGATTCTCGGAAACGGCGCTTTTCTCTGAAATCGTCATTGCGCTCATTCTTTGACACCTCCAACCTTGTCGTACCATGGAGCCGGCACCTTGTCCGGACTCACATTATACTTAAACATATAGATCACATTCCATGCCAGCTCGTACATCTGATCCAGCAGAAAACGGTTTGCTTCGGGCATCTTATTTGCCTTCTCAATGAACTGCTCAATCAGATCATTATTTCCACAGACGTCCTGCTCCCTCAGTGCGATTCGAAGAATGACCGCCTCTGCAAACTGGAAGCACTGCTTTTTGTACTGCTGGATAAAGTCGTATTTCCATGTGATGGCATCCAGCCAGACCTTCCGGGTCGTTTCTGAGGTGATCTTGGGCTGATGCTGGCTTCTGCCCTGCTGGTACAGTTCCATTGCCCGATCCTCTTTTACAAACTTCTGCTGTGTTTCGATCTCACTCAGACGGACCCGGCACATCAGCTGTTCAATCTCATGCTCGTATATCTCTTTCAGCAGGAGGTCACGATTCAGCCGAAGGTCGGCAGCCCTGCGTACCGCACTTTCTCCAAGCATTGCACTGAACAGCCCCTTATCGCCCAGCGGACGGAACATTGCCCAGGGAGCAATAAAGCCATCCGCATCACGTTTTGCTTTCAATGCCGTCACCGGCTTTGCCCACTTGTAGATCAGAGGGCTTTCCTCCGAGTGACGGTCTTCCTGGCTCAAAAAAAGATTCTTATTCATTCCTCTGCTCCTATTCCCCCAACCGTGCCTTGACTGCTGAGATCAGTTTTTCCTGTGTCATATCTTTCTGTTCCAAGGCGGCCATGACATCTTCATCCACGGTGTCCTTGGTAATGATGTGGTGGATGGTGACCACCTGTGTCTGTCCCTGCCGCCACAGTCTGGCATTGGTCTGCTGGTACAGCTCCAAGCTCCATGTCAGCCCGAACCAGATCAGGATGTGTCCGCCCTGCTGGATGTTCAGGCCATGTCCGGCAGAGGCAGGATGAATCAGGGCAACTGGGATGTTCCCGGCGTTCCAGTCCTTGATGTCGATGCTGCTCTTGATGTCCCGTACCAGGATCTTCAAGTGTGTCAGATGGTCAATGATGCGCTGCCGGTCATGCTTGAACCAGTAGGCCACCAGCACTGGTTGTCCATTAGCGGCTTCGATCAGGTCTTCCAACGCTTCCAGCTTGTGGTCGTGGATGATCCTCGCTTTGCCGTTCTCATCGTAGACAGCGCCATTGCTCATCTGCAACAGCTTTCCTGTCAGCGATGCAGCATTGGCAGCGTCTATGTCCCCATCCTTCAACGGAATCAGAAGGTCTTGCTTAAGCATATCGTAGAGCTTACGCTCCTCGGTGTTCATCTCCACCTCGTACCGAGTCGGTACACAATCCGGCATATTCAGGTAGTCTAGTGCCTTCATGGAAATCGTGATATCTGAGATACGCTGGTAGATGAGTTCTTCAGCTCCTTCTCTGGGCTTGTACTGGAACACAACACCTGTGGCCGGATTCATGGAGCCGGCTTTGAAGTAGGCTTCCCGGTACCGACCGATAAACTTACCCAGACGCTCTCCGCCGTCCAGAATCCCGATCTCTGCCCAGAGATCCATCAAGCCATTGGAAGATGGTGTGCCGGTCAGCCCTACCCACCGTTTTACGAATGGACGGACTTTCCGCAGGTACTTAAAACGCTGGGACTGGTAGTTCTTGAACGATGACAACTCATCGATCACGACCATACCGAAATCCCAGCGCATTCCGTTTTTCTCGTAATATTCCACCAGCCACTTGATATTTTCCCGGTTTACGATATAGATCATCGCCGGATGATGGACTGCCGCGATCCGGGTCTTCACATCTCCCACGATGACGGAAATATCCAGACCTTTCAGGTGGTCCCACTTCTCGATCTCTGCCGGCCAGGTATCACGGGCAACACGCAGCGGTGCGATAATGAGGACTTTGTTGACTTCAAAGGTGTTTAGCATCAGGTCTTTAATGGCTGACAGTGTGATAACGGTCTTTCCTTAACCCAAGCCCATATCCAGAAACAGGGCTGCGATTGGATGAGTCTTGATATACTCTGTGCAAAAACACTGATAATCGTGTGGAATGAACTTCATAACGGCACCACCTCCTCTCCGCTGTCACCACTGTGTGTTGAATTGAAATCCTGACATTCCGCTGTGTCCGGCAGTTCTACCACCGGCATCTCCGGGATCTTTGCCCCGATGCCCTGTGGAATGGGTTCACCCGGTGTCCAGTGCAGCAGAGCATCCACCGCAGGCTGGATCTGTTCCAGCCGGTCCACGCAGAACACCGGGAATCCCAGAGCTTCCAACTGCTGTCTGCGTTTGCGCTGAAGAATGCGCATCTGCTTGCCGGGTGCTTTCAGTTCGACAAAGGCACACTTGCCGCCGAGCAGCAGAACCAGTCGGTCCGGCACACCGTTCATGGTCTGGCTGGTAAATTTAAGGGCCTGTCCTCCGACGGCCCTCACTGCTTCTACAAACTGTTTTTCAACTTCACTTTCCCGCATCCGGCTTCGCCTCCTCTGCCCGCCAGACACCGATGCGCGGGCGTTTCTTTTTCGGTCGGTTCTTCCTGCGCTCTTCCCGGATCACATTGCCGATGGCTTCATTGGCAGTCGGGTCCGGGTGGCTGTGGTTGACCTTACGCTTCGGCGGGCTTTCATCCTTGTGTTCTGTGACCCAGTGAATGATATCTTCCATGTGCGCCACCTCACTGATTGATCTGCTTCCACTGTGCCGGCTCCATCGTGGCGACCTGCCAACCGATGCCTTCCAACGTAGTGGCGCGGTCATAGGATTCGACATCCTGTGACACACGGGTGACTGCATTGGACAGACCGTACATCGACAGGTCACCGCCAGCAATCAGGTATTTCAGAATGCCTTCCTGCTCATCCGAATTGATGCCATAAGTCTGGGCGGTGAGCTGTACCACGTCCTGCACCTTGCCGCTAATCGGCACGGACATCGCATCCTGCAGGCGGCCAACCACCTGTGCAAATCGGCTCTCATCAATAGCGGCCATGGTGGTGTCACGCAGCTTCAACAGAAAAGCCTTATCCTCGGCTTCCATCGTTTCGTCCGAATACAGTGCGAAGCTGTCCTCCACGGCCTTGGCCTGTCTGCCGACATGGTGGCGGCGTTCGCCCATGTCATTGACCACCATACCGTTGGTGCAGACCAGACGATAAACCAGCGGCTGGATGGACACAGCTCCAAGACCAACCTCGGAATTGGAAATCATCACACCGGCCTGCACGATATCGCCCTTGCTGACCTCCATCTCCAGACGGTGATTGACCACCTTGAGGTACAGGCGATTCTCCGTGACCTCGCAGGACATCACCTCATACTGGTCATTTCCTGCAAACAGCGGCAGAACCGCCGTGGCAATCTCCATGTTGTCGATGCGGCGGTAGCGTTCCGACAACAGCGCACGGGCAACCTGTCCGGCACCGTAATCCATCGAGCGAACCATGTAGGAACTGAGTTTATCCGCAAACCAGGTGTTTACGTTCTGAGCCAGCAGTTCCGGCTTCTGTGCCTGCATGAGATCATAATATTTTGCCGGGATGCCCAGTGCCGATGCCACCTGACGGTGGAACAGCGAAGTTGTCCCGAACACCTCCTGCTGGTTCGTAGTCAGGTGGTTGATCTCAAAGGTGCGGCCATCTTCCCGGAGGCGCATCCCCTGTGCCGGACTGATAAAGTCCTGCTTTGCCTTGTTCTGGCGATCCAGTTCCACAAGGACTTCCTGCAAATTTCTGCCTGTTTTCATAAGTTTTTTCCTTTCTATCCTGCGGCGCATATTTATACGCCGGTTTATGCGTCCGTGTCCTTGTAACAAGGGCACCGTGTTTACAAGTTCTTACAACTCCCGGTCAATCATCTGCTGGATGATCTTGACCGCTCCCTGCATACGCTTACGGTTCAGCCTGGTATCCTGCAGGAGTGTGTCCAGAGCATCCACCTCATCCCGAATGTTACAAAGTACCGACCGCTGATGGTCAGCAAGGCGTTCATTGTCCTGCTCCATGCGGTCATACTCCTTTTCGTAATCATCGATATCCTGTACATTGGTATCGATGTACTCCTCGATCTCCCGACGGAGCTCCTCGCCGGCATAGTCCTCGACTGCATCCAGCAGGTTACGAATGCCAAAGGGTGTCAGAAGTTTTCCGTCCTTCATTTTCAATACATGAGGCATATGGCTCCCCCCTTAGTCCTTGAAATAGTAGTTACCCTTGTACCCGGCAGCCGCCAGTGGCAGACCTTTGCACCATGCCGGATTCTCCGACATCAGCTTGCAAATCTCCTCTACTGTGTACTGATCCTTCGGAGCTTCAATGATGACCTCGTCATGGACATGAGCTACAATGTTCAGCCCGTGTGCCGAGATCCGATCCATTGCTTCTGCCAGAATGTCGCGGGCAATCGCCTGCGTTGCATTCTCTACCAGCCGACCAGAATAGGTCTCCTGTCTGCTCCACTTATGGTTCGTGCCAACACCCTCATAGGTCAGGCTCATGCGGCCAAAGCGATTTGGCTGCTGTCTTGGTTTCAGATAGGCAAGCCGCCTGCCGGATGGGAGCATCATCCAGAGTGTACCGGAATAAAACTCAAAAGCGATCTTCCCGATTTCTTGCCGTTCCCCGGTCTTAAAAGTAGTCATGGCCGCCTTCTCGGTATCCCACCAGTACTTCACGATCTGGGGATTTGCCTCCCGCCAGGAATCAATGATCTCCGGGAGTTCATCTTCCTTCAGGCCCATCTGCAAGGCACCCATACTGATGAGCGCACCAGAGGAACCACCGTAGCCGCAGGCCAGCGTAGCGATTTTGCCTTTCTGGCGCAGGTCACCGTTCACGCCGTGCTTGACCACCGGCACATGAAACATCTGGGAAGCTGTGGCGCAGTACAGATCCTCCCCGTTCTGGAAGGCATCCAGCACCCACTGCTCTCCGGCCTCCCATGCAATCACACGGGCTTCGATGGCTGAGAAATCTGCCACGATGAACTCGCAGCCATCTTTCGGGATCAGCATGGTACGGATCAGCTGGGACAGGACATCCGGTGTGTTTCCGTAGATGCTCTCCACCATATCGAAGCAGCCCATCTTGACCAGCGTCCTTGCTTCATCCAACGTGGAAATGTGGTTCTGCGGCAGATTCTGCAACTGGATATTCCGACCGGAATAGCGTCCAGTCCGGGATGCCCCATAGAACTGGAACAGCCCTCTGGCTCGTCCGTCCTGGCAGACACAACGTTCTGCCGCCTGGTATTTCTTGACGGAGCTTTTTGCCATCTGGAGCCGGAGCTTCAGCATATCCAGTGCCTCTGCATCCACACCATTCTTATCCAGCTCACCGATCATCTGTGCCACATCCTTTTTGCCAAGGGTATCCATCGGGATGCCGCGCTCTTCCAGCCAAGATTTGAGCTGGGATACAGAATTCGGATTTTCCAGCCCGGTCAGCTCATAGGCTTTCTTGCTCATGGCATCCGAAAGCATAAGGTCGCAGGCAATGGCCTGCTCCACCAGCTCGGTATCGATCTTCACGCCCCGGTCATTGATGCGCTCGTTGGTACGGTAATGTTCCCACTCCTGTTCCGGCATCGGGAAGCGTTTCAGCCGATTGTAGATGTCCACCTCAGTGTTCACATCCTGAATGCAGTAATACTTGAACTTCGCCCAGTCTGCCGGGAAGTGCTTTGGCAGGTTTCTGGTGCGCATCCCATTGGTCTTTGTAGGCTTGCAGGGCACGGAAAACAGCTTGATGAGCCGTTCGCCCTCCTTATCTTTCTGCTGATTTGTCTTCAGCACCGTACCGACATCCTTCAAGGCCAGCGGCAGGGTCAGCGATGCTGCCATGACCATCGTGCAGATCCAGTTGTCCGGCGACAGGAAATTCCCCGGTTTGAGGTACTGCCCCGGATAGTGCTGGTTCAAATAGCGGGAAAAATTCACACGTTCAAATGCAGCATTGTGAGCAATCAGCTTCACGCTGCTGTCCTTGAATGCATCCAGAAGCTCCTGCGGAAAAGGTTCCCCTGTGGCAATGTCTGCACACTGTGTTTCTCCAAAGCCACTGCCCTCGTCTGTTGCCCATGCGATCAGCAGGATCTCCGTGCTGGGATCTGTCGCATAGCGGTACAGACCGCATTTTCCGATGTCTACCTCACTGTAAGTTTCAATATCGATCAGTATTTCTTTCAAATCCTTCACCCCGATTCGTCATGTAAAAAGGAGAGGCCCGAAAGCCTCTCCCAGTCAGTGTTCCTTGTGTAATTCTTAGCGGAGATACTCCGGCAGTTCCTCGTCGGCACCGCCACCCAGAACTTCCTCGTCATCTTCCAGAGCATCAAAATCAGCCTCCGCAGATGCACGGCCGGACAGGCGGTCGCCGTCCTTGACGAATTGGATGTTGCCCAGACCTGCAGCCACACCACGGTTGCCGTTGGCATTGAAAGCGTAGAAGTTGACGCTGACATTGCAGAAGCAGCCGGAGTAGACCATCATCGGGTCAGTCACAGGCTGAACATGGCGGTCAACGACCTGCGGTGCGTCCTTGCTGGTGGCGTTCAGGAAGAAATGTTCCTGATAGTTCTCATCGTCCGGGCGGTCGATGTCACCGTCACGCAACGGCAGTTTCAGGTTGGGCGGGATCTTGCCGCCCCACTTGCGGGTCTTGCCATCCTCCTTGGCCGCCTCCACTGCCTTATGGATCGCCAGCAGGGTCTTCTTGTCGCCCTTCGGGATCAGGCAGGAAACCGAGAACTTTGCCTCGCCGCCGTTGATGCTCTTTGCCTCAAAGATATTCGCAAAGGAAATACGGCACGGGATAACGACTTTGGTTGCACTGGAAATTTTGTTAGCCATAATGAAATGTCCTCCATATATCAGTTGTATATTGGTGTTCTATGTCTAGCCTCAGTCCAGAGGCGTGAACTCATCTTCGGCAGTCTGCAAATCGACTGCCTGCCTTGGGTCGGAATCCGGGACAAGTGCCAGCTTACCGGGCGGCTTGACCACATATTCTCCAAGGATCTCCTGGAACTTTTTCTTTCCCATGAGCTTTTCAAACTCGGTCAGGGAGATCAGCTCCGTTTTGTAGATATCGGTGTATCCAGCTTTCTCTGCCGCTGCAACCACCGATTTGGTGTCGAGAAACTGCCGTTTGCTCCTGCCCTCCACCACCTTGTAGCCGTTCCAGCTCACACCATGGTTGATGGCTTCAGAACTGACGTAGGCAAAGATGGCTTCGATCCAGGATTCAATGCGGTTCAGTGTCGGGAGCATCTGCTCGATATCCGTCTTAGACAGCAGTGCCGGGGATTTGAAAGTCGGCGCTGTGGTGTCCGGGTCGTAAGAAGCGGTCGCATCCGTTTCTTCCTGCTCGTCCACCAGCACACCGGAATCCAGATCCAGAAACTCCTGCTTAACCAGAGCCATCGCTTCCTCAGCACAGGCTTTGCAGGAAGTCCTTGCACGGCAGAAGCGGCACCAGTCGCCGGGTACCTGTTCGCCCTTTCCTTCAAAGGCGAGCTTTGCCCTCGGTCTGACATAGGTTTCCGCCCAGTCCAGCAGTTCCTCCACACTGCATTCATACGTTGAGATATTTTCCAGTCGCGGCTGGATAATGGTCATGGACACCTTCCGGATGTCGTACAGATACCCGTAGGTATGGTACGCTCCCAATGCATAAAGCATCATCTGCGGATTATGGTCACAGCTGACAAAAACACCTTTTCCGTTTTTATAATCCATGATGTAGAGCGTACCGTCTGCAATGATCACGCAGTCACCGGTGCCGAAGCCCTGCGGAATCAGATAGCTGTAATCCAGCCGTTCCTCCACCATGACCAGCGGATGCGGGCAGGTTTCCTTGATGCGCTCGATGGTGCTGATGATGAACTCCGCATAGATATCGGTATTGCTGTCCATCTCCTCGCTGTCGAACTCGGATGCCGGACGCTGTACCCGTTCATGCAGGTACTTGCGCAGCTTGTACTCGCCGAGTGCATGGGCCGCCGTTCCTTCCTCGGCATACACTGAGGATTCATTTGGAAAGTTCTGCTCCAGCCTTGCGGACGGGGTACAGTTCAGCCACCGCTTCGAGCTGGATGCAGATAATATTGCGTGTACTTCTGGCATACGGCACCTCCCATTAGAGCTGGGAGATGTCCGTCAGAAATGCCTCGTACTTCTCAGGCGGCAGGGCAGACAGTTCCTTGCAGCCGTATGCTTTCAGAAGCTGACCGATTTTCTCGTTATTGCTGCGCTTCTTCTTGATCTTGCCAACGATGACAGCGGTGAGGTCATCCTTGGTGATCGTCACGGCAGGAGCAGCTTTCTGCCCGGCCTGCGACTCTGCTTCTGCCGAAGCTGTGTCTTTCTGGCCGGTATCCTCATTCCACGGAAGTGCATCAGCATCGTCCACCGGGAAGTCCCTGTCCGCAGCTTCTCCATCTGCAGATTCGTTCTCCGTAGAATCACCCTCTGCGGTAGTCTCTTCGACCGAACTTCCGGAGTTCGTATCGTCCTCGGCTGCAGGTTCTTCTTCCATAGGAGCTTCTGCCGGTTCCTCTGCCGGGACATCTCCCTTGTGGTTTTTCTTGACCGGCTTCTTACGGGGATGCGGTACAGCGGCACCTTTCTTTTCCGACAGCGCCGGAACCTCTGCCAGAGGGCGCGGAATCTCATCCTCCGGGTCGGCGGCCAGCAAAGGAATTTTTTCCAGCTGATCCGACACTCCGGAAAACATCTGGGCGAGGCCCTCAAAGACCTCCACCAGACCATCCACGACCTTCTTCGGTGCTTCCAGAATCTTCTTATCCTCTGCCATCATGCGTTGTCCTCCTCATCAGAGTCGTCATCATCGGTACCCCAGATGCTGTCCAGGTACTTGTGCTCCGCCTCAAGGACAGCAAGGATGCTCTTCATGCACATCCCGGTCTTCTGCTTGATCTGGGCAAGCATCTCATCCACATCGATGTCCGGCAGCTCCTCTTCCCCGGCATCTTCCGGCTCGTTCTCGGACTGGAAGGAATTGTAGGAAGTCATGCGCTCATCCAGATGAATGTGGAGATTCTCGATGTGAATGGTGGACGGTACCGCCTGCGGCTTGTCCAACTTCAGAGCTTCCTGCTCCTTGTTGGCTTCTGCCTTGTCCAGCTGGATAGCTGCCTTGCCAATCGGAATGTGCACTGCCTTGCCCTCCTTCACCAGCTCCATGAGCAGATCTTCCAGAGTTACGGCTTTCTTCTCATTCATCTCGTTATTCATGTTTGTCCTCACTTTCTGCAGCATCCTGCTGCCCTTTGCTTTTCTGATCTTCGGTCTTATCATCCAGCGGAACCTGGTACTGTTCCGAGATGCTCTTTAACAGCAGCTCAATCACACGCCCCGGCTCCGGAAGATTGCGGACAGGCTTGTTCAGCTCGTGGGCTTTCTTGATTTCCGCTGTCATGCCTTCTGACACGGTATCGCCAAACACCCACAACTCATCTGCTTCCTCCAGCCAGTGCAATCCCAGCTTCATGCCGGTCTCACGCTCCTTCTTCTCCTCGTCCTTCAAGAACTGCGTGAAATACAGGTGCGGAGCCAGCGGCAGAAAGCCCAGCGTGGAAAGAATCCTGCAGGCTGTCTTTGCCCGGTTGATATTTGCTTCCAGCTGGCTTTTCTGGCATCTGAGGTTTTCGGCGGTCGGCCGGTACGGCGAGCAGACGAAGATTTTCTTCGGAACTGCCACAGTGCCAGCTTCTGTGCCGCCGGGTGGACGCTTGTCCTCTGCGGCCTCAGTCTGAGCCTGCGCCGCAGGATTCAGCGGAGTATCCTTGACTGCCATCTTGCTTACGGTACTCATAGGTCTTTGCCTCCTTGTATGTAGTAGAGGAACAAGTCCTCTCATAAAGCACACCGTTTTGAGCCATTTAACAGACACTTTTTTGAAAATTTCTTCAAAAATTTTTTCTGAGCCGATTTACCGCCTGCTTCAAGATTCGATCAACAGACTGCTGGCGGATTCCAAGCTCATCTGCAATCTCGTACTGACTCATACCTTTATAGTAGTAGAGCTGGATGATCTCCGACTGGCGTTCCGTCAGCTTGCTCATGGCCGCATATAACCGCTTCAGTTCCTTGTCTGCCAGCACCTCTGCCTTGCATTCATCCATGAAGTCCACCATGACAGCCGCCGACCAATCCGAGCCATCGCATTCCAGTGCGGTATTCTCAAACTTGTCCGAAGTCTTATTACGGTTATGTTCCATGCGGCGCTCACCCTCCATCAGAAGGCGAATGCTCCACTCCATGTTCTCGAATTCCTCTGCAGGAATGATCTGGTAAGTACCATCCGTAAAGTCATAGCGGCAATCTCCGCAGCGATCCACGGCCATAACCGTGTGTGCGCCGTCCACTTCATAGACTGCATAGCCATTCTCGTATACCGTCAGGGAAGCATCGTTGACCGTGGTCTGGGCAACTGCCATCGGCTTTTGCTCCATGAGGGTCTTAAAGGTCGGCAGCTTCTGTTCCACCACCGCATCGATCTTTTCCTTCAGCTCACGCAGGGTGATGTGTGCGTTCTGGGCAATATCCGCAGCAACCGTGCTGACCTGCTCCACGACCTCTGCCATCTTCGGCTGACGGATTTCCATCACGCCAACGCCACCGTTAATTGCTACTGCTCCAGTCATCATGTTCATCATTTTTCTGTCCTTTCCCCCGGACTCTGGGAGGGAAAGACACCAAAGCAGAACATGAGCGAGGGCACCGCACCACCGGCAGGGCAAAAAGAAAAGCCCGATTCCAGAGATAGTCAGAGTGATCCCATTCGCATACCTCCAGCACCAGCAAATAAACCGCTGTGCTGTTGGTTCTGCTATGGTATCTTCCGCCTTCTCTAGAATCGGGCTTACGATATTTTTTATTTGTTCAGGTCTGTCCCATCAGATTCTTTTCTTTGGCTCTGTGGGCTTGTCCCTTGAACTGACTATATAATAACAGGATGACCGAGATTTTCCGATGGTGCGCTTCCCACACTTATGTGGGAAATTTCCCACATTTTATTACGGTCTGAAAATGGCAAAAAAAATCCGCACAGTTATCTCCACTGTACGGATCACGATGCCAGTGATTGCTGTAGGAATAAGGCATCCATCATTTTATCAATCATTTTTTGATTTTCTGAATTTAGTCTTTCATACTTTTTTATGTGCTGCTCGTTTCTCTCCGGAGGCTCATCCTCGTCATCGAGCAGCTGCTCGGTTGAAACCTCCAATGCCTTTGCAAACCGCTTCAGCATCTTAAATCCCATCTCCCCGTTTTGGCCACTCTCATATTTGGAAATCTCGGCGCGATCAATGTCTACAGCTTCGCTTAGTTTGCTCTGCGTCCATTTTTTCAACGCTCGATACTTTTTTATGTTCTGCCCAAGGATATACTCCTCGCTATGTACATCGATCACGCCAGACACCTCCTTCCTCTTTTGTAGGTAATAAAAAAGGACCGAAACACATGAGAACAGGTCGCTGGCACTTACCAAACGCTACACTTGCTTCTCTGATGTGTTTTCGGTCCTTTAAGATTGTATGTTCTTAAAAAGCCGTGTGTATCAGAACAATAACTGTCTTTCAACCCACAAACGAGCGCACTGCGACCTACATATCATTGACTTTGAAATAAGAACCAACCTTATAACTGTGGTTCTATCATCATGAAATTAAATAATCTAAATCAACTCTATGTAAGGTGCTCTTCACACCGCTCGCCGATTCGCTATGCCTCCTACCATGCGAATCAGGCTGAAATCAAATTATCCTTCCGTACACCTCCTATGACAATAAAATTTGCTTCTATTCAACTTATTTATGGCACCACTATTCTTTGTGGTATCTTTTATCATAGCAGATATCGTATCAATCGTAAATGGTTTTTAGCAAATTTTGTCAAAAGATTCAGAAACAAGTCGTTAATTTGTGCAAAATGCCGATATGTTTTCCCCCTGAAACGACAAAAGGAGCCGAAGACCATGGTTCTTCAACCACAATCCTCGGCTCCTATTAGCCCTTCATCGAATCCAATTATCCGATGGTTATACTCTTTTTCACTTCATAAACAGCCAGCCTTCCATCGCTGCGCCGTTTTACCTCGGCATTATTGCCCCGGCTGGTAATCTCCCTGATGCTTTTCATAATGATCACATCGTCATTTGTTGTGTTTGCAAAGTTCCCCTGTGTTCTGACATAATCGCTATGTGAATGTTCATGGCGAGCATTGTTATTCGTAGTATTCATTTACCAGTACGCTCCTTTCCTTACACGGTTAGCGGATAATATCTCACTGTCCCAGCCCATTGGCAGTAAAAACCTGCGTTAAAGTTACTTCAATGCCTTTTTCTTGCAGCGCTTTCTGATGTTTTCTGAAAAGTTTTAAGATCATATCCTCTCGATCACTAAGCGTTCCATATCGCATCTTAGCTCTACATATTGGACACAGGCAAGCCCCGTTCTCCGCCTGAAAAATTGTTTGGCCAAATTGTGCTCCTACAGAAAATGGAACAATGGGAGCAGTTTCCATATATGGTTTTCCATTAGCATCAATAAACGTCTTGTGTGTCGGATCATTTTCACATTTATAGTTTTCTCTCTGCAAAATTTCTTCCTTCACATCTACAGGAAAATCTGCCGCTCCAGTTAAAATATCATATTGTTGAAAGACCGATAGTTCTTCCCTTTGCTTGTATTTTTCAGGCAAAAGATCAATGCCTTTTACTTCCCATACTAAAGCACAATACTGTTTAAACAACCGAATCAATACGTTTTCCAAGTCACCCGGCCCCGGCAAATTATTTGTACTTGCACCTACTGCGACAATCTCACCTTTTTTCAAAAACTGTGGAAACCAGTCCTTGTTTTCTTTGGCGAAGCTATCAAATGCTTCCGCATCGCTCTCTTCTATCTGCAAAGCGTCTTTATAGGTTGCCCGCAATGCAGACATTCCACCTTCACCGTCTCGCCTATTCAGATAGACTGCTGATAAAAAGAAGTCATTGTCTGGAGATATCCAGAGTCCGAATTCTGGAGTCATATTCTCTCCGCTTGAAGTAGTACGCTGCCAAAATCTGATACTCGTTGCTGTGTTTCCAAATCCTTTCTTAGAATAAGGATCAATGCCAAAATAGGAAGCATTCGCTCTAATGGCATAATCCGAAAGCTTAACACCAAGCATAGATAATATCGACAGTGGCAACTCGTAATTAACAATTGCCGTATGCTCCGGTGAGTCATCAGAGGCATCAAAATATGCTTCCAAAGCATCACTCGGTTTACGAATATAAGCGTCTAATTTATAAAATCTGATGTCAGCATCTTCATTTATAAACGGATCTGGTGTATACCCAAGGGCTCTTGCCCAAATTCGAGTGTCTTCTGCTGTAAGTTTCTGTTTTCCTGCTGTAAGTTTACTTGTTTTTGATGGAGACCATCCTGTCAGTTCGGCTAGATCCGCTCCACGCAAACCCTGTTTTTCAGTTTCTTTCCCCAGCAGGATTCTTGTATTTTCCATATTAGATGTATATACAAAGCTGTCTGAAATCAATGATTCCGTTACTCTTTTATGTACATCCCGACTGTTATCCGGTTCAAAGAAAAACATTTTTCTCACCTCCGCCTTAAATACTATCACAATCGCAAGCGATTTGCAACTATTTTTTCTTATTCGGAAAATTATTTTTCTTAATTTCAGGTTTAAGAAATTCATTGTCCTGTATTATTTCCAAATCACCCCTTGACTTCTACAACTTTTCATTGTATTATAGGAACAGAAGTTCCCGAACCTTTGTTCTCAGTATAATGGAACAGTTGTTCCTTGTCAAGTAGCTTTACAAATTTTTGTTGTCGAACTGGTAACTTTCCCTCCAGCAGGCAGCAGATTATCCCACATGGAGGCATGACATGAAAGACGAAAAGAACTTTGAAACTGATTTACTCAACACGCAGGATGTTAAAGCAACGGCCGCTGCGACTCTTGCTCCTGATGCAACTAACGGAGATAAAATAAAAGCCCTCCGCACCGCTCAGCACATGAGTATGGCTGAACTGGCACGTCGGGCTTCGATGTCGGATCGTGCGATCCGCTATATTGAATCCAACCAGCGAGAACCAAGCGTAGAAGCAATCCAGAAGATTGCGGCTGCTCTTGGAGTCACTACAGATTATTTTATGGATGAGGCAACCTTCCAGCAAGAGCTAAACGATGACCTCTTCTATGCAGATGTCCGCAAAAAGTATGGTTCCCGCGGCGTTGCACAGGCAAAAAAAATAAAAGAACAGACCACTGCCCTGTTTGCCGGCGGTGAGCTGTCCGAAGAAGATCAGGCTGCTTTTATTAAAGAGATGGAAGCACTTTTCCTCGATGCGAAGGCCGATGCGAAGAAATTTACTCCCAAAAAATATCTGCGGTAAGAACTGATATTACTCCAGAGGAAAGGAGTCTACCTTGAACACACGCGCTATTGATATGGCCGATGCTGTAGTTCGCCGCTACAAGACCCGCGATCCGGAAGAAATCATTTCCCGGAGAGCCATAAAGCTCAAAGACATCCGGTATTGCCACGACCTGCTCGGTTACTACACAGTCATTCTGAACTGTGAGTACATCGGTATCAACACAAATTGTACGAATGCCCAGCGTGTATCCGCAATGGCCCATGAGCTGGGACACGCCCTCTTTGACCGGAAACACGCCAGTTCCGGTCAGGCATTCCAGGACACCTATTTTTATAGTCTGGATAATTCAAAGACAGAACGGCGAGCCAACACCTTCGCCGCCGAACTGCTGCTGGCAGACGATGCTGTTCTGGAACCGATTGGCTACTATGAATACACTGCCGATCTAAAACAGCTGGAGGCAAATCTGCCTTCCCGCTGTGCCTCTGCTTATCGAGCCATGAAGTATCAGGAACTTTTGCAGGAGTTCCAATACGCACACTCCGGGCTGATCACCTTGGATGAGATTGCCCAGATAAACTCTATTGAGAAACACTTTGTGGATTTCAAACTGAACATCCTCGCAGACAAAGGATACCAACTTCCGTTTCTTCCTGAACTCCACAATGATTTCCTGAAAGACTCCATGAAGAATTGCAACGGAAATGAGGTGACGATGGATTGAACTTCTATTACTGCGATGCCTGTCATTACTGCTTTGAAAGCAAGTCACTTCCTGACCGCTGCCCGGACTGCGGTGCAGTGGAACACGATGAAAAGCCAGCTGTACGTCTGGCAACGGAGAACGAAATAACTGAGCTGCTCCGGATACGAGCAGAGGACAAAGACTGATTGACTGCCCCACTGTGTACATATTTCACAGTGAGGCATTTTTCGTTACAAACTATACGTCAAGGACCTCCAGCATCAGCCGCATCCCGACTTTCATGCCTTCCTCAAAGGCAGTCTTTTCCCAGGCGCAGCACACGCTTCCCTGCCTGTCCATAATTTTCTCCCACAGCGGGATATCTCCGCCGTAGTCATCCACCAAGACATCCATTCCAGCTATACCTCTGAGCCAAGTTTCCAGATTTTTCTCTTTTTGCTTGGCCTCCTTGCCGGCCTCGGTGGTCTGCGGTGCTATGGAATTATTCTCCGTGTAATGCTCATAGATCAAATCCAGCAGATTCTCGACCGGTGGATAGTACTTTGGCGATGCTCCCTCCAAGTATTTTTCCAGTATTTCTTTCAGTTTTTCTATGACGCTACCATCCTTTCCAACCGTAAGCAATTACATTCTGCTCCCCGGTTAGGATGGATATTAGCATCAGGTTTTGCACATAGCAACTTGTTTTTGCAATTAGTTTCAGCTAACCAGTACATCTAAAAATAACCGTGTGAACTTCTGGAGTTCAGTTTGTCCACACGGCACCTATATTACTTCAACTTTTCAAGGATCTCGTCAGCACTCATGCCACCGGCCAATAGTTTCTTAACCACAGCCTCGGCTTCCGACTTTTTTGCTTCTTCCGCTGCTTTCTGCTCGGCTTTTGCTTTCTTTGCTTCGAGTTTGGCGATTTCCTTTTCGACCTGCTTAATCTCCGCTCTCTGCGGCTTCAGCGATTCACGCATAGACTTGATGTCCGTCTTTAATTCCTCAATCTGAGCGACGGTCTTGGCTACGCCCTCTTCTAAGAGAGCTTTGTCCTTCTGCAGCTTTGTCAGTTGTGCATCGAAGTCGATTTTGGTGCGGTTTTTGCTTCCTTTGGTTCTAGGCATAAGATGATACCTCGATTCAGTTTTATATGTATTTTTATTAAACCACCTTTATTTACCTTTGGCAATAGAGAATGGAAATTTCTCCGCATTCGTGTCTTTCTCCGAAACAATGTACTCCCCTTCTGGCCACGCATCTGTCTGCCATGCGAAGTCTGAATCGTATCGCACAGCTCTCGCAGCTTCTGCACAGAAGTCGTTGTCCACGCACCACTGCATCAGGGTGTCATCTTCCAAGGTCAGGTAACCATGAGCAAATCCTCTCGGAATGTACATCTGCTTCTGATTTTCAAAAGACAGAATTTTTCCATACGCATGACCATAAGTTTCTCCCGGTCGAAGATCCACAGCCACATTAAATATGCTCCCATGTAGACAGGATACCAGCTTGGCCTGACTGTGTTTACCTTCCTGATAATGCAGACCTCGCAACGTGAACTTCTTCCTACTGTATCCCTGATTAATCTGGACTACATGGAAGTCGATTTCTTTATCCAGTGGCACAGATAACCATCCACGGAAATCTTCGTATTTCTTTGTTTCAATTATTATTGGTTTGTCCATTTTTCTCTGCCCCTGCGAGCCACATCGAAGCTCACACTCACCACTGCTTCCGGTACTCTCTTGGGCTGATGCCTTCCACTTTCCGGAATGTCCTGCTGAAGTAATTCGCATCTCCCATGCCCACAGCGTTTCCGATCTCATCTACCGTCATATCGGTGAATCTTAATAATTGTTTCGCTCTTGTGATTCTCTTTGCTATTATGTATCCATTGATCGTACTGCCGTAGGTCTCTTTGAAGATCTTCGTCAAATAATACTTGTTGATGTAATATCTCTCGGCTAAATCATCCAGTACGATTCTCTCTGTATAGTGCTCGTCCAGATAATTCTTTATCTCTATCAGTTCCAGTCGCTTCCGGCTCACCGTCTTGCTCTCTGGATGCCATGACTGCTCCATAAGCAATGTAAGCAGGGCGGACAATGATTCGTTGATCCTCATATCTCTTATATAATCGGAAGATGAGGCCAGAGTGTAGAGGTCGGTAAGGATGGTGGTAAAAGGGGCGGAATCATCGGGATGGAACACAGGACTGCCGCCTCGTTCCTTATACTTCTCATAGATAGCAGGCAGGGACGGGGCGTAGAAATGACACCATTGGAGGGACCAGAGAGAAGTGGAGGGATTGGTGTTCTTGGAGGCAGCTGTGTCTTTCTCACAGGCAGTCTCGTTCACACCGGTTGGTGTGCTGATACTGGTGTTGTTCACACTGGTATTGTTGCCACAGCTGTTGTTGCCATCAGTACTGTACCCGGTCGAATGACTATACGCTTTCCGGCAGTCGATGAACACACAATCCCCGGCTGACAGCTCATAGGTCGTTTCTTCGTAGGTGAGGGTTCCGTTTCCGGACAATACAACGAAGCATAGAAACGAGGTCAGATTCGTTCTCGTCGAGGTATGCGGATGGATGGCCTGCAACGATCCGACCTCCTGCAGATGCAGTAACGATGTCCGCGCAAACGGGGACGGTGTGTACAGGATTCGGGAGGAGGTCACGGACGAGGATTGTGGGTTGAATAATTCTTGGTCCATAGTGGGTTCCTCCTTACATCTGGATTTTATACTATTTAGTGTGTTTCTATTATTCAAAGCAGTCGAGATATATCGGCCTGATTTGAAATCACTGCCTCTGTTTTATGTAAGGCTATTAGTCTGTTAAAATGCTGAATCGTGTCCGTGTTAGCAAACCTATGATCTACAACATTAATTCCTTCGTTTCCTCTAGCAATAAATATAAGGTATTTCGGTGAAAGCGGAAATACAAATCCATTATTGTTATCTGCTTCTACCATTAGTTTATGTTCAAATGCTGGATTGTCCGAAGTAATAAAGCCTCCTGCCCCATCATAGGCTTCAAATAAAATCATTTGAAGCCCTTTCAAAGACCTTTCTATAACATTATGATAGAATCCACCCGTCTTTTTATAAAACATCCGATATAATTCAGCGTACCACATTCCTTCCATCAATTCATCAACAAAGTCTTGCCCATCCGTATTATTGTTTCCGGCTGTTGTATCTCGAAACATATCGTTAAATACTGGATATAAGACATTATTTTTTATGCTGCTATATATGCCCATCGCATCAAATGATGGATTTCGACACAGCATTATAAAAAAGGCTGACAACATATTTTCAGCAATTTCTGTAGGTACTACTCTTTCGCCACTTTCAAAATCAAATGGTCTCCCATAATGAACAGCTGATACAAAATCTGTATAAGTTTTTTCCCAATTTTTCTCAAGGAAATCATCAAAGGCTGATTCCAGAATGTAACTGTTCAAGGCATTAACATAATTTAAGATTGAAGTTTTTCTCGCAACGTTGCCATTATCATAAAAGAACTGCCAATCCTGAATCTGAAATAAATGCTTTTCTATGCTTCTTTTCGTTTTTATAATGCTATGTTCATATTTCCCATATACCGGATTTTCACTTTTTCTTAAATAATTGTAAATCATACCAACAAAATCACTTTTTACCTTTGGACAAGATTTACAAACAAATGAATCTTTGAACCCAATTGTATATAAGTGAGGTTTCCATAATATGCTTTCTTTTGTTTTTCCATCGCTTCCATTCATTCCATGATAGTAAACACCCTGAAATTTTTTATTTGGCTCGTTCTTGTTCGTCACTTCTGTTTCCCATGCTTTTATATAAACTCTAGGAACGAAATGCTGTCTTTTGGTTGGCATAAACGCCTCCTCTCAACCATCAATAGACTGTCTTGTTCACCTGTTCTTTGCTGTTGAACACAACGTTGATTTCTTTTTCTACTGTACAGTCATCGCTAACTACCACGATATAATGTTGGGAGAAATTATAGCTAAACGTAACAGTGGGAGATTCGTATGGCTCACCATCCACATAGATACCTTTAATTGATTATTTCATTTCTTCCCACCCCTGCCAGATTACTTCTTATATGTAAAATAGTCATATCCTGGCTCTTTTATAATTATTCTTGGCTTCTCTAAAACAACCGTTGCATTGTCTGGAATATCCTGAAAAACAACACAATTTGCACCGATTCTAACATTATTTCCTATTTTAATCCCTCCAAAAATCTTTGCTCCAGGTCCAATGTAAACATTATCGCCAATTATTGGAGCCTCGTTTTTAGAACGTCCTATCGTCACTTGATGTGAAATATAAACATTGTTTCCTATTTGTGCCCCCCCAGCGATTACTATTCCCTTAATTCCGTGCGGTAAAATAGGGTGTGACAAAAAATTATTGCCCCCTTCTTCTACAATGTTTATATCCGCCCCATGCCGAGCATCTATTCTTTTCAAATAGAATCTATAATATTCTTTTAATATCCGTGGAGTCTTTGATGAAAAAATTTTATCATGTCTTTTCCAATATTTGTCATAATTATAGCCTGACGCTAAAATTTTAAAATAGTCCTTCAAATTCATTCTATTACCTCTACAGTATCTTTTCCTACTCATCTTAAAGTTTTAAAGAATCAATTTTATGTTATTTTCATATGCTTTTTTATAATTCCTATTGATTTTTTACATAGGAATACTATTGTCCTTATAACTCCAGAAGTTTCCATCGAAAAAAGGATTGTATTCAATTCATGCTTTTTGCTTCTATTAAACAGCTTATTTAATGTAGAATTATCCCAACTCAGCAGTTCTGGAAGACTAATTGATAAAACCGGAGATCCATGCCGTTTATTTGAAAACTGTATACATTTAACATTTTTACATTGTGCTGCATATTTTGCCTGTTCAATATCTTGGACAGATTTTGTTGGCAAGAAGTAATATATTGAAGTATTTGTTCCGTTTATTATTCTGTATGCCTCTAAAAATCCACCGTCTGGATGGGATAAATAATAGTTCTTTAAAAACGGGTTTGTTTTCACATGGTCAAAATGATGTAATAATGAGAACTGTCCACTAAAATCAAAGCATCTTTCTGCTCCTAATTTTGCAGCCACAATTGCGGCCGCATATCCACCAGACGAAACTCCAACCGTTGTGACTTCAAATCCCTTAGTTGCCATCTTTAAGTAATCAATTAATTTATCAAGTGAATTCAACTTTCCATTAGCACCATTCACATACCAAGATAACCAAACATCTCGAATGAAAATCTCTTTGTGAGGAACATCCGCAGCACTTCGGTTTAACCATTCATATCTATTATTTTCTACTATTTTCTTTTTAAAGTCCGATTCCGAATCTTTATGATATAAATCGTTAGAAGAGAAATAGATGTAACATTTATTGTTATCAACTTGATTCTCTTTGATTTTTATGTTCTGCCCCCCCCCCGCTAAATTCTGATTGAATTATGCTATTTTTCCAATCTAGTGTTATAAATTCTGTCACTTTTTCTTCCACCTTTTACCGCATTATGTTATTTTTGCAAAATTTCTTCATTTTTCTGTTTTTGTCTTCAGCCCTTTAAGGTACGCTTTAGCATCCTTCATAAAGCTGACAGTAATCATCACAATAACTGCACCAATAGGGAATGCAGCAACGATACTTACAGACTGAAGGTTATTCATGGAGCTTTCTGCAAACAGCAACGCAATCGGCAGCAGAATCAGAAGAACGCACCACATAAGCTGAATTCCCTTATTGGGCTGTTCCCCATCTTCCAGTTTATGATAACTATAGCAAGAAGCCGTCAATGCAATAGAATCAAAGGAAGTTGCATAGAAGGCAATCATCGTCAGAAGCACAACTACCATAATGACCGGGGCACACGGCATTGTTTTTATGATGCTTACAATCATACCGTAAAGATCACCATCTGCCATATACTGTGCAATAAAGTCTGCTTTTCCTGTAACCTGCATACCCATTGAGTAGTTTCCAAGCACAATAAAGCTCGTTAGCGTTGAACCAACACCAAATACATAACCGCCAAGAATCGTCTGACGCACTGTTCTGCCACGAGATATATTTCCGATAAAAAACGGAGCTGCCACGCACCATACCATCCAATATGCCCAGTAATAGATTGTCCAGTTCTGCGGGAAGTTCGAAGTTCTAAGCGGATCAGTAAAAGTAGACAAATCAATGAAGTTTTGGACCATCTTACCCAAAGATGCAAATCCAGTCTCAATAATATATCGCGTTTCTCCTCCAAACAAAAGAACAAAGGCAATCAGTCCGAAAAACATATAAATACAAATGTTTGCCAGCTTGCTAATTCCCTTAAATCCATGCAGCAAAGAATAAGTATATACGGCACAAGTGATCAGAAGAATAATAATATTAATCACAGTACGGCTAATTGCAACATGGAATAGTTCACCAATAATTGTCGCCATCAACGGAGTTGCAACACTGAATGTAGTCGCAGTACCAGCAAGAAGTGCGAATACAGCCAAAAGATCAATAATTCGACCAGCCCATCCATCTGTATGCTTTCCCAAAATCGGGCGGCAAGCCTCGGAATACTTCTGTCGATTTCTTTTTCTTACATGAAGCATAAAGCCAAATGCAACGGCCAGTACGAGATAGAAGCCCCAAGGAATGAAACTCCAATGGAATAGAGGATATACGCCTGCCCAATCCTGAATGCTGCCCATTTCTGCAATATGTGGATCAGTTGCATACAATACCCATTCAGAGAAAGAATAAAACAAAATGTCTGCCGCAAGGCCACAGGTGAACATCATAGAACCCCATGCGAAAAAAGAATACTTAGGCTTTTCATCGGGTTCACCGAGAACAATATTTCCGTACTTTGATCCGGCAATATAAAGCGAAACAATAAAAATTCCAAGTCCGATAATCAGATAATATGTTCCAAAAGTATCACCAAAGAAGAAACGAATCCGACTCAATACTGCATTTGACTGGTCTGGTACAAAGAAGAACAGCACACAAAGTGCAATCACAATCGCCAACGGCACTAGCGTTATCATCCAGTCTATTTTACCATGTTCTTTTTTCGTGTTCATTTTAATTTTCCTCCACATATTTTTTATAACTTTCATCCAATGCTATCAGTTCTGATAGATTATCTACCTCGATAATGTCCGACGCATTCATTGGACGGATTCCCAATTTGAAGTCATTAGGATGGCAAAACATTGCAACATCATCCCAGTATATCTGTCGGTTTTTGTTTTCTTCAAATTCCACTTCCACGAAGTGTTTCAACTTTCGGCCATCTTCTGCAGTCCATCTGGAAATACTGTACAGTTGCCATCCTCCTTTGCCTCCAGTCCTGCTGCAAGAGGTTACAATTCCGTCTTTTACAGTCTGAAGCCACTCATCTGTTTCATCGTCCGTCCATACACTGTTATACCCTGAGCGTTCGAATTCTGGCGAAAGAATCTCCGGATTATAAATAATCTGATCTCCATCCATAATAATCGCATTTTCAATGTGATCTCGTGCAACATAAAGCGAAGCTATATTATTGCATGTATCATAATATGGATTTTCAATAAGCTTAACTCCCGGATATTCCTGTTCCAGTTTCTCAAATTGTCCCTTTAAGTATCCAACTACTACATAGATTTCATGGATTCCGTTCTTATGCAAACCATCAATCACCGTGTCAATCATGCGAATTCCATTCACGCGAACCAGCGGTTTCGGAGTGGTCAGCGTAATGGGATGCATTCGATTACCTAGTCCTGCCGCCATGATGATTGCTCTTTCCACTTTGTGCATTTATTTATCCTCCCTTTCTTTTTGCTTCTTTAATTCATCTTGAACGATCCGATAGTACTCCTTTGCATACCGATACTGGCGTAACGAATACTCCCCAAATTCCACGCCCAAGTTTCGTTTATACTCGCACCAGTTGCTCCACAACAATCCGCAGGCTGCAATGTAACAGTAAATTTTAATTCGGGTTGCATCGTTACATCCTTCCATAAAATATGCAGTTATCAACCGATCTATCTGTCGCTTATTATAAAGCGAATAGATACAGAACATTGCAACATCAACATGGGGGTCCTGCATTCCTGCATACTCCCAGTCGATCAGGCGAATTTCTTCTTTTCCATCCTTCTGGACAAACAGGAAGTTGTCCGGCACTGCGTCAATGTGTGTCAGAACTTTTTCAGATACATGGGCATCAATATAGGGTTTCAATGAAAGAACATTTTCCTTTGTCTTTTGATAGTCCTTATAGACAGAAGGCATTCCATCCCATAGGGTTTCATAAAATTCCATCTGATCAAAGATATTAAACTCATGATTCACCTTCAGCTTTAGCTCATGGAATGCTCGTAGCCGCTTCATGCACTTTTTAACATCTTCGTAATTGAGCGGATCACATACTCTGGCTCCTTCCAGAAACTCCGTAATTTTATATCCGTTTTCAGGATTAATATAGGCAATATCATCGCAGATTTTTTTACCATCTATTGTGTGATATACTTCTGCTTCCTGCCTGCGATTAATTAACTGATCCGTTCCTTCGCCTGGTATACGCATAATGTACTTTTTCCCTTTACAAGTAAAGAGGAAAGAGCGATTTGTCATACCTTTTTTCAAGACAGTAATATCTGTGACCTCATCTGATTTTGCATTCAATGCTTTACCAATCACTTGAATTGCATCTGTTTTTAGCTGATTAGAGTCACTGTCAATTTCTCTGAGTTGCTCATAGGTATTGATTTCCACAACATCTGCCGAATGTACAACTCGTGCTGCAACAATCATGCGATCTTTGTGATATAGTGCCTCTTCCCAAAAAGAGCCGTCATATCTTTGATTCCTACATAGTTCCTCAACCCGATGTTCTACGATATCTGCGTCATCCTTAATTAAGTAACAGATTCCAATCATTGCATTGCCACCAGAAGCCTCTGGCACAGTAACAAGTTCCATTTTTCGATTAACACGAACATTGCTATCGTTATCAACGAGGTCGCTGACCATGTACCACGAATAAAGCTCATGCCGATGAAATGGATTTCGATCGCACCAGATATCGCAAGGAACAATATATGAATTTTCCAAATGCTCTTTAACGAGTTTCAAAGAATGGAGATTATTTTTAGCAGCGTATTCTGAATTTACGACTAATTCCACTCCGTATTCGTCAATTAAATATTCATACTTTTCTTTCATGAAACCTACTACTACATAGATTTCTTTGATTCCCACCTCATGAAGTTGCTTTATAATACGTTCAATGAGAGGTTCTCCATTGACCTCAAGAAGCCCTTTGGGCATTTCCGTGTTGATAGGAACCATACGCATTCCGAATCCTGCCGCCAAAATGATAGCTCTTTGAGGTGTTTTTTCCTTAAATTCGGTAATTGCTTTCACTGTAGGCCGGATCGCCTCGTCCAGGTAATCCATTTTTATAAGCTCTTTTAGAGAACGATTCACAACCCCCAGTGAATGTCCTGAAACTTCTGCCAAAATACGTTGATTTATAAACGGCTCTATCAGTAGTGCGTTCAAGATGTCGCTTTCTTGTTTGTTCATGTACTAATTTCCTTTCGTTATTGTGAACACGCATGTAAAACTAAGGGATAGATTACTCTATCCGCTTAGTCTATATATCACACATCCATCCGTTACAAAGCACTATGCTTCTAAACGTAAATCAAATACACAATATTGTGGTAATTATTTTTTATAATCCAAAAAAGTCCTTAACTTCTTTTGAATTTTCATATTCAATATAAGATTTGAATGGATCATAAAAGATTTCTGTCTGGTGGTGTGTCCCTCTTTCTTCTTCCGGAGGAAGTTTCATGTAATCTCCATATGTCTTTCGCAAACACTTGTCATTTCCAACGGCTATATTCGCTGTCGTGGTTTCAAAAGGCACTTCATATACCGAGGAAACATCTTCTATTTTGAACAAATCAACTTCCGATTCAGAGTATCCCGGAATCGAAACTGTATCAACTAATTTCAAATTTCTTCCATTATATTTTTGGCATAATTTCAACCATTTATTGTACAATTCTTGAGTGCTCTTATTTTTGTTACAACGATCAAGAACTTTGGCCCTTTTCCCCATATAAGTGTGATACACTCGGTTCCTTATCAATTCAATATATGCCATTGACATTTTCCATTGTATCGTTCGCAATACCTTTGAATTCGGCACATTATCAAAAGGATAAATTTCTATAAAGACTCCTTTCACACCGTTTGTTGCATATTCCTGACGTATTATTCCTGTGGACTTTTTGTCACGAATCCGACAGAAATAATGGAATTCGCTATTGTCTGGTTTCAGTCCATATTGAAGTTCATACTGTGCTGGTAGATATTTCGGTGCATATTCAATGAACTTTTCAAAGTCTTTTCTCTTCATTCCAAGATCAATATCATCATCCCATGGAATGAATCCCTTATGTCTAACGGCACCAATTGCAGAACCTCCAATTAAAAACCATTCGATTGCATTCTCTTTACAAATTACCTTTAGGTACTCCAACATATTAAGTTCGATTTCCCATATTTTTTTCCTTTTTTTATCTACACAGAAACCATCTCGGCACTCATCCTCTAAAGATATCATTTATACTTTCTCCTCCTTTATGTTTCACAAGTAAAAATGCTGCCAGCAAAATTGCAACAGCAACTATTCCGTATCTTACATATGGCATTTTCAGTGTCAAAAAAGTGAGAACACTCGTCAGCATCAACACCATACCACCAATAAAAACATGCGTAACCTTAATGAGCTTAATTCCAGATACTTTATACGCAATAAAATAATGATAAGTAAAGTAGAGGACATAGCACACAAGTGTCGTATATGCCGCTGCAATATATCCATATTTTTTTATAAAAATGGCATTCAAAATCACATTTAAAATCGCAGCACCGGCAGTTCCCAATGCAATATACTGTGTTTTTTTATAGTAATATGTTAAAACCGATGGAATTGTATATGCCATTGAGAAAAATCCGCCAACTAATACTGGAATTACACAATAAATTGAATTTGCGTATTTTTTAGAGCCCAACAATAAAATTAATTCTGGTGCAATAGCTATAACAGCAATAGATATTCCACACATTAAATAGTAAAACTGTGTGGCACGTATTTTCAACTTGTTCTCATTTCCGCCATTTAATTCCTTATACGCCCAAGGTTCAAATACTGTACTAATGGAGTTTGCAGTAATTTGTACAATTGTAAAAATTGTATATGCAAAGCTATATATGCCAGCCTCTTTTGCACCAACATATCTGCTAATCATAATTCTATCAAATGATAGCAAAACAACCTGTCCTATTCCATGTGGGATAATCGGAATACTTAGTTTTAAACCATATTTCCAATATTCCAAACACACTTTTGGTCTTGCTTTTTTCCAAAGCCGAATTAATATATAAATAAGAATAACAAAAAGTGCCACTACGCTGCCAACAATTCTGGCCATGTATCTAGTCGAAGAAAAAACTGTCAACATTAGCCCGATTGAAAGTGAGAGGTTAATAAAGGTGTTTAAATATGATAGTTTTAAATATTCTTTGTACTTATAGTCCAAAGCCAATCTATTTTGATAATATATTAGCATTCCGGAACTGTAACAGTATATCAATAGCATATTCATTTGTAAGCGATCCAAATCAAATATCCGATTTGCAAGTATCGGAAACATATTGAACACTACAAAGAAAATGCCCAGCATTAATATAGGAATCAAGGAAATTGATGACGTATATTTATCTAATGAATCTTTATAATCATATTGCGCATTCTTTAAACTCACATGTAAGGCTAAAGAAATAAAGAGATACAAAATACCTTCATAAGCCATAAAAGTATTGTAATAGCCAAAGTCTTCTTGTGTCATTAGCCTTGCAAAAAGCGGAACTGTAATAAATCCAATTCCCTTTAAAAGGTAATTTCCTATCGTATATCCCATTCCCGCTTTTAACGCTTGTTTTTCTGAAAGCTTTTTTAGCTTACTTTGTATTTTCTTCAAATCATTCATCAATTTTCTCCCATTTTTCAAATTATTCTATAAGCACAAGAATCAGCTTTATATTAGCAACCATGCCTCATTGTGTTTTCCTCCCTTTTCGACATGCTAATCCATCCAGAAGAACCTATATACTGACAAGGAATAATTATCTAGGCCGTACAACAAGAAATATGCAATAAATGCTGCGTTGATTCCCAACAAATAAACGGCTTTCAATCTACCATCTCTAGCCTGATATCTTTTCCATGCCTTAGGTAACAGCACAGTATTGTAGATTCCAAAAAACATACTTATTCTATGAAACTCGCCTACAACCGTAACCAGCGTCATAAAAGCTATACTAATGACACTAAAGTTGAGAAGCATTTGTAATTCGTCATCTTCCTTATATGCCGGGTATGCAAAGATAAAGGACACACTATAAACACAAATCAGGATTAATGCCCCCATTAACGACAGTTGAGTCACATTCTCTGAATATCTCGAATATCGCTCCATTCCTGAAATCAGTAAATTAATTATTCCTGCAATTTTTCCTCTAGCAATAGACACAGATGCTACAGCAACAATGATGGCAATCCACTGCTTGAATCCAATCTTCATTCTTGAAAGCGGGTATGCAATCAAGAATATCAAGGCTGAACTATGGAAGCAAGATGCCAGCAAAACAATTGCCATAAATTTCAGCGGTTTTCGTTCTAGGATAAAATCATATGCCAAAAGCAAAATCGACAAAGCCATTACATGTCTCAGCATCTGAAAACCAATGGCATAATATCCCAGTGCATAATATATAATGTAGGAAAAAACTGGTCTGTCAGAATGTCGGTATGTAAAGATTGAAAAACTGCCTAGCACAAAAGCTGAAATCACGAAAATGTACACGTGGAAGTCATGACATATATATGTGAAGCATTTTGTCAGATAATAGAACAGAATATCTTTTCCAAAAAAAACCGACATCTTATTGAAAGGCGTAATCAGTGCTCTTTCAAAACCTCTGGCATATACTAAACTTGTATCAACACCTCCAATATAAATCGATCTGAATCCTTGCAGAAAAAGTGTTGCAAAGAACATATTCCAGCAATAGATTCTATTGGCATTTCGACGGTTTACTCTTTTACATAAATCGTAAGAAACAACAGTCCAAATTATAAGTGTTAAAAACGCAATCATGCTGCCACCTCCCTGTTTTGAACAACAGATAGATGGCCCGTTTCATAAATATTACTGATTACTGCACTGAGGAGTGCCCCCCCCCACAATACCAATTATTGGAATCGTCACATAAACAGGCAACCACCACAGTCCCTCTGTTAAATGAAGAACCAAGAAGATAGCCGTAAGAACAATAATATCTAATCCCCTATTGGTGAAAAAGAAATTCTTAATTCCACGAATCATTGTGTATAAATAGTAAGCTGCAAAAATAATGCCATATGTATATGCCATCGCTAACAGCCCTACGGAATCATTTCCACTTACTCCCAATAAAGTCCTATAATAACTTCGAGTGGTTGTTTCTCCCAATCCAAAAAGGCCGCCTTTTAATACCATTAAACCTCCACCAGCTAAATCTGAAAATCTTATAGCGGCAGAATCTGTAGATGCATTTGCCAATTTATTAGAAATATTTCCGGATGAAATTATGATTGCGACCGCTCCAATCACAATTGCTGCTACAAAAAGATTTCGGGCAACAATATTCACATCACCAAAAATAGCTTGAATTCTCTGCCACTGCGTTAATAAGATCACTACAAACAAAATATATCCTGTGGTTGATTGTGTCGTCAAAAGTGTTACTGCAAATATAAGAAATTTTAATTTTCGATTTTGCACAGTGGTTTTGTCTGCCTCATACAGCAACATTAACATTGCTAGTATAATAAATCCCTGAAATGCTCCCGGTTCCCAAAACACACCAGAGTTCCGTTGAAAAATGGTACCATTCCATCCCCAGGTATAAAAGAATGAATAACCTACCGGAACTTGCCAGTTGTAGCCCGGTTGACAAAAACTCCGAGCTAGTTCAGGACTAAAAATTGCAATCAGAAAACATGGAATTGAAATCAGGCAAATGATATATAAAATATTTATATAGTATTTTGCGAACCGATCAATTGTAATATATGATCCCGCAATTCCTGCACAAATAAATGTAAGTGCAATCCCCAGAACTTGATTCAAACCATTAGCTGTCATATTTCCACTGGTAGAAATCAAATTAAAGACCATCAGTACAAGAGTCGGCAAAAGAATCAAAACCGCATTTTTGATTTTTCTCAGGTTGATTCCGACCACTAAGCCCGCAAAAATGACTGCAATATAGTAAATATATTGAAATGTTCCTCTATTCGCCACTCCAAAATAATAAGATTTCGACATCAAAACAGTTGCCAAAACCGCCAGCAGCACAAATAGATTTTGTATTGTTCTCTTTGATATCATTGGTTCTTACCTCTAGTACTCAATACTTTATCTATGCCTGTCAAAAATTCGTTTTTCAAATCATCCAACTTTTCTAGATAAACTGTAGATGCCTTAATATCCGCATTTCTTATTGCTTTTGCAACAGCCTCACCTGAATAGTCGTCTGAAAATGTAATAAGATCAGCGACTTTCGATTTTACAATACTTTCTCCCCTAGTACTTACAACTGGCAATCCATATGACATATAAGTCAAAATCTTTGATGGAAACAAATACTGACCGAACCCACCTTCTTTTTGTGGATTTAAAGCTATATTTGCTGAGAGCAACAATTTCTCATATTGCTGTTCATCTAGCAATCCCAAATACTCTACTGCATTTCTACCGCAGCCTTTATTTGTCTGCTTTACCAGCTCATCGAAGTCATTCTTATCCTTTGCTGTAACAGAACCTGAGATTTTCAGTTCATAATTATCCGGCAGATATTTCATTGCTTCAATGGCTGTAAATGCACTCCCTCTCACTTTGTCAATCGAGCCTGTATATATCAATCTGATTTTTCCGTCACCAGCAGTTCGCTCTGGGATAATCCCCTTGAATGCACTGTAACTTCCATATGATACAATAGGATTCTCTACTCCCAACTTTTCCGCAAGGAGTTCAGATACCACCAATGTATCCTTTTTTCCTTTCTTAAGCAGTGCGTTTTCTTTCCACTTTTGGTACGGTGTGAGCTTCCATACCATACTGTATTGTTCTTCGATTTCCAAAATTAAGTGGAACTTTTTGATTTTCTGAGCCGCTAAAACTGGTAAAGCCAACGCGTAATTATGATAAACCAGAACTGGTGTGTTCTTTTGCGTGTTTTTTAACAAATATGAAAAAAGCCAGAAATTAGAATACAAGACTCTTGCGATTCGGCTTATTTTATTTTTCGCTCCCCAGCTTGGTGTCAAAACCAAATCGACATTCGACTCTAATTTTTCTCTTGTTTGGTTTACCTTGACATTGTCTCGTGTTTTAATGAAAGAAGGAGAAATCACATCAACATGATATCCGAGTTCAGCAACAGACTCAAAGACAAAGTTCATTTTTTTTGCCGCTGCCAGCGAGTAGTTTCTACTCTGCTGCCCATTTCTCAAAACATCATAATATCCGACATATAAAACTTTATCCATATCAGTTCTCCTTCTAATTCTTTTATTTTTTCAATAGTGCCTCATATAAGTCCATATAACGATGCACTCCATTTTCTTTACTAAACTATTCTCTAACAAACTTCAAACAAGCCTAATCTCATTTTTTCACTCTATTTATCTTTGCCGATTAAGCTCTCATAAAATCCAATATAATCCCTAATCTTATCATGCTTATTGAATGCTATTTTAGCCCATTGAATGCAGAATCTTCTTGTTTCCTCCCTATTTTTCCCTGTTACCATATTCACTGCGTTCGGTATATCATCCATAGAATCCACTACCGTTCCGCATCCATTTCCCACTAATTCAGGAGATGCCGTATTTCTGTATACTATAACAGGAGTCCCACAACTTATTGCTTCTGCAGTGACCATTCCAAATGTTTCATACTTTGTTGTATTAACACAAACATCCGCAATAGAGTAGTATTCCGCTAATTGTACCGCACTATCGGTATGCTTAATGTAAATCACATTCCCTGGAAGAGGTAAATTAGCTTTATTCTTTCCTATATACACAAGTTGAAATTCATCCGTCAAATGGTTTGACAAATAAACAAGTTCTTTGTATCCTTTTATTTCGGACAAATTTGTTGAAACCATCAAAACAATTTTTTTACACGGCAATTTCAAATCAGCCCGATTTACATTCTCATGATAGTAAAATACATCTTGATCGACCCAATTGTATATGCACGTGATTTTATTTTCTTTATAGATTGATTTTTTTGCCTCATCAGTAATCCATTTGGACACACCCACAACTCCAAGTTTTTTGTTCTTAGCGAACCAGTTTTGTTTATCCTTCAAGCACTTACTCGTTGTATCGAAAAATATAGTTGGATTCACGTTATCTGTATGCAGCTGAGGACATTTTCCACAACCATCCATCCATTTATTGCAATTTGAAGCGATAAAATAGGTACATTTCCCTGTAAAAAACCAACAATCATGTAATGTAACAACTGTAGCAATCTTATTATTTTTTAGGTATTGCCCCAACATTTTCAGATTAATATAATTACTATGTAGATTTTGTAGGTGAACTATGTCGGGATGAATTTTATCTAGGCTATTTATCAGTCTGCGTGTACTAAGCCACGAAAAATACCCTTGTAAGCCTGTAATTCGTGATAACACAGCGTGTATTTTTTGTTTATTACGAGTTGAAATTTTAATACAGTAAGGGGCATTACTGCTACCTTGTGCATAGAAATATGAAACATCATGTCCGTATTTTACTAAACTCTCTGCTAGTTCTTTAGTAAGTCTCCCAATACTTCCTGTACCATAGGTATCGTTTATAAACGCAATTTTCATTTATTACACCCCTTTCTACTGTATTTTCAGTCAATGCATGTTTTTAATCTTCAATAGAATATCAATAGGGACAATCTTTTTGATAAACACCTTTGAATACTTAATTATTCTAAATTTCCATATATCAGTTGGTTTTGCTCCATATGATTTCAATATCTTTTCAGTTTGAATTCTTCTTTCCCGTGTGTATTTTGTAAAAGTAAGTCCCCCCATCGTGAAATAAGCCATGGGGTATTCAACATATTTAAATCGTGCTCCTAACCGTTCAAAACGCATCAGTAAATCTAAATCCATTGAATATTTATATTCGATGTTAAATACGCCATATTTCTCATAGGCGTCTTTTCTTACAAATGTACCCTGATGGCTCACATTAACCTTGATACCAGCCAGTGGAATATGCATAGATGGAATTTCCAACGTCTTTTTATCAGTATCTTTATTCCAAAGAACAACCTGTCCCCGATAAACATCCACATTAGGATCATACGCTTTGGCAAGTTCATTTAATGCTCCATCACACAGTCCATCGTCAGAATTTATAATTCCGATGATTTCCCCTGTCGCAAGAGCGATTCCCTTGTTAAATGCATCTGCAATTCCCTTGTCTTTCTCTGAAATCCACTTTGAAATTAACTTTTTCTCATATTTTTTTATGATGGCTAAAGTATTATCTGTTGAACCCCCATCTACTATAATGTATTCAAGATTAGGATACATTTGTTTTTCAATGGTTTTTATTGTCTCTTCAAGTGTATTTTCGCTATTGTATGTAATAGTTATGATCGATATTTTCGGATTATATACCATGATATCTCCTTACTATTTATTCTCTATTTTGACAGTCAACATCCTATCCTTACACATATCAATTTATGTTTTGTCGAAGCATCCCATCATTTTCCCACTTTATGCCAATGGAAATGATTTTCTGCTTTAAACAAGTAGTTCTTAATTTTCACATTATATACTACCTAAGACAATACATACTTTGTATCATGCGTCTATAGGATTCTTCCAACCCAACTTCCGGTTTCCAGCCCAATTTCTGAAGTTTTTCTGAATTAAGTTTCATCTTTGTATCCGCTGCATATCCAAAAGTGTTTGATTTTGGAATGTCGAATACCACTTTAGACTTTCCGTCACTTAGTTTTTCACAGACCATACTGGCCATATGTGCTACTGTTGTATGTGTTTCGGGGTTAGCAACGTTATATGCTTCTGCATTTTCTCCTTTAATCAAAATAAGAAGGAGTCCCATTACTGTATCTCTTGTATAACAATAGTTTCCTTCTGATAAGCCTTTAGTATGGAGAACAATATCTTTTCCGTCTATTACACTGTGTGCAAATTGAGCAAACACTCTATTCTCTCCCTCAAGGACTCCTGCTCCAAAAGTTTGTGCAAGTCTAGCAATCTTCACAGGCACACCATATTCTGAATGATATGCTACACACATATTCTCGCACATCCGCTTGCTTTCGGGATAATTGCTTCTAATTGCCAATGGATCGATATATCCTAGTTCAGTTTCTGTAACGTTATTGTTCTCACTCTTGAATGTTCCATACACCTCCATAGAGGAAACATATACAACAGATTTGCTTTCTTTCTCTTTAGCTAAATTTAATATGTTTTTTGTTCCTTCAACAGAAGTTAAAATAGTTTCTACTGGATTATTTATCATCACTTTTGAAGTCGTAATACTTGCACAATGGATTACGCAATCAATCTTACCATCTACTTCCACTGCATCATTGATATCTCCAATTAGCACCCTAAGATCCGATCTATTCAAAAGACCGCCATATATTTTTTTTGCCTTTTCGAAGTTCCTCACTAATGCAATAACTTCGATATTCAGCTTATTTCTCCTATTGATACAAAGCAAAGCTCTAACTAACGATACACCCACCAAGCCTGTTGCACCTGTAATAAGTACCGTAGTATCTTTTAATTTTTCAAATGGAATGTCGCTTTGAGCTATATAATCCAAATCATCTTGCAAAATTTTATCATTCGGAGCTTCTACTTCGGTATATAATAAATCATTCGTCGAACCCATATATCTGTGCATTCTCCTTTGCTTCTAGTATTGCTCGCATCGTATAAAAATCTTCCGGTGTTGTAATTTTAATGTTTTCTCCCGGCCCATCAACGAGATGAAGATTGTATCCACATTCTTGCATCATTGTACATGAGTCGATACAATTTGTAATACCTTGAGACAGTGTTTTTTCATGAGCTTTCAAAATATCATCAAGCCAAAAACTTTGTGGCGCTCTTGCAACTCTAGAATTTTTTCTGCTAGGAACATAATCAATCGTTGACGTCCCATCATTAACAACTAAAATCGTTTCTTTTACAACCGCAGTAGTAATCGCAGACCCATATTTCATCACGCTGTTAATATTATCCGTGATTACCTTTTCACTAATTAATGGGCGAACTCCATCGTGTATCAGTACAATACTTTTTTCATCCCCTGCAAGCTTTTTCGCTTCCTTTAGTCCATTGTAAATCGACAATTGTCCTGTCGCTCCCCCAGGAACAATTGTCTTAACCTTCTCGATGCGAAATTTATACAAAAGATTTTTACAGTAGTCAATCCAATCTTCCACACATACAACAACAATTGCATCAATCATGGGATGCTTTTCAAAATATTCTATTGTATGAATGATAATTGGTTTATTATACATTTCAAGAAATTGCTTTGGCTTCTGCTTGCTGTGCATTCTACTACCTACACCGCCAGCAAAAATAACTGCTATATTCATTCTCTATCTCCTAGTTTATCAAATATTATCAATCTTCCACGCTTTCAAGTGGTGCGTCTGTCTTTTTTCAACTGGTGGTAATTTCATATAGTCGCCATACAAACCCGTCAGATACTCTTTCCAACACTGAGGAGCATTAAACTCATACTGTTCGAATTCAACTCTACAAGATGTCAAATAGGACTCTTTTTTCAATCTTTCACCTGGCCCATATCCCCAAAGTGCGCCTCCTATGTATTCACATGGAGTATTATTGTAAGATTGTGCAACTTTGTTTGCCTTTTTTATCACATTTTCTTTGCCATATATATTCGCAAAAATCTTCAATGTCAACTTTGCCACTTTCTTTTTTAAACTATTTTCTCCACTAAGCTTAGTCGTCATTGAAATCACAACCGCTCTCCAAAACCGGGTTTTTTTAAACATTTTTTTTAGAAGCGTACTATCCTCTGGGAGATTATCCATCGGAAACACATCAATCCATATACCATGTTTTGATGTATTATCATCCATTTCTGCAATAGTCTTATTGTTACATATTTTTGCAAAAGGATAAAAATAGCCCGGATCTCCAGGCATAAGGGAATCCAAATCCTCACTAATTTTTTTTGTTTTTAATGTCTTTAATAGCCGATTATAATCTTCCCTTGGCATCATAACATCAATATCATCATCCCAAGGGATAAATCCTTTATGCCTTATTGCTCCAAGTAGTGTTCCACCAGCTAATGTATAGTAAAAGCCTTCTCTTTGACAAAAATTATCAAATTGAATCAGAATATTTAATTCTGTCTGCTTCACCTCATCTAATGTAAAATAGTTCATTTTTACCTCTCACTTTATCAATTCTCTTTCAAATAATATTTTGTGTTCCTCTGACACTCTCCGAGCATTGAATCTGTTATGTACATCTTCAAATCCACATACCACCAATTTATCTTTCAAACTCCTATCTCGATAAATCCGTAGTACAGCTTCGCTTGCCCCAGTAGCATCATCTGCTTCAACAAGCAATCCATTCTCTCCATCTCGGATGATATTGGGAATTGCATCAACACGACTTGCCACAATTGGCTTACCCGCCATCATATACTCCGGCAAAGCTAACCCGAAGCCCTCCCAGCGGCTTAACAAACATGCAACATCAAAGAGTTCTACATAACTCATTGGATCATCAACCCAACCAGTAATATGTAAATTTTCAAGAAATCTATTATCTTCAGCGTACTTCATGATTTCTGCTTCTTGATTTCCACTTCCGACAATAATGAAATGCGCATTCGGAATTTTATCTTTAATCATCTTTGCCATCTTCACAAATACATCCGGTGCTTTCTGGGGGCTAATACGTCCAACCATGCCAACAACGAAGGCTTCTTCTGGAATATTCAAATTTGCTCTTTTAACTTTTCCATGGTCACCACATTCATATGCTTCTATGTCCACACCGTTAAAAATAACTTGTAGCTTATCATCTCCACAAATCTTCTTCTCTAAAGCTGACTGCTTTTCCGCATCTGAGATGCAAATAATCTTCTCACAAAATGGGGCTGCCATTTTCTCGATGGCTGTATACATTGCTCTTTTTTTGTCAGAGCAGCGCATATTGAAAGCCCAGCCATGTGGGTTATATACACAGTGGTTTTTCAATCCGATATCTGCCACACGAGCGATTGCACCAGCCTTACTGGAATGAGCATACACAATATCAGGGGTGTATTTCTTTATCAGCTTCCGAACTTCTCTAATTGAGTTCAGATCACTTGCCCCGATTGCCCTATTCATTTCAATTTGTTCAAAAGAGTCCACTAAGCCATCGTAATCTTCCTTATGAAAGTCCTGTGAGCAGACCAAAATATTTTCAAATTCCTTTTTATCCAAATACTTAAGAAGCATTCGGATGTATCGATCCACGCCGCCAGCAGCTTGCGCCACATGCAGTATTCTGATTTTTCTCTTCCTCATCCCTCAAATACTCCTCATCTATTTCCGCAATCTCTGTATTTATAGTGTGCCCAACTGTACTGTTCACACCTCAACTGAACAAACTCTCCATTTTATTGAGTACACACCCTTTGATGCGGCAATCGAATTTCCCTCAACTGAAACTTTACAGTACACACCTTAAGGACAACGCACTGTCAAAGTGTTGTCTTATACACTCGTAACCCGTTGTCACACTTCGCTATTTTTCAAAGTGCTGACCCTTATAGTCATAACTCGTGGCTCTACCTACTTTGTTGAACTTGTACATTTCCGTCACTCCGCTTTATTGCAACATGAACAATCATCTACCCCTCACTACCTCTAATTCCCCAGAAAAATGCAGTTATCATGTCCACTTACTGTCTGCAATAAATTTATTCAGAAAAATAGATTTTGGGCTTTTCAACGCTTTCAACCTCCACCTCTAATTCTTCGGAAAAATGAAGGTATCATGTCACTACCTTGCTCTGCAATAGAACAGGCTCGCAGCAGGGGTATTTTGCATGAGTTTTATACGCCACCGTAGACCATCAAGCCGCAACTGAAAGTTTGAGGTAGACATTGTTTGACGCTGCAACGTATTTTTAGTGCATTTTCTATGTTCTACTTAGTAATTTTTGAAATTAAATTGTTTAACTTGTCGAAAATTTTCATTAAGTGATTTTTTCACTCCGTTCTCATGCAATATTTCTGGTTAATTAGAGGTATACATATCTCTACACGAAACCTCATTTTTTCTGTATCAGGGTGTAGTGAAAAGCTCACTTATTGCCAAAAACTATGTTTTTAGAACTCCATCCTTGACCATTCTATTTTTCCGGAGAATTAGATCTAGACATTCGTAGGGGTCGCAATTACAACAAAGTCCGCATCAGAGTATGCAGCCTTTGCATCCAGAGTTGCGGTCAGGTTCAGTTCTTTTTCAGCAAGATATTTTTCGATATAGTCATCCCGAATCGGGGATTTACGGTTGTTGATCATGTCCACTTTCTCTGGGATAATATCCCCAGCAGTCACCTGATGGTGCTGGGAGAGCAATGTTGCAATCGACAAACCAACATAGCCCCCTGATGTCAAGATAGGGACAACAATTTTTTCAAAAAAAGCAAAAAATAAGCCGCATAAAGTTTCCCATTGGGTTAAAACCATTGGGAAGCCCTATGCGGCTTATTCGTACTTATTTTAATTATTAGACAATTTCAAATTCAATATCATGAACTTTCGGTTCAATATATTCCGAACACATCAGTGAAACGCTTACTTTGAATTTTCCTTTTCTAGCCGGAACAATATATATCCCATCAAACTCGGTATCATCTTTATGTGGCAACTGATTGCATTCAGCAAATATTGAGTTATCTCGTATAGATATTGATTCAAACACAGAAGAATTGGAGTTGTTAAAAATTGCCGGGTCTATAATCGGCAAGCTTCGAGCTGAGTAGAATGGCTGCATTCCGTCCATACTATTTTTCAACAAGCCATATACTGGATTTAAGTCGCTCATAAAACGTTCCTCTGCCTTTTCAATAGGATTCGGTGGAAGTTTTGGTGCTTTCGGCTCCTTCATTTTTTCGATATCATCAATGTCATATACAAAAATATCTTTTGGAAATACGATTGAGATTCTAATGTCGGTTGCTTTCGCTGTTCCCTTATTAAGCACTCTTAGCTTGAGCGCAACACCACCGTTTGTTATTGTCTTATATACGCTCATCTTGTGTGCATAATCATTTATTTCTTCTTCAGACGGTAGTGCTGCATTGTAAGCCTGCAAGTCCTTTTCTTTTACATACTTTTTTAAATGTGATTCAACGCAACTTAAATCAAGTGGTTCATACTTGTTTTTGTAGCATTCTCCATCATTATGATATAATTGGATTTTGTATGCATTATCAGAGCTATCAATAAGCAATTTTCCATGTGTTTTAAGACCTTTTTCATCCTCCTCTTCATCCTCCTGTTGATCCAGCACAACTGCGGCCATCAACTCAGGAACCCTCTTTACAATCTGTGATTTCAGCTCAGCATTTTCCTGCTCAAGTTCTCTTATCTTTTTATTCAAACTGAGAATTTCCGCATGACTTGCTTCAATATCAAAGGCATCTCCTCTTATCCACCCTGGACGCTTTTTTCGATCCATTTGCTGATGTAAAGATTCTGAAACCTCTCTAGCAAGTTCGTCAATATTAGTCCACCACTGTACCGTTCGTCCTTTTTTAGCTTCTGTCTTGAAATCAGCCAGCTTTTTTATACTTTCTGGATCTTTTTCCATAAATTCCGGCTTAATTGCCACATCATCATCAATTATGAATACCAGAATAGGAATTTTCTTCTCTCTCGCATAGCGAAATTCCTTTTCCGTATAGCTAATTCCAGCATCCGATCCAGATTCTATTACAGAGCCATATCGCTGTCCCAAAATCAAAACATAATAATCCGAACTATCAATCGTCTCTTGTATGATTTCCCACTGTTCTTCGTCAGCAGCGTTAAACATCTCCATGCCAACTGGGAAATGCATCATTGACAGGATTGCATCCCTTACTTTGCTACGTGCTTCTATCAAATCCTTATAAGTTGACGAAATAAAAATTTGGTATTTCTTTTCCATGTTATATCACTTCCTTACAAGATAGTGTTTTATTCTATAACTCACTGATTATTGTATAGCATATAATTCTCCTATCTCCTGAAGAATCTGTTCTTTCGTTCGTCCCACAAGCCCCAACTGTTTAACATCAACCGTTTCATTTTTCATTCGATCAACAAACTTCTGCATATCCTCATACACGCCACTGGGAGTGGCAATCTTGACCGTAGGGTCAATCAATTCAGTCAATCGAAAAACGTCATTTTTATGCTTCTTAATGTTTTTACTATCAACGTGTTCTCCAGCTTCTTTGCGATCCGTCAAATCCATCCATGCTTTCGCCTTGAATGGAATCAAATATGCAGCATCCAAAACCGTCACTCCATCAACAGTCACTTTCCCCTGCTTCAAGAACTCATAGTAATCATCATCCAAAAGGATTGCAGACAAGCTAGATATGTCCTCATCCATTGGCAGCGGTGTCAATACTGCATCATCTGGAAGTTGAATTGCATCCAGTTTTCTAGTGAACAGTTCGATCATCGCTGGATAACGGTTTGACATCGGGTGACTGAACCGATAAAACTGCGGCATACCAGAGCTTTTATTACAATGTTCGTATCCAGCCTGTTTTACATAGTCCCAGAATTTTCTTCCAAAAGCCGCATCCACGGCTTCAATAATTAGAACAAGGTCAATGTCTTTTGTTGCACGGAAGTCTAAGCCTTCTTCCGTCATCAAGATGTCACACGCAGTTCCACCGATAATTGCATACTGGCTTTCGTTACCCTTGAACCATTCCTTAAAGCTTTCAATCCCTGTTACCATCTATCTTCCTCCACAGATTATTTAACATTTCTTCTACTGCTTCTTCTACCCGTTCATCTGCATCTTCCTTGAGCGATAATGCTAGAGAAAGTCCATCGACCATTTTTTCCTTCGATAATTTTCGTGGGTCATATCTCCACATTTCAACAGTCACCTGTGAATTTGAGTCCTGTAAATCCTTGGTCATGCAGTAATTCCACTGAGATACTTTTTCTGAAGCATAGCACCGAACACTAGGCGCATTGAGCATCGAATACTCCGCCAATGCGGAATATCCGCTCTCCAACAATTCAGTCTTTACTTCCTCGCATGGAACATAGACCGTCCTTTTCACAGGATTGAGCAGAACTTTCTCTGCTTTGTAAAACAACTCTTTGGCGGAGTTTTCCGAAAACAGTATCTTCTGCACTCCAATTTTTCTTGATCGCAGAAATCCCATTCCTTCAAGTTGTTTAGAAGCTCTGGAAATAGATGTTGGTGTCAAATCCAAATCTTTTGCAGCTTGACTTGTGGACAGCTCCTTTGCTCCCTCATAAATAAAATAAAGCAACAGCATCTGTGCCGATGGCAAGATTTCTTCTCTGTCACTCTTTTCTGCATCACAGCGTTCCTGCAAATATGCTGCCATAAAGGGCAGATAAATTTGCTTTCCATCCACAATAAATGCTATTTTCTCTCGAAGCAAATACTCTTTCTGCCGTGCAGTGATCTGTTCCAATACTAAAATCACAGGACAATCCGCAACCTTTTTCACACGTTCCAGATGCTTTTTTAATGTTTCCACCTGCTCCAATTCGGTTTTAGGATACAAAAAAACGGTTTTTTGACCATTCAGAGATACTTTCTGTGAATCATACCTTGTACTGATGAAGTTTGGCAAATGCTCTAAAGCTTTATTTTCATATAGCACTTCAATTCCTAAAACCCGCTTAAGGTATTCCACTCTATCGCCTCCATTCATAACTCTTTTTCTGTATTATAACTCATTTTAAGTTAAGATACAATATCAAAGTTATGATTATCCAAGTCCAACTATTGAGACACCAATATTTTCCAAGCAATTTTGCTTTCATTTCACTTCTTGATACCCCTCCCGTGCCGTGCTATACTATTATCAAATCAAATATTGAGGGAGTGCATTGTCATGAGCAAAAAGCTTGTTGCCTATTTTTCTGCCAGCGGCATTACCGCAAAAGTTGCCGAAGATTTAGCAGATGCCATCGGTGCAGACATTTTTGAAATCCGTCCCGAAGTCCCTTACACAAAAGCCGATCTGAACTGGATGGATAAGAAATCCCGCAGCACTATTGAAATGAGCAATCCCGATTTCCGCCCTGCCATCGCCGTCAAACGCGACAACATGGATGAATACGATACGATTTTTGTCGGATTTCCTATCTGGTGGTACGTTGCCCCTACAATCATCAATACATTTCTGGAAAGCTATGACCTAAAGAATAAAACCATTATTCCATTCGCCACTTCCGGTAGCAGCGATATGGGCAAGACCAATGAAAAGCTTGCTCCTAGCTGCCCTGGTTCCAAGCTCCTACATGGAAAGGTATTTAACGCTTCCTCAACCAAAGCCGATTTGTCCGCATGGGTAGATAGTTTAAATTTCTAAAGAGGAAATACCATGAACATCTTTGAAGAAAAGACCGACAGCGAACTGCTTTCCTATTTTTCTGATTATCAAAAGCTGTGTTCCCTTGACAAATATACTGGATTTCAAAATCCAGACTTTACGGCTATTCTTAAATCCTATCGGGAGAAGTTCGGCCCTATTGGTGAAGGAGTCCTTGGTCACGACTTCTTTGAAGCTGTTTTCCATCGTTGGGAAAAGACCGTACATAACGACTAATCTCCATTCCTACGGAATGAAATGCCCGCCTGATCGAGAAGATTTGCGAATCCTCTCAACCAGACGGGCATTCTTTTTTGCTCACCTCGCTGTTTCTATGCGGTTATGCACCATACTTTTCCAATGCTCTCCGAATCACATCCTCACAGTTAAACTCAACTTTCATCGTCTGATCGTCATACAGATAAACCATGCTGACAAAGGCATCCACACATTCCTTGGTCAGACCTCCTATGTATGTTTTTTGACTTGCCTGCTTTGTCAGGCTGCGGATTTCCTCATCCAGTTCATCTGCGGTTTCCTGCTCTTCCTCTTCTATACGAATCTTCTCTTGCAAATCTGCCAGCTTTTCCCCAAGTCCTTTCTTCTTTTCCAGATATTCATTGCGGGTCAGAATCCCATCTGCATACGATTCATAGAGTTTAATTTGCTCTGCCCGAATCATTTCTGCCTGCTTTTTCAAATCATCAACATCTACACACTGCAAGGTTATGGATTTTTTCTCCTGCATTCCCTGATTCACAACTTCCAATGCTGTAAATACCGTTTTTATAGCGCGGGCAACTCTTGAATTGACCGCCTGCTCTCTGTAATAGCCTGAATAGCAGTGCGAGAATTTTCCTACTGACCTTTTGTGACCGCAACAGAATACCATTTCGCCATACTGCTTCTCATGCCGGAGCTGTCTCAGGCAGTTTCCGCAGCATATTTTGCCTTTCAGAGCAAAATCATCTTCGGTCTTGTATTGGATCGGAGCAACATTGCGGATTGCCTTTTGCGCCTGATAATACTCATCTTTTGTAACGATCGCTTCATGGGTGTTCTCCGTAATAATCCATTTATCTTCCGGCAAGGTGCGGAACGCCGTAGTATTCACATCAAGTTTCTTCCTTCTGCCCATCACCAAAGCCCCAGTATATTCGTACCGCCGCAGCACCCTCCAGACGATTCCTGGATTCCAAAGTATTTCGCTCTCCGGGGCTATAATTGCATTGCCGCCTACTATGGTATTTTTCCGTTTAGAGTACAATCCTGGTGTCGGCAAGCCCAATTCATTCATCGCATAGGCGATCTGCGTTGTATTGCGCCCAGATAATGCCAAATCAAACACCTTTCGGACGCAGGCCGCTGCTTCTGGGTCAATCGCCCATCGCTGATTGCCTTTCCCGTTCCAGACGTAACCAAACGGTACATTAACAGATGTAGCTTTGCCACTTTTCCAGTTCACTTCCAATGCCGCACGAACCTTTTTTCCAATATCACGGCTATACAGATTATTCACCAGATTGCTGACTGCAACTTCGATGCCCGGAGTGCCGTTGTTCAGCTTCATGCTGTCAAAGGCATTGTTCACTGCTATAAAGCGGACACCCATCAATGGAAAAATCTGCTCAACATAATCGCCCACGCCAATATAATCACGCCCTAGCCGGGACAAATCTTTGACCACTATGGTCTTTATCTCCCCTTTCTTCAGGTCAATAATCATCTTCTGAAACGCCGGACGATTGAAGTTCGTTCCAGTATAGCCATCATCTACATACTCCACAATTTCGCCTGGGAGATCATCCTGCTTTTCAATATAGGAATGGAGCAAAAGCCGCTGGTTTTCAATGCTATTGCTCTCATCCTTGCTTCCCTTTTTCAAATCTCCATCTGACAGAGATAATCGAAGATAAATCGCAATCTTATTATTCATTCTGCACCTCCGCCACAAATGCCAGAACCTCTTGATACGGGTCACTGCACTTAAACTCGATCTCTACCGAATTGTCGATGCCTACATAGATTTTCTTGATAAGCTCATGTACCAGTTCTTCATCAAATTCTTTCTGATTCAGAATAGCCCGCATCCGTTCCATCTGTTCATCGCAAATTCTCATTCTCTTTTCAAGTTCCAATGACCGCTGCCGCTGCTTTTGCAGTTCATGTTCCAACCGCTGCTTTTCGGCAATATAGTGTTCTTTTAACCGACTATACTCTTCTTCATCCAGAATTTCTGCCTTATAGTCCTCATATAAGCGCAGCCGCCGTTCTTCGGTTTCCTGAATCCGAAATGCAATCGAGTTTTCCTTCACCTTGATAGAACGGGTGGAATCCAGACCACCGTTGTTCAGCATTTCTTTTACCATCTTTTCTTCTTCGCACATGGTAGAAACCAGATGATGAATCTGCTTCATTGCTACCATCATAAGCATTTTTTCTGGCACAGTATGATAGGAACATGGTGTTGTCCCCTTCTTTCTCTTGCACTGAAATACTCCGAAATAGCTTTCCTCTTCCGTTTTATGCACCTGACGCACAAATGTCATGCTGCGCCGACAACAGCCGCAAAACACCATGCCTGCAAAGTGATTCCTACACTCTGCCCGCACCTGCTCTGAACGAGCCATTGCATTATTGCGTTTTTCCTTGTTCCGGTTTCTTTTTTCCTGCACGATTTCAAAATCGGACTTCAAGATAATTGCCTCATGAGCATTTTCCACAATATGCCATTCTCCCTTATCTACCGGGTGCAGCCCAATTCCTTTATAAGAGGCAGTCCGGGTTTTTCCCGTTACCAAATTTCCGATATATACCTGACTATCCAGAATACGGAGAACAGAACTGGAGTGCCATTTATTGAAAGTCGTATCATGTCCCTCGTGCAGTCTACGATTCAGATGTTCATTCGGACGAGGTACTTCCAGAAATTCCAGTCTACGGGCGATTTCGTTCGTACTCACCCCCATAAGATACCACTGATAAATCAACTTCACATACTTTGCTTCATCTGCCACTTCATACTGACTTTTCTGTTCATTCATGCGATAGCCATACGGCACACACCATGAAGTAGGGATTCCTTTTTCCCTACGCATCTGGTAGCTCAGCCCAATTTTCTTTGAAATGTCCTTTGCGTACAGGCTGTTTACCATGTTCTTGATGGGAACTGCAAGACTGTCCACATCCGACTGCCGGATATTGTCAAAATCATCATTGATAGCAATAAACCGGATATGCAGCATCGGAAAAATCGTTTCCAGATAGTTGCCTGTTTCAATGTAGTCACGACCAAAGCGGGACAAATCCTTAACCACAATGCACTGGATTTTCCCTGTCCGCACATCCTGCATCATACGCTCAAACTCCGGGCGGTCAAAGTTTGTTCCTGTAAATCCATTGTCCACATAGGTATCCGTCAGAGTCAGCCCTGGATGTTCCTTGATATAACTATGGATTTGCAGAATCTGCGTATTCAGGGTATCTTCTGTTTCATGTCCGCTGTTCTCTGACGATAATCGTGCATACGCTGCTGTACGCAGAAGATTGACTTCTTCGGAAATACGAATCTCCGGTGCGGCACTCTGCGGCATTATGTTTTTTCTGCTCTTTCTAGCCATTTTAATTTTCCTTTCTGGTTCTCATCCATTCCTCCGGGAAGAATCTTGTCCATTCTTCCTCTTTCAAAACAACCTCTACTCGCTTAAAATCATCAATCCAAACCCGCTCCACATATTTTTTGATGTGCGTCCGTTCCAGTATTTCAGGAGTCGTAAGGTCTTGAAATTTTGTCAGCCATGGATTTACATAACTGAACGCCTGCTCTATTACGGAAACTTTCATCATAATGTTCTTGAACTCTGCTTCCAGTTCTTCTATTTCTGCCTGATACCGAGATTCAAAATCCTCCAACTGCTCTTGTTCCATTTCACATCTTTCATATTTCCGGTAGACAGCAGTTCTCTCAACATCTTTTTCAGACAGCGCATCCATAAGTGTTCTTGCCTGTTCCCTATAAGGCTGAAGCACAATATTCTGGCATCGCTTAACTTCATCTTTGTCCGATTCCAGTAATCTGCCAATATATCTTGCCTGCTCCTGCGCTGTTTTCAATGAAGATCGAATCGCATCAAAAATTTCAGTGCTTTCAATATAGGGTGCTTTCCCACTAAAGCACTTATATTTTCTGTCAAAAGAATATATCTGCCTTGTTTCGTCCTCAGTCGTTCTGCACAACAAGCGTTCTCCACTTGCCCGGTCATATATTTTCTTGATAAGGATATTGGGCGTTGATCTCCGTTTAGGAGCAGGAAGTTTAACCGAATCATTGATTCTTTCCTGCACCTTTTGAAAATCTTCCTCTGATACGATTGGTGGAACTTCCATCTTCTTCTCAGCACCGGACAGCTTCAATGTGAGCTTTCCGATATAGAGTGGATTCACCAGAATAGAGCGAATTGTCGTGACAGGCCATTTTGTTTTCCTCGTCACCTTTTTATTTCGAGTCATCTGAATTTGCGGCGATGGGACATTTTGTGCGTCCAATGCCGCTCCGATTTCTTGAAGCGTCATTCCTTCCAGATACATCTGAAAAATCAGTTTCACAATGTATGCGCTTTCCGAATCAAGCACAAAGCTCCTACGATCTTCTGATATGTCATATCCATACTTTGCCTGCCGATGTGTCAGCACTCCTTTTTCAAAGCTGTCCTGTCTGTTCGCTATAAATTCAAATCGGATTTTCTCAATGGCCTTTTCCTTAAAATACTGTTCCACTTCGTCCGCTGTTCGGTCTGTACTGCAAAAATCATCCTCAACAACAGCAAACTGAATACCAACCGGATAAAAAGTTTTCTGTAATACCTCAATGGCAAATGGCAATGTCTTGCCAAAACGGAAGATGGAATCAACGGCAACCGCATCGAATTTTTGTGTCATGCCGTCTTGCACCATTCGATCAAAACCATCGGCTGCTTCTGCCGATCTCTTGCGGTCACTGTACTTTTCTGATATTCTGTACCCTTTATTTTTCAAGTATTGTTCAATATTTGCATTCTGTTCTGCAATCGTATTGGCAGGATTTTCTTCTCCGATCCTACTGGAGATTGAACGTGTGTAACTTACCCACCTCATTCTTCTGCCACCTCTTTCCCGTTATGCGCCTGATATTCCATGAATTTTTCTGTAATGCTGTGTAGTTCGTCCTCAAAGCAGAAGTGAATTTCAATTTCTTCCTTACTATGAATGTCGATGTGGTCGATTAGTTCTACCACCACCCGCCGTTCCAGCGTTTTAATGTGCTGGTACTGTTTCAGTTCTTCCAACCAACCGGGAAGCATTGTGTCATGCTTGACCGCCTCCTGCTTTTTATCCTGAATCGCCTGAATTTTGTCTTGCGCCTCTTTTATCTTCTGCGCAAACCGGGCATTCATCTCACTGTACTCTTCCTTGCTGACAACATCATCGCAGAAATCCTGATACAGCCGAACTTTCAAATTACGGTATCGTTCCAATTCCGCTTCCAGTGCATTGATTTGTCCATCCAAAATTTTTACGCCAATCTGTTCACCGCTTGCCAGGTCTGCATGAGATAACACCTGTTCTGCTTCAACAAGAAGTGCAACCTGATGCCGGATTGCCGCCAAAACACTTCCTTCCAGCTTCTCGCCGTTTATCATGTGCGGAGTGCAATCTCCGCCATTCTTATAGGTGGAACAGTGATAGTATTGATATTTCTTTCCTTTCTTTGTCACCGTGCGCCGAATCATATTCTGTCCGCAGTCAGCGCAGCGCAGAAAGCCTGATAATGGATATACTGTTTTCTGACTAGGTGAAGTGCGTGTATCCAATTCCATCAACTGCTGCACCTGTTGGAACTCACCTCTACTGATAATCGCGTCATGTGTTCCCTCGACACGAATCCAGTTATCAGTCCCAACATCCTGACTCTTTTTTATTTTGTAGTTAATTTTCCGACGTTTACCTTGAATCAAGGTTCCCGTATAGGATTCATTTTTCAGAATCCGATTGACCGATACCACCGTCCATTTCTGGTTCAGTCCCGCTCGAAATCCGCAAGTATAATTGAATCCGCTGGCTCGTTTGTACTCATTTGGCGGCAAAACTCCCAATTCATTCAGATGGTTTGCAATGTGCTGTGCGCTCATCCCGTTGAGCTTCAGCTTGAAGATTTCCTGCACGATGCCCGCCGCGTATTCATCTATAATCAGATGATTTTTGTCTTTCGGGTCTTTCTGATACCCGTATCCTGCAAAGCTGCCGATGAATTGTCCTTCTTTCCGTTTTACATCCAAGTGGCTTCGGACACGCATGGAAATGTCCCGGCAATAGGTGTCGTTGATAAGATTGTTGAACGGAATCAGGATGCGTCCCTTATCATCGTTTTCTTCTGCACTGTCATAATGATCGTTGATGGCGATAAATCGGACTCCCATAAATGGAAAGATTCTTTCCAGATAACGTCCTGTTTCAATGTAGTTTCTGCCGAATCGTGATAAGTCTTTGACGATAATACAGTTGATTTTCCGATTCTCAATGTCCTGCATCATCCGTTTGAAATCCGGGCGTTCAAAATTCGTACCGCTGTATCCATCGTCTACATACTCATCGACCTTATGCAGTTCCGGGTGCTTTCCCAGATAATCGTTCAGTAAGGCTCTTTGATTTTTGATGCTGTTGCTTTCCTGCTGATCGCCGTCCGAACGTGACAATCGAAGATACACAGCGCAGCGATATTGTCCATTTTCCTGAAAAAACATAAAAAGCCGATAACCTCCTTAATCTATTTGTCGTTCTGACAATAAACCAAGAAAATTATCGGCTTTAGTTAGCATATTCTGTTTTGACCCAAAGCCATTATCTCATATTTCGCGGTCTATGTCAACGCTTTAATGCGCTAAAGTGCAAATTTTCTTCTACTTTATTCTTTTTTATCTTCTATGCGTCCGTGCGCATTTTTTCAGTGTGTCCTCTAATCGGTTCTCTCCGGCAAAACTGATCTTCACTACCATGCCCTTGTCAAGATAGCAATAAGGGTTCTTGATCTGCGAAATGAAATCGACCATCCGCTCCCGCTGCGACAAGTCTTTTCTAATTTCCACTTCGTTGATGTCTACCAGTTCCTTGCGGTTCACATTACGGAGATCGGTCTGCGCCATCTGGCGCAGGCTTTCCATGGTGTGATAGGTTCGTGCAGTTGTTTCGGTCATTCACTCATTCCTTTCTGTTTTTTGGGTGGTGTGTCAGCCTCTTTCACTTATAGAATTGGAGAAAGGCCATTTCGCAAGGTATTTCAAAAATTTTTTTGATTTTTTTCAAAAACACCTTGCGAAACACGCTCTGCCCGATTCTAAAGATAGAAGAACCCGAAAAATGCGTAAGACTACGGCTTCCACCGTAAGTAGCGCAAGATTCGCCTGCGTAGACCAAAAACTCCCTTTCGGGATTTTTGTTCTCTGACAATCTTGATGGGGATTCCGTTCCCCATTCCCACGGCACGCGCAAAATCACAGATTTTGGCTATCTGGCTTCCACTAAAGTGGTCGCAGCCGACCGCCTACGGCTTGTCGGGATAAATCTTTTCTCAAAAAATCAGGAGGATACCACTATGGCAAGACCAAAAAACAAGCAGCCCATTCAGAGAACCCACGATATTCATATCCGTTGCAGCGAGATGGAATATGAAATCGTATCCGGCTACGCTGAAAGTGCAGGACTACCCACCAGCACATATATCCGAAAGTGTTTTCTCAAGGAAGCACCATCAAGCACTCATTACATCGTTGCGGACACGTCAGAAATCCATCAGCTAGTTACAATCGCTGCTGGCATCGGAAACAATCTGAATCAGATTACCCGCTATTTGCACAGCGGTGGAAAAATCACCGTCAGTATCGTAGACGAAATTAAAAAATGCATCACAGAGGTTCGGGAACTTCGTCGAGAAATTGTTCACTTGGGAGGAATCTATGGCAATCCTAAAACACTTCGCAGTAAAAAACGCTGACTATGGTGCTGTTATTGATTACTTGAAATACCAGCATGATGAATTTCACCTCGTTCCCATCCTTGATGAAAACGGCAATTCCATGCTCCGGGATGAGTTTTATTTTGATGGATTGAACTGCAATCCTGAAGCATTCGATCTTGAGTGTGAATTGCTCAACCAGCAATACCATAAAAATCAAAGATACGATGAAATCAAATGCCACCATTACATTATCAGCCACGATCCCATGGATGTTGCCGATCATGGTTTGACCGGGGAGCAAGCACAAGCTATTGGCATGGAATATGCCAAAGCAAATTTTCCTGGGCATCAGGCACTTGTCTGCACTCATACAGACGGCAGCAACAACTCCGGTAATATCCATACCCATATCATTATCAACAGCCTGCGAAAAGAAGATATAGCCTCTCAGCCTTATACTGAACGTGCCATCGACTGCAAGGCAGGATATAAGCACCATCTGACAAAAGAGTATCTCCGTCATTTACAAAGTTCTCTTATGGACATCTGCCAACGCGAGGGATTATATCAGGTCGATCTGCTCTCTCCTGCCGCAGAAAGAATCACACAGCAGGAATATCATGCCCAGCGCAGAGGACAGCTAAATCTTGATATGGCCAACATGGAGATAATGGCAGAAGGCATCGCACCCATGAAAACAAAATTTGAAACCAACAAAGAAAAAATCCGCAATGCCATCAACGACATTGCGGAACGTGCGAAATCTTTTGAAGACTTTCAGCGGCTACTCAAAGCAGAATACGGAATACAGGTCAAAGACCATCGGGGGCGATTCAGCTATCTTACATCAGATTGGCAGAAGTACATATCTGCCCGGAAACTGGGAAGCCACTATGACCGAGAATACCTTTTGCAGCTCTTTGAAGAAAATGCACTCGCCGCTGAACAGAATCAGGCGCAATGGATGCAGAACGATCCTATCACCATTCTGTTCATCAAATCCGACCTGCGTCTTGTGGTTGATTTGCAGAATTGCATTAAGGCCCAGCAAAGCCGAGCCTATGCCCAGAAAGTAAAAATCAGCAATTTACAGCAAATAGCTAAAACGGTTGCCTACATTCAGGAGCATGGGTATGACACTCAGGAAAAATTGCAAGATACCACAGATACAATTCAGTCCAAAATGGCAAAAGCCCGCAGCGATGCCAAGCTCACTGAAGCCAAACTGAAAAAAGTGAACGAACGGATTCATTATCTGGGACAGTATCTTTCTACAAAATCGGTCTACGCTGATTTTCTGAAATCCACCAACAAAAAGGATTTCCGACAGAACTATGCAGATGAGATTGCCAAATATGAAGAAGCGTTGCAATTTCTAAAGCAAAATTCACAAGACGGGAAACTTCCAACCATGAAAGACCTGCGTTCTGAAAAAGAACTTCTGGTACAGCAGAAGAGCGCACAATATGAAACTTACCAGTATTTCAAAGACTACCACCGTGAATTACAAACTGTCTGTTCAAATGTCGAAAACATCTTGAATCAACCCTCCGTACAAAAGCACGCCACGCGTGAATTCACGCTATAACCTTCCGGCAGACGCGTCTTGTTACATTGCTGACGCATCTTATTACATTGCTTCAGATATATAAAAAAGAAAAAATTCCGCATGACATAAAGAAAGTGATTGACAAGCCCTCATTTTAGTGATAAAATAATAGTCAACAGATCCCGCCAAGCCTCTCTACGATGCTCAAACCGGCGGGCCTTTTCATTTTATGAGGATTGTACAAATGAAACCCTATCCAAAGAATATATATCAGACTGCTGCTCTGATTCAAAAGTACAAAGATGCTGGTCTAGTAATAACTGATGACCAGAAAGTAGAAACGGCTTTAAATGAGATTGGATTTTATCGTCTGCGCGGATATAGTTTTCATCTCTATGATAACGCCACTAAAAAATACATACCAAATGTCACGTTCGACACCATTTGTCACATCTACAACTTTGACATGGAGTTGCGCTCTTTACTATTTGGCATGACCTGTAAAATAGAAGTTGCTCTTCGTTCCAGATTTTGCGAAGCTCTCCTGCAGAAAAATGATGCGCTGATTTATCTTGACCCTTCTATCTTCAAGGATAAAGCGATATTTTGGCGAAACACTGCATCCATTTCATCAGAAATTGCACGTTCAACAGATGTATTTATCACCCACAATTATGACAACCATGATGGGCAGATTCCCCTTTGGGCTGCTGTTGAAGTAATGTCTTTTGGAACGCTTTCCAAGTATATCAAGAATCTTTCAACAGGCACAGATTCTGTATATCCCAGTCTGGCCCAGTTTTATAAATACACTTCTGCAAAAGGTAACCTTGCCACTCCAAGCCTTGAGATGTTCTCATCCTGGATTCATGCTGTTGTTGTTCTGCGGAACATTTGCGCTCACAACTCCAGAATATATAATCGTTCCCTTACGACAAAGCCCAAGCTATTAAGTGTCGATCAGCAAAATCCGGCTCCACGCTATTGTGGTCTTTATCATTTCTTGCTCGCCATGAAATATTTACGTCCATCCGATGACGAATGGAACGATTTTATCACTAGCTTTGATGCACTTCTAAACAAGTATCAGCGCGATATTGACCTCGGAAAATTGCATTTGCCTTCTGACTGGAGGAATCATGTCTGATTCTTCCGCATATAATATTAGGACAGATCCAGTCAAGCCTCTCTACGATGCTCAAACCGACTGGCCGTCAAAAGAGGGATAGCTTTTTATAAGCCATCCCTCTTTTTTATCTCCAGCAGTATCTCCTCTTCAATGTCCTTGTAAATCACCCTCGTTTCCACCAGATTTTTATATAGCTTATCTGGATAATAAGCAAAGTACGGTTCCATCTCCGAAATGCTCAAGTGTGCATCATCCATATGGCGATACAACCGTTCCTGCAATGGCTTTCCCGTCACTTCCGAATATACATCTACATCTTTCAGCATATCCAGAAACTGAAGATCTTTATAATTTTTCTCTGTCACAGGCACTTTCGGCTTTCGCACGATCACGCGGGATTTCGCCAGAGAGGTTTCTCGATAATCATTTGTTGCCTTGTTCGACACAACCTCATACATCATAGGGACCTGCGTAGTAAGCCCCATCTGGTTAAAGAACATCAGGCCGCTCACATAGCCACAGCGTTCATCTTTATCTCGCAGATACTTACATTCCAGAACTTTTTCCGGTGCAAGCTGTGAGCCGGACTTAAAGATTGTCTTTTTGGGTAAAAAGTAAATTCCATTATCAAAGCGTTTTACTTTACCTGTATCTGTCAACTTCTTGATTTGCTGCCGGACATTCGTGCGGGTCATTCCATCAACTTGAAGGTCTGCAAGGAAAATCGGCTCATTTTCTTTATAGTTATCTAATAGGTATTCATATAAAGTTTCCATACTTTCCTCCTGTCACAACATCGTGTATCGAGTTTTCTGTTCTGTTATCATCATACCCACTTTTCTCTGAAATATCAAGCCCGCTATTGTAGGCAATCGAAAAAAGGCAGCTTCCTTTTTAGGGAAGCCACCTTTCTCTCATTACGGATTATCAGTTCTTGCGTGTTCGTTCCTGCTGCTGAACCTGCGCATTGTCCTTTCGCGCTCTTTCCGCCTGTTTGATATGCAGGCGATCCAGAACAGACACCCTACCGCCGATCACTCTGGGCTTCTTAGGCACATTGTTCACACAGCCGTCTATCATGTTGTAGTTCTGCTCTGTGCCAGACTCCCTTGCTCTTTCTGCTGTGCCATTCTCCAAAAATTTTTCATGGTGGAGCAGCTCCCGGACTTTTCGGACGGTCGCATTATCAAAACCACTGGAAGTCGTTGTCATAAATTTTCCATCCGACTGTACTACAATGCTAGGCAGCAAGTCCGGTTTCTGGTCACTCACCATCAGCACAAAGCGTTGCTCGTCTATGGTTTTCTCATCCGTTACCGTCCACGTTCCTTTCTGCCCCTCAACCTGATAGCCTTCCTCGTTCAGAAGCAGGTACTCGCCATTTGGCAACTTCGTGAAAAAACCATTGAACTTGATAAGTTCCTTTGGATTCACATAATAGGACTGCGTTTTGCCGCCAATGGATGTTACGATTACATCACTGACACCGAATTTTCGGACTCTGAATCTATCAGGATTCAGCTTTTCCATGCGTTCCCGAATCTGCACCGGTGTAACGCCTTGAATCAGAGATGCTTTATAGCCCAGAACATAGTTCTCGCTTGTCACCATAAAGCTGTTTTCAATCTGGTACTCATACGGGCGGCAGCGATAGTCCCGACTCTTTTCCAAATCATTGATCTGGTAAATCATAAAAAGATTAGCACTCATCACGCTTTCTCCTCTTCCGGGGCATCCGGTCTGTACAAATCCAGTTCCAGATTCATGAACTGCTCATCCGGCAGATTCTCCATTTTAGAGATTACCTGCTCCACCAGCAGCCTGACTGCCATATCATCGGCAACATAGGTAAGAACCTCTTCCAGTTCCTTTTTCGTGTTTTCAGCCGTGTCCTGCTCAAACATTGCCATAATCATCAGTTCGTTCTCATCAAAATGCACCTTGCTCACAGTTCCATTTCTCCTTTCTTCTTTGCCTTCTTCGGTTTTGCCTGTTCCTGATGAGGCTGCTGCTCCTGCGCCTTTTTGCGATTCTTCAACGCTTCACGAACAGACTGCCGGGTGTTGGGGCGTTCTTCCAACTCCTTGCTTGCCTGCCGCTTTTCCAAAAGCGTTTTCATATCCGAAATTGCTTTCTGCACCAGCGGGCTTTCCCGGTAATGCTGGATATGGTTGACAACCTCTGCCTGCACTTCTCCGCCTACCATCAGGTCAAACATTCCCGAATAGATGCTTCCATCTTCAAGAGAAAAGCCAATGCTCTTGATTCCGTCCATCCGCTCTGCCGGAATCTTATCGTAGATTTCCAATGCCTGCTCCAATGTCAGATTGTCATGGAACTCTCCCATCACCGGAAACTCTGCACACTCTGCCACATAAAAGCTGATGTTCGCTTCCGGCGCAGGCTTCTCTGCTGCCAGCTTTTCTTTCATTGCTTCTGCCCGCTGTGTTTCTGCGCGGTATGACTGTTCCTGAAGATACGCAATACTAATCACACCACACTCAGAAACGCTGTGTCCGTGTTCTGCCAGAACTTCTTCCATCATTTCCTGCACGGGTCTATATCCATCCACTTCGATGATACCGCCGTCCATTACCGTGAAGTCCTTATTATATAAGGTATAGTTGTAGCCATCCTCGCTGGTCTGGATGTAAAAATAGCCATCGTTGATTTCATAGGCTACCGCCACATCCTGCACTTTCAACGCTTCTGCCACCAGTGCGACCACATGGTTCTGGATGTATGGATTATCCCAGCCCGGAACTTTCTTGTAGTCCTCTACGATCGTGTCAATACCGTTCTTACACTGCACAATGTCCAGACTGCCCGGAAGTGGGTCAGGCGTTTTCTCTACGCCAAGAGCTTTCAGATGAAAATTCGGAACCTGCTGATAGCAGGACATTGCATCATCGAGATTCCCGAACTTCTCAATTTGCATCGGATTAGTATGCAAATTCGTCACAACATAGAACTGCTGCACAAACGGCTTTTCCGGCTCCCGCTGCTGCTCAGCCGCAAGTTCTTTGCGGTACATATCCACAAACCCGTTCAGCACAGCCGGGTGACTGCGCACAATCCAGTCGGTGCGGATATTGCTGCCACGCTCTCCCTTGCAGGTTGTGTCTGCCCATTCCTTATTGCTGTGTGAATAGCGTCCGTCATGATTGTTATAATTCAGCGTGTACGCCAGAATATAGCCCATGCGCTCCATGCCAAACTGCTCAACGACGGACTTCGTAGCGTCATCTGCAAGGTGCATTCCATCGAAGTTGTCTGCAATCGCTTCTTCAATGGCGTTTCTGCAATCTTCATTGAGCTGTCTGGAAATGCGGTACAAATCCACCTCGCCATTCTCTGCTGCATAGCTGAAAGATTCGTAATAGACCGGAACATCCGAATCGTCTGTGCGGCTTTCCTCCGTCACAGGTGCAGCCTGTGCTTCCTTTTGGAATGCCGGATTCTTTTCTGCAAAATACTCCTTTACGGCATCTTGGAAGTCCTCGTCAAAGCCGTTCCACAAATCTTCTGCCACAAGTTTTCCCTGTTCATTGACTGCAACGCAGGCAGCTTCATCCCCGTATTCCTCATGCTCCAGCAGGAAGAACTTCTCGCCGTTGACCTCCGTTTCGTCAATCGCATACCATGTGCCAATATGACCCTCGACCGTAATGTTATAGGAATCGCCGTGAAGCAGTCCATTGTTTTTCTCTTCCTGCTCTTTCATAAACTCCCGGACGGTCAGCAATCCACCCGTAAAGTTCAGACCTTCCTCGCCCAGTTCCAGCCGACCATCTGCACCAAGGTCAAGTTCTTCTGCCATCAGGACGGATGCCGCATGGTTTACAATTACCGTTTTCTCCACCAGAATCGGCTGTCCCGGATCATAGTCCGACCCACGCAGGTCATAGCGGTACAATCCCTCCGGTACATCTTCATCCCGCAGTCTGCCGTTGCTGAAAAGACCGGGCTTATCAAAGATTTCAATTTCCTGCAACTGTTCATCCAGAATCGTTTCTTTCTGCAAATCAATCTTCCTTTCCTTGAAAAAATCCGGCAGTTCTGCAAAGCCGATGCTGTCAACATAGCAGGCTTTGATGGACTTGCCATCGTTCAGCACCACAACATCACTGACGGAAAGCGAATGCCCTGTAAAATCCGCTGGACGCTGGATATTGAAGCGTTCGTAAATGGCTTCCAGCGTATCTTTTTCCGTAAGAGGCGCGGTATAGACCAGTTCATAGTCTGCACGGTTTACTTCCATCCCGTGCCGCTTTACAAAGTCCAGATTCATAAAGCGGTAGTCGTGTTCCTGGTCACGGGCAGTGATCTGGTAGATGCCAAACTGCTTTTCGCTGCCAGAAAGCAGCTTCTGCTCCTTGACCAACGCATCCAGCCGGGTTATCAGCTCTGCCGCCTTTTCTGCGGACTCTCCCTCTGATTCCTCCACTGCGTCTTGCAGCCATTCCCTGATCGGCTGAACATCCCCAGCCTGAATCTGTTCTTTCAGTGCTTCAACCGCCTGCTCCCGATCCTCCACGCTGTCCTTATAGTGGTAGAAATCGAAGTCAAAGGCGAAATCATCAAGGTCTGCTGCCAGCTTTTCAACGGGTGCTTTCTCGCTGTTTTCCATTGCTTTCTGCTTGTCCTTTTCCAAATCTTCCTTGGCAATTTGGAAATAGTCACTTCCACGTTCGATTTCTTCACGCCCTGTGACAAGAACTGGCCACGGGCTGATACGGATAAGATAAATCTGCTTGCCCTCATCAAACAGCCGCAGAGCCTGCTCCCGGCTTATCACCGTCAGTGCAGCGTTCTGGCGGGCATACTCATCTTCCAGATACTCTTCGTTCTTTTCCAGCAAAATTGCACTCCATGCGTCCGCCTTGATTCCGAAAATGCCATCATGCTGTTCAATCTCTTCCTGACTGGCGAAATCTCCTGCCGTGCCATCCTGAAACAGCGGGTAAATCCGTTCACCCAGCCGATGCCACTCCCGTGCGCCTTCCTTTGTCAGCGGCAGAACATCATCTTTCAAATACCCGTATTCGTGCATTTCCGAAAGCCCGATCATGCCATCCGGCAGATTTTCGATTTTCTCTTCTGCTTCCCACATCAGGCGATTGACTTCTTCCGTGTTTTCAGCCGCAACCGCAGCCGCCAGATTGCTCGCCAGTTCTTCCGTTGCCGCCCGATCATCCAGCTTGTAAGCAAAGTTCACAATGAGATTTCGCTGGCTGTTGTCAAAAATGGTTTTATCCTGTTCCTTGTCCGCAATCAGCTTTTCTGCGTATTCCATCGCCGTCATGCGCTCCACACTCCTTTCTGCCACCGCCGTTTCCAGCTTTTCAAGAAAATCAGCAGCAGTCAATCGAATCGTATCCATCGAATCCTTCAATTCTTTCAGTTCCTTGCCGCTTGCCCAGCTTGCCACATACGGAAATGAGTAGTCCGAAGTATCAATGCCAAGTGCCGAGCAAACTGTAAATGCAATGCTTTCCGCTTCTGTTTCTTTGGTAAGCTGGTCTTTTTCCTCGCCGCGCTGTTTCATCTGGTCGCTGTCATGCAGCATAGCATGAGCAACCTCATGGATCATCGTCTTGATGGTCTGGCTTTCGCCCATATCAGCACGAACACAGATTTCTTTGTCCATGTGGCTGTAATAGCCTTTCGCGCTGCCCTCGATCTCTCCAAAACAAATTGGCACAGGAGATACCTGTTCGATTGCCTCTTTCAGCAGGGTATAATCCTTGACACGGGCGGTAAGTTCATTTACTCCCAGCGTAGGGAGAGGCTCTCCGTCTGTCTGGGCATAATCGAAAACCGTTGTTACCCGAAACCGGGGAATCACCCTCTCCACCACTTCGATTTCCGGCACCCCGTTCTCATTCAGCACCGTAAGCCCGGTGTCCTTGTCGATTTTCTCCCGCTCTTCCCGTTCCTTTACCGGAGCAGGTGCGATGATCTGGATGCCCTTTTCGCCCTTTTTCACATAGCGGTTAAACTTATTTTTCCAGGCATTGTACCCAGCCACCAACGTAGCATCTGGACGCTGCATTGCGATCAGCAGTGTATTATTGAAGCTGTAATTGTGGAACTTCGACATTGTGAGCAGGTACTTCGTATACATTTCCGAAGTAAAAATGTCCTTTACGCCCTGCTCCAACCGTTCCGTGATTTCTTTGAGCTGGTCTGCCCGCTTATCTGCCATTCATGCCCTCCTTTACAAAATCTGCCCAATCAGATTCCCTTTCGGAGATCTGACGGGGCATTCTCAGTTACAGTTCCATATCGTGACTTTTCTTTTTCTGCGGTTTCGGCTCTGCCATGCGTTCCGCCTGTTTTTCGTGAAGCTGTGCAAGAATCGACGGACGTTTTACGCTGTCTGCACTCCGCTCAATCTCACGCTTCGGCGCAGGGATTTCACTCTCCGTCACTTCCTCATCCATGCCAAGAGTCGCATCATCCCCCTTTTCATCCATGTCCAGCAGGGCGTTCAGTTCTGCAAGCCGTGCAGATTTTTCGTTTAATTCCGCCTCCTGCGGGAACGGACGCTGCACTTCTTCCTTTGCCTCTGCCAACTGCTGCTGTAAAGTTTCCAACCGGCGCTCCACCTGCGGCAGCGTCTTTTCGATGGATACCAGCGCATTGAGAATACGCTGGATATTGCCAGCTGGGTCACTGCCAAGTTCAATCGTATAACTGCTCTGTCGCTTGATGGTCAGCTTGAATGTCTGAGCGAACGCATCAAACCGGGAACTGATTGCAAACCCTCCCAAATCTGCGATTTGCCCCTCTGTCTTAGCGATCTTCATTGCGGCGCAGGCTGCAAGAATCGCCGATCCTGCTTCCTTGCGGTCGGTATAAACCCTGTCCTCCACCGTGATGGAGAACTTTTCCTTATCCTGTTCCAGCAACGGCTTTGCCACTGCAAGGTCAGCTTTCAGACCTGCTATGCGCTCTTTCGCTGCCGTGATCTCTGCCGGATACCGCCGTGCAATATCCGATTCCAGACTGTAAATCTGGCTGATGTGGTTGGCCCGCATCAGCTTCAGCTTGCTGACCTGAATATCCAAATCCATCTTTTCCTTGATGTAGGGATTTCCCGTTGCCAATGCTTTGATTTCTGCATAGGTCAGCGCGGTATCGTCCACATCATCACAGGCACGGACAGGAGATTTCGAGGTCATGATCTGCGAGATAAACTTTTGCTTATTTTCCAGAATCTGCCACATATACGAATCGAACGTATTTTCTGTGACGTAACGGAAAATCTTCACTTTCTGGTTGCGGTTTCCCTGACGAAGAATCCGTCCTTCCTGCTGTTCCAGGTCAGAGGGTTTCCACGGGCAATCCAGATGATGCAGGGCAATCAGCCTGTCCTGAATGTTCGTACCAGCACCAAGTTTCGGGGTCGAACCGAGCAGGATACGCACCTGACCGGAACGTACCTTTGCAAACAGTTCTGCCTTTTTGGTTTCGGTATTTGCCTCATGGATAAAGGCAATCTCCTCACGGGGGATTCCCTTTGCCACCAGTTTTTCCCGGACATCATCGTACACATTGAATGTTCCGTCTGTTTTCGGGGTCGATAAATCACAGAAAATTAACTGGGTGGATTTATCAGGCGTGGATTCTTCCCATACCTGATAGGCATTCTCCACGCAGAGGTTGACCTTGCTTTCTGGCTCATCCGGGAGCAGATCATTGATAAGCCGCTGATCCAGTGCAAGCTTTCTACCGTCATTCGTGATCTTGAGCATATTATCAATTTTGGGATTGACATTGCCGTTTCGCACCTGTTCTGCACGGTCGGCAAAGCTGCTCACCATTTCCTGCTGCGTTTCGCTGGGTTTCAGCACCTCATTGATGTACTCTGCTTCCGGCACAGGCAGATTCAGCATATCCGCCGTCTGTACGTCTGCGGACTCCTTGAACAGTGAGATCAATTCAGGGAGATTGAAAAAACGGGCAAACCGCGTCTTTGCACGGTAGCCCGTTCCCTCTGGGGACAATTCGATTGCCGTTACGGTTTCGCCAAACGAAGCCGCCCAGCTATCAAAATGTCCAAGATGAAGTTTCTGTAAGGTGTCATACTGCAAGTAACGCATGATGGTATACAGCTCTACCATGCTGTTCGATACGGGTGTACCTGTTGCAAAGGTCACACCCTTGCCGCCAGTGATCTCATCCAGATACTGGCACTTTGCAAACATATCCGAGGATTTCTGCGCATCGGTCTGAGCAATACCAGCGATATTCCGCATTTTTGTGTAGAGGAACATATTTTTATAGAAATGGCTCTCATCCACAAACAGGCGGTCAACACCAAGCTGCTCAAATGTAACCACATCGTCCTTGCGGCTCTGGTCGTTCAGCTTCTGGAGCTTTGCCTGCAAGGTTTTCTTTGTTTTCTCCATCTGCTTGACCGTGAAACTCTTACCATCGTCCTCTGCCCTTGCTTCTGCAATCGCAAAGGTAATGTCCTGAATCTGCCGCTCGATCATAGATTTCTGCCGTTCCGGGGAAAGCGGAATCCTCTCAAACTGCGAATGCCCGATAATGATGGCATCATAATCGCCCGTAGCAATTCGGGAACAGAACTTCTTTCGGTTGGATGGCTCGAAATCCTTTTTCGTTGCCACCAGCACATTGGCATTCGGATACAGCCGCAGGAAATCCGCGCCCCACTGTTCCGTCAGGTGGTTCGGCACAACGTAGAGATTCTTCTGTGCCAGACCCAGACGGCGGCTTTCCATGCCGGCAGCGATCATCTGGAAGGTCTTGCCCGCACCCACACAATGCGCCAACAGCGTATTATTGCCATACAGGATATGCGCCACTGCATTTTTCTGATGCGGCATCAGGCTGATTTCCGGGGTCATGCCCACAAACTTGATGTGGCTGCCGTCGTATTCACGGGGACGAATCGCATTGAATCTCTCGTTGTAGACCTTGCAAAGTTCCTCTCTGCGGTCTAAATCCTTGAAAATCCACTGCTTGAACGCATCACGAATTGCTTCCTGTGCCTGCTGCGCCAGCATGGTTTCTTTTTTGTTCAGCACTCTCCTTTCTTTTCCATCCTCATAGACGGTATCGTAAATTTTGGTATCCCGGAGATTCAGCGCATCTTCCAGCAGTCGATAGCCGTTGCCCCGCATTGTGCCATAGGTGTTCGTTACACGGGGATTACTCCGGTCAAGTGACTTGCCGCTGATATTCCATGCACCGCTGATTTCCGAATAGGTAGCTTTGATGGAACTTCCGATATAGTAGCTTGGTGTCTTAAACACCTGCTCCATGAAGTCCGTAATGTACTCTGCCTTGATCCAGTTTGCACCCAGCCGCACTTCAATCTCCGAAGCATTCAAATCTTTCGGCTGTACCCGTTTCAGATACTCGACATTGACCTGATACTCTGGGTGGTTTGCAGCAAAGGTTTCTGCCGTTGCCAGCTTTTCCCGGACATTGCCGGACAGATATTCGTCTGCCGTCACCCACATCTGTGTGACAGGATTGCGGAAGATAACACCTGCCAGTTCTTCGGTTACTTCCTGCTCTGTCTTTCCGCAAAGTTCTGCCATAAACGGCACATCGACCTTTGCTTTTTCGCCGATGGAGAGTGCCAGGGCTTCACTGGGAGTATCCACAGAGGTGACGGGTTCCGGCTTGCGAATGGTGCGCTTGGTAAAAATATCTGCCAGCCGCTTGAGGTTTTTATCCTCGTCCAGAATCTCAAGGGATGCCAGCAGGCAATAGCTGCTGTCCTGCCGGAATGCCCGTTTGTTGGCGGTGCTGTTGATAAGACCGTACTGCGCGGTGAACCGCTTATACTGGTCTTTCAGCTTTCCTTGCAGCAGTTCCACTTCGGCATCCGTACCATCGTGCAACTGGCAGTCCAGCAATTTCTGTGTAGTTTCCCGCAGGGCAATCATCCCCAGCACACGCTCTGCCGTGACCGCAGGCAGGTCAACCTTATTCATGTAGGAGTTTTCACGGTAATAAACCTGTCCGTCCACATTGGTGTAACTGAAATTCTTCACGTTCGGGTCTGCCGGGAGCGGTTCTGCGTTCTGCTCAAGTTCATCGTCCGTGATTTCCGGCTCTGTGATTTCCGCATGGATGTTCTCAACGGCTGCTTTCAACTGCTGGGCAAGGTCTACGCCCTCGATGGGCTTGACCGTGGTTTCCTGCTTGCCGTACTGCGTACTTTCGGTCGTGATCTCACCCAGCACCATTTCGGGATGCTGCGCAAAATACTGGTTGATGGGGTATCCTTCCGGCGTTGTGCCAATGTCTACCCACGCTGCCCGCTCGACTGCCGCCCGGTCACGCTTTTGCAAAAACAGGATGTCGGCTACTACGCTCGTATTGGCATTGCGCTGGAACGCATTGTTTGGCAGGCGAATTGCGCCGACCAGATCGGCACGGTTGGCAAGATACTCTCGGACAGAGGAATCCTTTTTGTCCATCGTGCCGCTGGAAGTGACTACCGCCACCACGCCGCCCGGACGAACAAGGTCAAGACTTTTCGCAATAAAGTAATCGTGGATAAGGAAATTATGGCGGTCATACCGCTTATCCGGCACTTTGTAATTACCGAACGGCACATTGCCAACCACACAGTCAAAGAAGCTGTCCGGGAACTGCATCGTTTCAAAGCCCTGCACGGCAATTTTGTTCTTCTGATAAAGCTGCTGTGCAATGCGTCCTGATACGCTGTCCAGTTCCACACCATACATCTTGATGTTTTCCATGCTTTCAGGTACAAGACCCATGAAGTTACCGACACCACAGGACGGCTCCAGCACATTGCCTTTGCTCAACCCCATATTGGAAAGGGCTTCATACATTGCCTTGATTACCGTAGGCGAAGTGTAGAAAGCATTCAGCGTAGATGCCCTCGCTTCGCTGTACTCATCTGCCGGGAGCAGAGATTTCAGTTCCGCATACTCCTTTGCCCAATCCACATTCTTCTCATCAAATGCCTGCGGAATACCACCCCAGCCGACATACCGGGAGAGAACTTTCTGTTCTTCTGCGGTTGCCTGCCGCTGTTCAGCATCCAGCGTTTGCAGCAGTCGGATGGCTTCGATGTTTGCTTTGAATTTTGTCTTGGCTCCTCCTGCGCCAAGATCGTTGTCTGTGATATGGAAATTGATAGGCTCTTGTTTCGGCTGTGCAGGCGGCTTCTGCGCGGTATCCGTGTCCAGCGGCAGATTTTTCTCTTTCCGTGCCTGGTTGACCTCTGCCGGGGTCATAGGCTGCTGCGTCAGCGGTTCAAGGGCTTCCTCTGCCGCTGCGCGGCTAATGGCATCCGTTCGGTTCTGCACATCTGCGATCAGCTGCATCTGTTCCGGGCCAAATTCAGGGTTCAGCAGTTCTTCCAGACTGCCGCCATTCTCCGCAACCGCATAGATTACATCCATCTGTTCTGGGGTAAAGTCCTCATAAGCTACCTGTGCTTTGTGCAGGGCATCAAAGACAGTCCGCTCCACTTCGTTGCGGAAGTCCTGCTGTTCAGCATTATCCAGATTCTTGTGGGATGGCTTGATTTCCTGTGCAGACGCATCCACCACCATGCCCCGCACCCACTGGGGCGCATGAGGGTCATTCTGATAAAGAGCAACCGCATCGCGGGAATCCGGCATCATGTCCTGATAGGTGCGCTGGAAAATATCTTCTACCAACCAGTCTTTGAAGTTTTCCCAGTTCTGGCTTGCTTCCAGATACAGCGGAGCAGTTTTCGCATTCTGCTCTAACAGCTCGTCGATCTTGTTCCGAAGTTCCTTTTCCGCTTCGTCTGCATCCACATCGCGGTCGCGGAGATACGGATAGATTTCACTCTGCTGCACCGCATCCAGCATGGAATACAGACATTCTTTGTAAACACAGCGACTATCTTTCAATGCAGATTTCTGCCCTGCCAGAAGATAATCATTCAGCGGATTCTTTGCCAGTTCTGCATCATACTGGTTCGGTCGAAGCACCCGCGCCGCCCATGCAGGACGCTCCATATCTTTCAGATAGATCAGAGAATCCGTAACACGTTCGATTTTATAAAGGCGGTCATCTTCCAGATAGAGATAATCCCCGACATTTCTGCTGTACTTTGCCGCCTGCATCTGGGGTTCTTCAACCACTGCGGTGGTTGAATGCTCTTTCGATTCCTGTTCCTGCGCCCAAATATCGAAAAGCGATATTTGTCCTGTCTCAGAAACAGAAATCTCAACAGCCTTTTTCTTTTCCGGGAAGATCGTGTACGTTCCCTCAACATACTGGTGCAGTTCAGCAAGCGTCTTTGATTTTTCCGCATATTCCGGGGAATCCAGCGGCACGGAAAGAAGTGCTGCATCCATCTTTTCCAGAAGCTCTACCGCCTGTTCCGGGTCAGCCAGCATGGTGGGCAGTTTCTTTCTGGCATCCTCATTCAGCAATTCCCGCTTAAATGGACGCTCTACTTCATCGGGCAGACGATGGTAGAAACCGATTACCCGATTTGCCATCTGCTCACGCTCGTAACTCGGCATCCGGCTGTAATCCGCAGGCTTCAGATACAAACTCTGGTCAATGAGCTTTGCAACTCGTTCAGCCGCCTGATTCCAGTTCAGCTTTACCAGCGCATCCGGCTTTCCATAGATGCCCCGTGCCAGTTCAAGACCTCTGCCGTCATAGCTGGCATGGGAATTATCTGCACGGGAAAGTGCATGACTGCTGCCGCCCACACCGTATCGGTCTTTCAGAAATGCCGCGCGTTCTGCTTTCTCTGTATGGGTAAGGAAGAAACTGTACGTTGCCAGCCTGCCATCCGAATACGGCCCGCCGCCTGCAAGGAAAGCATTGATCTCATCTTCCGTGATAAAGACTTTCTGCGTATTCCACTGAAAGCCCTCTCTTGCCTGATAGGGCTGATACGGGAGGGCGAACTTCTGAAATCGTTCCGACACCTTATCCGGGCGGTAGAACTGCATCCGCATCACACTTTTATCTTCGGCGTAGGCTTCTGCCAGTCCCAAAAGACGTTCGTTCAGGTCAGCCAGAAATTCCGGCTGGTCAAGCAGCTTTGCAAGGCGTTCTGTAAGTTCCGGGTATCCGCCGGAGAAGATGGACGTATCGGCAAAGACCATCTCTGCCACACCCTCTGCCATATCGCGTTCCATATAGCTCAGGGCTTCTGCGTGTTCATGCAGGGCATTTCCACGGGCAGCATCCAAAACCGATTTTGGTGCGTACTCCCCCTGCTGCAAAAGCTGATGGATTCTGCCGCTGGCATCTTTCCATGACAGAAATGCTTTGTTTTTGGGGTCGTTCCGAACCGTATCTCCAACGGCGATCTGCATACCCAGCTCATCGAACCAGACCGCATATTTTGTGCCACCGATCTCAAAGCCCTTGCCGCCCTCGCCATATTCCTTTTTGACAAAAGCGGTATACTCTTCCGGGGTCTGTTCGGTCATAAAGTTATAGATAAGGCGAAGCTGGCTTTTGTTTCGATTGCTGCCTGTCCGCAGGATTTCATCCACAACTTCTGCCGGAATGGTGATCTCATCGGCATACTGTGCCTGCATCGGGGCTTCGATTGCCCGAATCTGCTGTTCCACGGTCGGCAAACTGGGCAGAGAAAAAGCAGAGGCAATTTCTTCCTCTGCTTCGCTCAAATCCTGTTCGGTTGTGTCGGAGGTTAGTTGTATACCAATTCCTTCAGCACGATCTCTTCCGCCATCGCGGTCAGATTGTTCTGGTGTGCCACCCATGCCATCTGTTCGGTTTCCTTGTTCGGAGCCGGATACTTCTCGTTCAGACTCTCGATCAGTTCTTCCATCCGGTTCTCCGCCTGCTCGTCGATCTGCGCCAGATGCTGATTCAACCTGCCGCTCATCAGCATACTCTGATACCAGTTCTTCTTGTTCTCCTTCAGATAAGTCCTGCGCAGCATCCCGTACTTCCCAATGCTCATCGGCTTGTCCTGTACGGTCAGGTTCGGAAACAGGTAGTCCCCCTTGCGGTGATAAGTCAGTTCCATACGGTTTTCCTCCTTTGGTGATGTTTGTTTCGGTTTCGTGCTTTAATGTGTTAAAGTCTGTACTGGTATTATACAAGCTGTCGGCAGTTTTTGCAAGATGTTCTGTAACTTCTTTTCGGTAAATTTTCTGCATTTCCCGTCCAATGTCACGGAGAACCGCTTCACACTGTTCCGAAACAGCATTGCCCAGGAAGGTCAAGACCGGAAGCTGGTTGAAATCCACGATACGGATAAAATCCTCATCGTCCAGCACTTCCAGCGGTTCCTGTCCGCAGCGTCTGGAAAGGGTATAGAAAATACTGTTGGTCATTAACTCCCGGAAACGGACACGGAGATTATCTTCGTCCAGTCCTTCCAGAAATGTGTCTGTCACCTCATATTCCAGACCATCCATCGCTTCTTCCAGATTCTCAGCGGTCAACTGCTGTGCCAGTTCCATCAGCGCAGCATTCATGCTGTCCGTCTGCGTCAGTGCATAGGTATCTGCCAGATGGTCGAGGGTCATCCGCTGGTGTTCCGAATAATCAATGCGCCAGAGGATCGGCGTTTTGCCTCCCTGCACCAGATGCGTGTCCGCAATGTCGAACACATAGCGCAGCTTTGCCCGTGGGCTGGCATCGTCCAGAAGTGCAATGCCTTTTGCGCCACGGTTTACCCAGCGGTTCATTTTCTTGTTCCAGACTTCCAGCTCTGCACAGGCAGTCGCGTCAGGACGCTGGGCATGAATCAGCAGAGTATCTTTGAACGAATAACGGTACAGCCGTGCCGCCACATCCAGATAGTTCATCCAGTCTTTCGGAGAATTGCTTACCCACCGCGCGTTCTGCTGGGCAAGTTCCCGAATATCGTTAAATTTTGCCAACCGTTCCCTCCTTACTTCTTAGCTGGTGTTTTCGGAAATTCAAGACTGTACTGCGCCCTGCCGTTTTCTATTGCCATAACAAGGTCTGCGGCAAAGGTCTTATCCTTTTTGGCAGAGTAGAAGTCTTTTACATGGGTGCGTCCTTTCTTCAAAAGGTCAGTTGCCATTTTCTTCGTGAGCGTCTTTTTCATGTCGGAAAGGTATTTACTTTCTTTCCAGAGGGCAAATTTGCAGTCGCGGTCAGAACAGTAAAAGTTCTGTCTGCCCTCACAGACGGTTTTGCCGCATACCGGGCAGTCCCCGATAGATACCTTATTATAAGTAGTCGATTCCTGTACGGTCGGAATCTGCCGGAGGTCTGCCAACATCTTATCCAAAAGTCCGTTGATTCCCTGCATGAAGTCAGCGGGCTTTGTTTCGCCCTGTTCCATCCGCAGCAGTTCATTTTCCCACTCAGCGGTCATGCTTGCCAATTTCAGGTAATCCGGGATATTTGCGATTGCCGTGACCCCCTCTGCACTGGGAAGAATCTGCTTGCCTTTGCGTTCCACATAGCCGAAAGATACCAGCTTTTCCAGAATCGCTGCACGGGTCGCAGGCGTTCCCAGTCCTTTCTTTTCCGTGTCTTTTTCAAACTCCTTGTTGCCTGCGGTTTCCATTGCAGAAAGCAGGGTATCTTCGGTAAATGCCTTCGGCGGAGATGTAAAGCCCTGCTTTTTCTCCGCACTCACCACAGGAATCACCTCGCCCTGTTCCAGTTTCTTGGGGAATGCCATATTCTTGCTTTTTTCCTGTTCTGCAAACGGAACAGGCATTGCGGTATGTCCCGCCTGCAAGACATTTTTGTATTTTGCAGTGAACTTCCTGTCCTGACAGCATACTGTTACCAGAACATCCTCATAGATGTATGGCGGCTGTACTGCCTGTTGCATCTTCCAGATGATGAGAGCAAAGACCTTTTCCTTATCCCCGGACAGGCTGTTTGACCCACGCTTGCAGCTTTCCAGTGTCGGCAGAATCGCATGGTGGTCAGTGACTTTCTTGTTATTGACTACCTGTTCCACTTTGCCAACCTCGCCGCTATAATGGTTGAGCAAATCTGTCATGGTCTGCTGCATATCTTCCGTGATGTACTGGCTGTCCGTTCGCGGGTATGTCACCAGCTTTTCTTCGTACAATTCCTGTACGATCTTCAATGTCTGGCTGGCGGTAAAACCATAATAGCGGTTGGCCTCTCGCTGCAAAGTCGTTAAGTCATACAGCTTCGGCGCAGACTGTTCTTTCCGTTTGCGCTCGGTGCTGCCAACTACGGCACACTGTCCATCACAAGCTGCCTGCATGGTATCCGCATCCTGCTCCCGTGCCATCCGTTCCGATTCTGCCACGATGCCATTTCCCGTGATTTCCACCTTGTAGTACGGTTCTTTCACAAAGTTCTGGATTTTGTTCTGCCGTTCCGTCAGCATTGCCAGTGTTGGAGTCTGCACCCGTCCAATGGTCTGCCGCCTGCCGTATTTCTTGGTAAAGGCCCGTGTGCCGTTCATGCCGATCAGCCAGTCTGCCTTTGCCCTGCACTCCGAAGCGGCAAACAGGTTGTCATATTCTGTGCCATCCTTTAAGGAATCAAAGCCCTGCTGGATAGCGGCATCTTCCATGCTGCTGATCCACAGCCGTTTGACCGGGAGTTTGCTGCCCGCCAGACCATACACACGGCGGAAGATTGCTTCTCCCTCCCGCCCTGCGTCGCAGGCGTTTACCACATAATCGAAATCTTTGCTTCGGAGGAGCTTCCGCAAAATATTGAAATGTGCTTTCTTATCTTCCGAAACCAGCAGCTTCCATTCTTCCGGGAGAATCGGAAGATCATCGAACCGCCAGCTTTTATAGCGTTCATCATAATACTCCGGGGCTGCATACTCTGCCAGATGCCCCAGACACCAGCTCACCACACAATCCCCACCCTCCAGATACCCGTCCTCATGTTTGTATGCACCGATCACTTTCGAGATGGAACGTGCTACACTCGGCTTTTCTGCTATCACAAGATATTTCATATATCCTCCTGCTTGTTTGAAAAAAGCAGGGACAGTCCGAATCAGACCATCCCTGCACCACTAGATTATACGGGTTTTCTATTATTCTTCGGTTTCTGCGTCCTGCTCATCCTCGTTCTTTGTCGGCAGAGCTTCATATTCCAGATTTTCTTTCGATACTTCCGGCTCACTCTGCTTCGGCTTATAGATGTAGAAATAGAAGAATGCGCCTGCACCGCCCACACCCAGAACAAATACGATTGCCAGAATCTTGGTCAGCTTTCTATCGTCCTGTTCCGGCTCTTCGATCTCGACATCCGGTTCCGGCTCAGGTTTGGTTTCCGGCAACACGACTGCCGGCTCCTCTTCTTCCTTGCCGTTGCGTTCCTCATCGGTCAGAAACTCCTGCAAATCGTACTCGTCGATCATGGAGAGCATATACACATTCTCGCTGTTCCTTGCCCGGTCGATTACCAGAAAAAAGGTGTTGCCGCCCTTGGTCTTGACCGTAATGAACTCTTTACTGGAATCGTCCGTGATGTTATCTTCCACCTCGCCGTTGCCCGCAATGGTGAACGGAATCTTCTCTTCCTCGGTGGGTTCCTCTTCCTCAATGACCTGCACAGGCTCTTCCTTGACTTCCGGCTCTACATAGGCAAATGCAGGAGTGGAAAAGCCGACTGCCATCAGCAGGGTCAGCACTACACTGGGAATCACAACATCCAGCTTTTTAAGCATCTTTCGCAATCACATCCTCCATTTCTGCTTCTTCCGAAGTCTTGTTCTCGTGGTTTACGCTTGTCTGGAACGTCACATTCCCCGCCTGAATATTTTCCAGCAGTGCCAGCAGGTCACGCCCACCCAGCTTTGTGCTGCGGATAGCCCGAACGATCTCATTGTCCTCTTCTTTTTTCTGTGCCGCCCGGACATTTCTCAGATACTCTTCCAGTTCCGCGATCTTGCTTTCGGTTTTCTCTGCATCATTCAAAAACTTCTTCAGCTTTTTGCTCATCTAGCTTCTCTCCTTTCCTTTACTTGATTCTGCCAAAACCAAGGAAGTGGTTCTGCCAGTAAGTCGAATTGATGCTGGTATAAGAAATCGGATCACCGCAGTGAATCATCATTCCGTTGCCGACATAGATGCCAACGTGCGACGCGCCGACAGTATTATAGGTTTTTTCAAAGAAGATCAAATCACCCGGCTGTGCATTTGCAGGAGAAACGTAGCTGCACTTGCCACGCAGTCCGTTTGCCGTCGTGCGTCCGACATTCCAGCCATTGCCACAGTTATTGATGACCCAGCAGACAAAGCCGGAGCAGTCAAAACTGGTGCTTGGAGAACTGCCGCCCCACACATACGGCATACCCAGATACTTTTCGGCTTCTGCAATCATCCTTGCAAACTTTTCATCCGACAGGGCTTCTTCTGGAATATCATATCGGAAACCACCGCCGGAACTGCCGCCTGTTCCACCCGAACCGCCAGAGCCAATGCTTCCTGTTGTGCCGCCACTGTATGTAGGTGAGCCTGCGCCAAACAGTTCCGGGCGATTGCCATAGGTCAGATTGTAGGCATCATACCGCCCAGTCTGCTTCCGATCCATGTTCTTTCTGGCAATGGTGTCAAAGCCTTTATTTTTCAGCAGGACATTGAGGATTTTGTACTCATACTCCACTTCTTCCTGATAGGTATAGGTTTCCATGCTGACGTTTCCAAAAGCGTCAATCGTTGGCCGAATCCCTACTCTGGTTTCCATGCGTGTGCGAATCTCTATCGTTTCCCAGACTTTCAGGAGATACTGTTGCTCAAACAGCGACTTGATGACGGGTTTCACCTGTCCTCTGGTGAACTGCTCATATACGGCAGTCAGATGAGAGATCAGCTGATAGGGGTCATGCCCAATTTCATCCAACTGGTAACGGTATTCGTCATAGCCGGGATGTGTGGACTCCATCTGCCGTATCTGCTCATCCAGCTTCTTTTCCAGTTCCAGATAATCTTCTTCTGCACCTTTCATGTCAGCGTCCTTACTGGGATACGTCGTTCCGATAAAGGTACTGCCCGTTCCATGGATCGCTGCTGAACAGCTTGAGAATGCGCCCATAATCAGCATGAGCATCAGTGCTGCAATGCCAAGTCCCGCCCAGAGGGTCTTGTTCTGCACAACGACCTCCTGCACCGCTGCCTTTGCTTTTTCTGCAAGCGTGTTTGCTGCCGTTGCTGCCTGCTTGCTGGCAGCGTTTCCGGCTTTCTGGCCCCGCTTGACTGCTGCATAGGCATCATTATACTGCTTTTTCTGGTAAAACTTTGAACCGACTGTCTTTGTTGCTTCACCTCCTGCGGCAGTCGGTGGCGGCTGGGGCGGTTTCTTTTTCAATGGCATTTCTGCCGCTTCTTCGGTTATGCCGCCCTCATTCTCCGAAAATTTCAGACGGCTGGATTTTTTCTCAGCCTCGACTTTTTTCTCAGCTCTGGCGGATTTTTCTCTGGTCTTTTTCCGGCCTTTGGAGAAGCGGTACAGTCCTTCCAGCGTTTCTTCGCTCTTGTGCGCCGACTCCACGCCGGAGTTTTCCTTTTCGACCTGATGTACCTTGTTGTGGGCAAAACCAGTGGCGGTATCCACTCCTTTCTTCGCCACTTTCTTAATACCCAGCCCCGCACCACGGACAATGCCACCCTGCTGTTCATCATCAAAGGATAAGCGGCCCTTTTTCTTCGGTGCAGGCTCTGTATCCTCATCCACTGGCGGAACATCTTTTTCTTTCGGTTTTCCATCCTCCTGATGGGCTTTATAATACTCTGTACTCTGCTTGGCGGTGCTGCGCCGGGGCTTTTCCTCCTCTCCATCCTCGGCATCCATGCACACATCCTCTCCCACAACAGGGGTTTCTTCTGCACTTTCCGCAGCGTCTTTTTCCGAATCTTCCTGCTTCGGTGGTTCTTCTGCAACTGCGGACTTGGTTTCCCCGGTGCGGAGATTCTCTTCCACCAGACCGTCTTTGGTCATTTTCTGGACGATTTTATCTCTGCCCCGGAATCGCTTGTCTGCCATCGGATTCACCTCCCGTCCGGCAGGAAACTTATGCAATCAGCGTTGCATGGGTTTCCCACTTATCGAGAATCCGCTCCAGCTCCCTGGCAAAAGCGATCAGCCGGGAATTGACCTCCGTGCGGTCGATGTAGCCCCGCTCTTCCATGTGGAATCCGTGGGTCAGTTCATCTGCCAGTGCGCCGACTGCGTAAAAGTCCTCCAGCACCGTATGCACCACCGATTCCTCATCGTGAAAGTTCAGCATTTCCACTTCCTGATAAGGCGGGCTGGAATCGCCATCGTATTTTGCCGCCTCAGCACGGTCATGCAGCTTCAGGATCATCTGGCTCAGTTTTTTCTCTTTCATCATGCGTCTTTCTTCTCCCTGTATTTTGCAATTTCATTCGGTTTCGTGGTCATAAGACCATAGAGTTTCAGCGAAGTATCAAACTTATCCTTGAACGGGATAATGGTGTTGCCGTAGAACAGCAGCCCCTCGCCCTCGTTGCTGTTCGTCACATAGGAAAGCTGGAACGGCGAAATGTTGAGCTGCTTTGCAAGAATCTGTCTATCGCCGGATGCCTGATTCAGCATATAAATGAAATCGCTATTCTCAAAGATATTCTCGATTTCCCGGCTTGCCAACAGATCTTTGATGTTCTGCGTGATACCCGTGGGGATGCCGCCCCATTTTCGGAAACGCTTCCAGATTTCAACACTGTATGCGGCAGTCTGCTCTTCCTTTAAGAGCAAGTGGAACTCATCAATGTAGTATCGTGTGTTTTTCTTTGCATTGCGGTTGATGGTAACGCGATTCCACACCTGATCCTGCACGATGAGCATACCCAGCTTTTTGAGCTGCTTTCCCAACTCTTTAATGTCAAAGCAGATAAGGCGGTTATCCAGTTCCACATTCGTCTGATGGTTGAACACCCGCAGCGAACCATTGACATAGATTTCCAGTGCCGTGGCGATGCGCTGCGCCTGCCGTTCTTTCTGCTCTCGCAGGCAGTCGTACAGATCACCGAGAATCGGCATATTTTCCGGTTTCGGGTCATTCAGATATTTCTGATAGACCAGCGGCAGGCATCGGTCAATGACAGATTTTTCTTCCGGCTCCATGCCATCCCGTGCGCCCATGATAAGTTCGCACAGGGAAAGGATGAAATCCGATTTCATGCCAAGCGGGTTATCATCGTCCGCATAGTTCAGGTTAATGTCCATCGGATTGATGTAGTCCCGGCTGGTGGATGAGATATGAATGACCTGCCCGCCCAGGGCTTCGACCAGCGGATAATAATCGGCTGGGTCAGCGGTGTTACCACCGCCTTCCCGCCTAAGAACCGTACGTG